>VFQM010000774.1_pt1 | contig 32548 bp, 34 predicted proteins | sample 3512391 | NCBI WGS metagenome assembly VFQM01 (sample SAMN10412369, study PRJNA504923) | tailings metagenome | isolation source: Replicate 1 from Balatoc abandoned mine | place: Philippines
GAGTCGATCGCCACGCCGGCCTTGCCGACGTCGCCGACGACACGGGGATTGTCCGAGTCGTAGCCGCGGTGCGTGGCCAGGTCGAAGGCCACCGAGACGCCCTGGCCGCCGGCGGCCAGCGCCTTGCGGTAGAAGGCATTGGAGGCCTCGGCGGTGGAGAAGCCGGCGTACTGGCGGATGGTCCACGGCCGGGCGGCGTACATCGTCGCCTGCGGGCCGCGCAAGAACGGAGCGAAGCCGGGCAGCGTGTCGGCATAGGGAAGCGCCGCAGTATCCTGCTTCGTATACAGCGGCTTGACGGTGATGCCTTCCGGCGTGACCCAGTTCAGTGCGTCGACATTGCCGCCCGGCGCCGACTTGGCGGCAGCCTTCTCCCAGGCGTCGAGGTGGGTGGAATCCTGGAACTTGCTCTCGTTGGACATGTGAACCTCACACTATTCGGCGGCAGCAACCGTACCGCACTCTGCCCGCGAGGGGCCGGATGACATTTATGGACTGGCTCGCCGGGCATGCTCACGACATTTTGCCGCTTGACACCCCACGATTTCCTTTCAATAATACTTTATCCATAATTATGAATGCAAGGTTCACCGTGCAGGGTATAATTTATCCATGAATCCCGCCCGCATCTCACAGACCGCACTCTATCAGGAAGTCGCTGAACGCCTGCGCCAGCGCATCTTCGCGCACGAACTGCCTCCCGGCACCTGGATCGACGAGCAGGCACTGGCCGTGGACTACGGCATCAGCCGGACGCCGTTGCGCGAGGCGCTGAAGGTGCTCGCCTCGGAAGGCTTGGTCACGCTGAAGCCGCGGCGCGGCTGCTACGTCACCGAGATTTCTGAACGGGATCTCGACGAGATCTTCCCGCTGATGGCCATGCTCGAAGGCCGCTGCGCCTTTGAGGCGACGCAGAAAGCCAAGGCCGACGACCTCGCCCGGCTGGAGGCGATCCACGCCCAGCTCGAACGGCATGCGGCGAGCGGTGACAAGGAAGGTTTTTTCGACGCCAACCAGGAATTCCATCGTGCCGTGCAGGAACTGGCGGACAACCGCTGGCTGCTGCAGGTCATCCAGGATCTGCGCAAGGTGCTGAAGCTGACCCGCCTACACTCGCTGTCGCTCGAAGGCCGGCTGCAGCAATCGCTCGACGAGCATCGCGCAATCATCGCCGGGCTCAAGGCACGCGATGCAGCACGAGCCGAGAAGGCGATGCACGATCACCTGCTTTCCGGGCGCGAGGCTCTGGCCAGGATCTACGCCCGCGAGGCGGCCGAAGGCGCCAAGGCGAGCGTCAAGGCAGCCTGAGCTGCCGGTATTCCCCATGCCCGGCAGCATTCGCACTTCAATCGCCGGCCCGGTCGCAACGGTCTGCATCAGCAATCCGGGCAAGCTGAACGCCGTCGACCTCGGGATGTGGCAACAGCTGGCCAACACCCTCGCCGCCCTTTCTGCCGACGAATCACTGCGTTGCGTCATCCTGAGCGGCGAAGGAAACGATGCTTTCGCTGCCGGCGGCGACCTTGAAGAATTCCTCACCGCACGCGACACCGTAGACCGGGCAATGCACTACCACGCCTGTGTCGGCAGGGCACTGCGTGCAATCGCCGATTGCCCTCATCCAACCGTCGCCCGCATCAGCGGTGCCTGCATCGGCGGCGGGCTGGAGATTGCCGGCCAGTGCGATTTGCGCATCGCCGGCGAATCGGCACGCTTCGGGGCACCGATCAATCGTGCCGGCTTTTCGATGTACCCGGAGGAAATGGCCGGCCTGCTGCGTCTTGCCGGGGCGGCAGTGGTTCTGGAAATACTGCTCGAAGGGCGCATCCTGTCGTCTGGCGAAGCATTGCAGAAGGGACTGCTGAGCCGCGTGGTTCCCGACGAGCGACTGTCGGACGAAGTCGACGCAGCCGTTCGCCGGATCTGCGATGGGGCACCGCTGGTCGCGCGCTGGCACAAGCAGTGGGTGCGTCGGCTGCAGGACAGCGCACCACTGAGCGAAAGCGAATTGCGCGCCTCGTTCGCCTTTCTGGATACCGAGGATTATCAGGAAGGTCTGGCGGCCTTCCTGGAGAAGCGCAAACCCGTGTTCAAGGGTCGCTAAGGCTGCTCGTCAGCTGCAGGTCGGCCCCACTTCTGCCCAGGAGACTCGCCGATGCCGGAAAGCAACCTCGTCAGCCGCAGCCTGCAACGACTCCGCTCGGCAATCACGACACCGGTACCGGGCCTGCCCACACGTCAGCTGGCGCGGGTTCGTCAGCAACTGCAGGAATGCGCCGAAGGTATCGGCGGCGAAGTATCCACCCGGCAGCGCGCCGCACGGCTCGCCGAAACCTATCTCGGCCTCGATGACGACGGCCGGCGCGAATTCCTTCGCCTGATCGCCGTCGAGTTCGGGCCGGACCCGAAAGCAGTTGCCCAGGCGCATGTAGCCTATCAGGCGGCTGTCGGCAGCGATGCCCAATGGGATGCAGAAGCCGGCCTCCGCCGTGCGGTACGCTCGGCACGGATCCGGATCCTGACGCAGTTCAATTCGATCCCGCAGGGCGTCAAGTTCCTTGTGGATCTGCGCGCCGACCTGCTCCGCTATCTGGAGAGCGATCCACAACTCGCGGCGCTCGACCGCGAGCTGGAAGCACGGCTCGGCGCCTGGTTCGACGTCGGTTTCCTCGAGCTCCAGCGCATCACCTGGAACTCCCCTGCCGCACTGCTGGAGAAACTGATCCGCTACGAAGCGGTGCACGAGATCCGCTCCTGGGACGACCTGAAGAACCGTCTTGATTCCGACCGCCGGCTGTATGCCTTCTTCCATCCGCGCATGCCGCTGGAGCCGCTGATTTTCGTCGAGGTGGCACTCACCGATGAACTGGCGGACAACGTGCAGAAGCTGCTCGACGTGAACGCACCGGTCTTCGATGCACAACGTGCCGATACAGCCATTTTCTATTCGATCTCGAATACGCAGGACGGCCTGCGCGGCGTTTCGTTCGGCAATTTCCTGCTCAAGCGTGTCGTCGATGACCTGAAACGCGACCTTCCCCGCCTGAAAACCTTTGCCACGCTGTCGCCGATGCCGGGCCTGGCCTCGTGGGTACGCCGCCACCCGGACGAACTTGCCGCCTGCGGCATAACGCTCGATGCCGATGCACTTGCCGCCGGCCAATGGCAGCAGGACAAGTCCACCCTGCGCGTGCTGCGCGACCGCCTGCCGAGACTTGCGGCACGCTATCTTCTGGACGCGCGCAGGAACGACAAGCCCTGGGACCCCGTCTCACGCTTCCATCTCGGCAATGGCGCCCGCATCGAACAGGTCGACTGGCTGGCCGACCGCAGCGACAAGGGACTGAAGCAGTCGTTCGGAATGATGGTGAACTATCTCTACGATCCGGAAGAGATCGAAGACAACGTCGAGGCCTTCGCCCGCAACGGCCGCATCGCGGCCTCGGCCGGCGTCCGCCGCCTCGGCCGGCGGTCGACCTGAACGCGCTAGCCGAAAACGCTCCAGAGCATCTTCGCCACCAGCAGCACGAGCACGCCCGCAAATACCCGCTTCAAAGTAGCCACGGGCAGGCGATGTGCGAGCCTTGCGCCCAGCGGGGCCGTCGCCACGCTGACGGCAACGACCAGCACCAGTGCCGGCAGATAGACGAAACCCACGGTCGCCGCAGGCAGCCCGGGATGCCCCCAGCCGTTGACCAGATATCCGGCGGTACCGGCCAGCGCGATCGGCAAACCGATCGCGGCCGAAGTGCCGATCGCGTGCTGCGCCTTGACGTTGCACCAGGTCATGAACGGTACCGACATCGTGCCGCCGCCGATGGCAACCAGTGCAGAAATGCCGCCGATGCCGACACCGACGGCGCTCATGCCGAGCATGCCCGGGAGTTCGCGATGCGGCTTCGGCTTGATGTTGAGCAGCATCTGTACCGCCACGTACGACATGAAGACGGCGAAGAACAAGGTCAGCGCCGTCGTCGGCGCGCGTGCCGCGATGAAGGTCGTACCGAAGGTGCCGAGCAGGATTCCCGGCGTGATCCCGCGCACGACATTCCAGAGGACGGCGCCATGGGCATGGTGGGCGCGCAGCGAGGAGATCGACGTGAACACGATCGCCGCCATCGACGTACCGAGCGCAAGATGCACCACCTCGCTCTTCGGAAAACCCTCAACCAGGAAGATCGTGGTCAGGATCGGCACCATGATGGCGCCACCACCGACACCAAGCAGGCCGGCCATGAATCCGGCAAAGGCACCGAGCAGCAGGTAGGCCCACCAGAATTCGCTCACTTCAGTTTCTCCAGGATGAAAGCCCACTCGGCCGCGCTGACCGGCGTGATCGACAGGCGGTTGCCGCGCTGCAGCACCGGCATCATCGACAGCTCGGGATAGCTTCGAAGTTCAGTCAGGGGAAGAAGGCGCGTCTTGCGCACGAAGCTGACGTCCACGCATAGCCAACGGGGATTCTCGGGAGACGATTTCGGGTCGAAATAGGGACTCGCCGGATCGAACTGGGTATCGTCCGGATGAGCCGGTGAGCAAACCCGGCAAAGTCCGGCAATGCCCGGCTCGGCGCAGCTCGAATGATAGAAGAGCGCGCCGTCGCCGACCCGCATCGCATCGCGCATGAAGTTGCGTGCCTGATAGTTGCGCACGCCGAACCAGGGCACGCTGCCGCGCGCGGCCAGGTCGTCGATGGAAACCTCGTCGGGCTCCGATTTCACGAGCCAGTAAGCCATTCGCCTTCTCAAATGAAAACAGCGCGGAAGAAAACTTCCGCGCTGCCGGTACTGCCTTTGCTGGGCCCCCGCCTGTGCCGTTCGGCCGGCATCCTGAACCTGGGTTCAGAGTGGCTGCTTTCCTTCCGCATCAGGTGCACCCGACGAAGGGCGCTCACAACAGCGGCTTGATGGTCCGCAACCGATGCCAATCAGCATTGGTTCAAGGAATGTATGGCCTTGGCGAACACTGCAGGGGACACTCGGTGGAGGTCGAAATTCGCGTCACCGCGAGGTTTCTAGAACAGCTTTTCCTGTGGTGCAAGCAACACGTCAAGCTGCGCCTCCATGTCGGAGATTCTACGCCGGACGGCGCCGAAATCAAGGCCACCAACCGGCTCGCCACCCTTCGCTTTCGAGCTGAGGAATTCGTGTGCGATGTTCAATGCAGCCATCACCGCAATGCGCTCGGCAACGTTGCTTTTCGTACGATCGGAAATCTCGTGCATCTTCTCGTCGACATACGAAACCGCCGCTTGCAGGGCCTCGCGTTCCTCCGGCGGACAAGCGACGCGATAGTCCTTGCCGAGCAGGGTGATGTCGAGATGATTGGGGGTGTTCTGGTCTGACATGCGCGTTCGCTCAGGTGTTCGCTTCGGGGAGTTGCCCGACCAACGATTCGAGCTTCGTACGCGCATCGTTCATGCGGTCGACCAGTTGCCGCTTCTCTGCTTCCAGCGCGGTCAGGCGCTGTTGCAGATCGCGATTCTCGTTGCGCAGCGCGCGGCACAAGCCCGCCACTTGGGCGATCTTGCTCTCGAGCGCATTCAGTTCATTGACCATGTCGGCAACTATAGAAGTAAAAATCAAGTCAAGTCAAGGATTAAGCGGTCTTTTTGAATGTGATTTATGTCACACGGACGCAGCCTTTGCTTTCGCTTGGCCGGTGCACCGGCTAGAATCGCGTTTCCTTCCGGCAGGTGTCCTGCACCTGCCGGAAGGGTGTGCAAGGTGCCGCAGTGCAGATTCCTCTGCCGCGGTGAAACGGGAAAGCGGTGCGCGTGCAGGCAACTGCCACGCAATTCCGCTGCTGCCCCCGCAACGGTAAGCGAGTGAAACGCACCAATACGCCACTGGACCTTCGGGTCTGGGAAGGCGGTGCGCAATAACCCTCGCGAGCCCGGAGACCGGCCTTCGCACGATTGGCGGACATGTCGCGGGGAGGCGGCAGCAGACAGAGCACGGCTAACTAGCCCTTGGTGTCTCCTGTGGTGCAAACAATTCCCCGGACGTGGCCATTTACCGTTCGACCGGCTTGCGGGGACGCTTGCCGGAACTGGGGATACCTCTCATGCATCAACCGATTCGTCCGGCAGCATTGGCTGCCGCCCTCCTTCTCGCCTTTCCGGCCCAGGCCGAAGAATCCGTGGCCGAAGTCATTGTTACCGCTACCCGCAATCCGACGCCACTGGAGAATGCCCCAGGACAGGTCGAGGTGGTCAGTGCCGGCGACCTCGAACGGCGAAACCTGTATCGCGTCAGCGAGGCGGTCAACGAACTGCCCGGTGTCTTCATGCAGCCTGGCCGCGGCATGATGCAGCCGGTGCAGAGCCTCGCGCTGCGGGGCATACCTGACGAGAAGCGCACACTGATGCTGCTCGATGGTATGCCGCTCAATGACGGCTATGCCGGCGGCGTCAGCTTCGGCGGGCTGTCGGCGGAAAATCTGGAACAGGTCGAAGTTCTTTATGGGCCGATGTCCTCGCTCTATGGCGGCAATGCGATGGGCGGCGTGGTCGCTTTCACGACAAGGATGCCGAAGGCTGCCGAGTTCCGGCTGCGTACCGGTTTCGGCAATCCGTTCGAATCCGGCAAGGGGCCGGAGAAGGTCCGTCGCACCAGCGTCTCCTTCGGCAACCGCTTCAGCAATGATCTTTCCGTTCTTGCCGGTGCGAAGCTGGCATCGACCGACGGCTATCGCACGGAATGGGTGGTTGACCCAAGAGCACCTACGGCGGGCATCACTGGCGCACAGGTGGTTCCGCAACGGACTGGCGCACCGGCCTATCTGCTGGGCGACAAGGGCAAGACCGGCTGGGATGAACACAACTATTTCCTGAAGCTCGAACAGCGCCTCCGCGATGGCGACCGCTGGCGTTTCGGCTGGCAGCAGCAGGCCTACCGTTACGGCCAGGATGATCCTCGGACCTATCTGCGCACCGCAGCTGGCGCGCCTACTTACAACACGGCCAAATACGGGACCGAATCGATATTCGTCAATGGCGACGGCAAATACCGCCGCGACCTGGTCAACCTCGGCTACGAAACCGAGTTCCTCGACGGCTTGCTGACGATGAATGCCGGCTTCAGCCGGGTGGCGGTCAACAGTTACATCGTCCCGACCGGAGCTGCTGCCGGTGGCAGCGGCCGCATCAGCGACAGCCCGACGCGAAGCGCCTTTGCCGATGCCTACTGGAACCGCAGCTTCGGCGCCCACACGCTGACGACCGGCTTCGCCTGGCGACAGGACCGCGCCACGAACGACGAATACGTGCTCAGCAACTGGACCGATGACAGCTCACGCACGACGCTCTATTCGATCACCAAGGGGCGCGCAACGACGCTCGGCCTGTACGTTCAGGACGACTGGCAGCTGCGCCAGGATCTCAGCGCCCAGCTCGGCCTGCGCTACGACCGCTGGACGAACAGCGACGGCAGCATCCGTACCCCGGGCTGGCCGGTCGCCAGCCGCATCTTCAAGAACTACCCATCAAGGACGGAGGCGGCCCTGAGCCCGAAGCTGGCGCTGCGCTGGCAGACAATGCCGGCGCTCACGTTGCGCACCTCGATCGGATCGGCATTCCGGGCGCCGACGGTCTACGAGCTGTACCGCACCTCACGCCTCGGCAGCACCACCTATCGCTCCAACCCGGACCTGAAGCCGGAGACCGTCCAGACCTGGGATATCGGCGCCGACCTCAAGCCCTGGCAAGGCGGCGAGGTCAAGCTGACGCTCTTTGCCAACCGCATGAACGACCTGATCTACACGCAGGGCACCGGCAGCACGCGCGACCGGGTCAATGTCGAGCAGGCGGAAAGCCACGGCTTCACTGCCGGAATCAGCCAGAAGATCGGCAGTGCCAGTCGCCTGTTCGCCAACGCGACGATTACCGACGCCGAAGTGAAGAAGCATTCAAGCTCGCCGGCGATCGAAGGCAAGCGACTGACCGGCTTGCCGAGGTATCAGGCAACGATCGGTGGCGAAACCCGGTCAGGCCCGTGGACGCTGTCGGCTTCCGGGCGCTACGCGAGCAAGCAATATTCCAGCGACGACAACAGCGACAAGGCCGATCACGCCTACACCGGCTACGACGCCTACTTCGTCGCCGATGCCAGGCTCGCCTACCGTATCGACAGGAATGTCGAAGTCTCGATGGCGATCGACAATCTGTTCGACCGGGAATACTTCTCGTATTACCCTGCACCCCGCCGCACCTGGTTCGCCGAACTCAAGCTCGACTACTGACCATCGCCATGCCCTCCCGCCAACGCGCCGCTCTCGTCCTCGCCCTGCTCGCCGCACTGGGCCTCGCGAGCTTTGCGGCAGCGCTGGCGGTGGGCAGCCTGTCCGTACCGCTCGCCGAAGTCATTGCAGCCCTGGCTGGACAGCCAGTGGACAATGCAGCAATCGTTCTCGACCTGCGCCTGCCGCGCGCGCTCGCCGGCTTCGCCTGCGGCGGTCTGCTGGCGCTGGCCGGTGCACTGATGCAGGTGCTGCTCAGGAATCCGCTGGCCGACCCCTACGTGCTCGGCATCTCCGGTGGCGCCGGTGTCGGCGCGATGTTCGCGATCCTGATCGGCCTCTCGGTCGCCGGCCTCAACATGCTTGCCTTCATCGGTGCCCTTGCCGCGATGCTGATCGTCTTCGGCCTCGCGCATGGCGACGGTGCCTGGACACAGACACGCCTCTTGCTCACCGGCGTCATCGTTGCTGCCGGCTGTGGCGCACTGGTCGCACTGATGCTTTCCATCGCCCCGGAACACAAGCTGCGCGGCATGCTTTTCTGGCTGATGGGCGACCTCTCGCAGACGGGTGCGCCGTGGGCCGCCCTCGCCGTCCTCGCGGCAGCGCTGGCCACTTCGCTGCCCTTCGCTCGCGAGCTGAACCTGCTCGCGCGCGGCCAGGACACCGCCCAGTCACTGGGCGTCGACGTCAAGCGACTGCGCTACACGGTCTATGGCATCGCCTCGCTGGTCACCGCCGTCGCCGTCACCAGTGCCGGCTCGATCGGCTTCGTCGGCCTCGTCGTGCCGCACCTCGTGCGGCTGGCCATCGGCAACGACCAGCGTCTGCTGCTTCCGGCCTCCGTTCTCGCCGGTGGCGCCCTGCTGACCTTTGCCGACACCCTCGCACGCACCGTCGTCGCCCCGCAGCAGCTACCTGTCGGCGTGCTCACCGCACTGATCGGCGTGCCCGTGTTCCTCTTCCTGCTCGCGAGACACCGGCAATGACGGCGCTGATCGAAACCCAAGGACTCGACGTCAGCGTCGGAGGCCACATCGTCTGCCGCGACCTCTCCTTCTCGCTCGCCGCCGGCGAGCGGCTGGCAATCCTCGGTCGCAACGGTGCCGGCAAGTCGACGCTGCTGTCGGTGCTGGCCGGCCTGCGCTCTGCCGACTCTGGCACGGTGGAACTTGCAGGAAGCACCTACGCCTCGCTTGGGCCCCGCGAGGCAGCCAGGCGGCGCGGCTGGCTGCCGCAACGGCATAGCGACGCCTTCGCCTCGACCGTACTTGAAACAGCATTGATCGGGCGCCACCCGCATCTTGGCCGCTGGGACTGGGAATCGAAGAGGGATGCCGAGATCGCACGTGGCGCACTGAACGCGGTCGGCCTCGCCGGCATGGAAAGGCGTGACGTACAGACCCTCTCGGGCGGAGAACGCCAGCGCCTGGCGATTGCCACGCTGCTGACGCAGGCAGCACCGCTCTACCTGCTCGACGAGCCGCTCGCTCATCTGGACCTCAACCACCAGATCGCCGTGCTCGATCTATTTGCCGCTGCGGCACGTGATTGCCATGCCGGGCTGATCACGGTGCTGCACGAACCCGGCCTCGCCGATCGCTACTGCGACCGCGCACTGCTCGTTTATGGTGATGGCCGCTGCGAACTCGGCTGCTGCCGCGAACTGCTCACTGCCGAACGACTCGGCGAGCTCTACGGTCACCCGCTACGTGAAGTCCGGGCTGAAGGCCGCCGCTGGTTCATTCCTGCTTGACCCCTCGACAAAGGATCGCCAATGACTGAAGAAAACACGCGCAACCAACGCCACCACGATCGCATGCAGCGCAAGAAAGAGGTGATCGACTCGAAAATCGCTGCGGCCCAGGAGGAGCGCGGCATCCTGCTCGTGAACACCGGCAACGGCAAGGGCAAGAGCTCGGCTGCCTTCGGTGTCGTCGCGCGCGCACTCGGCCACGGCCACAAGGTCGCTGTCGTGCAGTTCGTGAAAAGCCGTTCGGATACAGGCGAGGAAGGCTTCTTCCGGAAATTTCCGGAACAGGTGCGCTGGCACGTCTGCGGCGAGGGATTCACCTGGGAGACCCAGGACAGTGGCCGCGATACCGCTGCAGCACAGGCAGCATGGCAAATAGCCAAGGAGTGTCTGGCCGACGCATCGGTGAACCTCGTCGTCCTCGACGAAATGACCTATGCCTTCAAGTACGGCTGGCTCGATCTTGCCGAGGTACTGACGGCCATCGCCGCACGCCCGCGCATGCAGACGGTGATCGTCACCGGCCGTGCCGCCCCCGAGGCACTGATCGATGCCGCCGACACGGTCACCGAGATGGGCATGGTCAAGCACGCCTTCAAGGCCGGCGTGAAGGCGATGCCCGGTGTCGAATTCTGAACATCTCACGTAGTGAACATGCTGCCAGGCTCTGCTAGGATGACAATCCCTTTGGCATATCCCATGAGAGGACTGGCGGCATGAACAACAAAATACTGATCACCGGTGGCATCGTCGGCGCATTGTCCATTGCTGCCGGGGCGGCCGTCGGGCTGCACTACTGGGAACGACATCAGGCCCGATCCGATCTGGATACCGTCGGAATAAGCTACTCGGAGGCCAATTTCATCGATGAGGCCTGTGCCGGCAATCGTGCCGCCGTCGTACTTTTCCTGAAGACCGGAATGAGTCCACGCACACGGGGCAAGGATGACGTCACCCCGCTGCATTGCGCAGCAAGGCACGGTCAGGAAAAACTCGTTCAGCTCCTGCTGGCCAGAGGAGCCGAAGCGGACGCACGCAGCAAGGATGAACGCTCACCGTTGCATGAAGCCAGTAGCAAAGGATCTGCTGAAGTCGTCCGGCTCCTGCTCGATGCCGGAGCTGACATCAATGCTGCCAATCGCTACGGCGACACGCCACTTCTTATAGCCGGCCAACGCAAGAGCGAGGTCATGACCTTGCTGCTCGAACGCGGCGCCGACCCCAAGGTGAGAAACAAGAACGGAGAAACACCATTGCTGCGCATGGTTTCGCAGCACGGCGGGAACAAGGAAGCGCTCGATCTCATCGACGCTCTGCTCAAGAAGGGCGCCGATCCGAATGCCCCGGCCAACGATGGGCGTACCGCACTCATCGCTGCGGTCAGCAGTGGCAACCGGGCCATAGTCGAAAAGCTGATCGCAGCCGGCAGCGAGGTCAACGTCGCGAGCGCTCACATGACCCCGCTGATCGCCGCCAGCGGGCGCATCGAGATACTCAAGCTGCTGCTCGAACACAAGGCCGATCCGAACAAAGCGGCAGAAAATGGGCAGACCGCCCTCGAACAGGCAACTCGTTCGGGTAGCGTGGATGCCGTCCGTCTCCTGCTCGACGCGGGGGCCAGGGTTGATGCCGGCCAGTTGGGGCGGGACGGTCCATTGCACCACGCCGCAGCGGTCGGCAGTCTGGAGCTGGTCGAATCATTGCTCACCAAAGGAGCAGATGCCAACGCGCGCGGGCAGAACGGACGCACACCGCTGCACGCCGTTGCAAGTGCCGGCCGCGCAAATACCGGTGGCCGGCTGCGCAGCGCCAAACTCCTGATCGAATTCGGCGCCAAAATCGAAGCTGCCGACAACCAGGGTCAGACACCGCTGACTATCGCGCAGCAGACGGGCAATGCCGAGCTGGTCGAACTGTTTTCACCACGTACCGTGAACGTTGCTCCGCGACCGGGAACAACCGCTACTACTGGACGCGCCGCGAACGCTCCCGCCTTGACCCCCCCTGCAATCCGCTATGGCGCGCCGACGGCGCCTCCTGCTCCGGCCGCCCCGTACACGAGGACCAGATAGTCAATGTCGTTTTCCTGCCCAGCCCTTCTCGTTGCCGCCCCTGCCTCCGGGCAGGGCAAGACTACCGTCGTCGCCGCGCTGGCGCGGCTCCATGCGCGACAGGGGAAGCGGGTGCGCGTCTTCAAGTGCGGGCCGGATTTCCTGGACCCGCAGATTCACGCCGTCGCCAGCGGCGCACCTTGCCACAACATCGACCTCTGGATGTGCGGCGAGGAGGATGCTCGCTGGCGACTGGCAGAAGCCGCGCGCGATGCCGACCTGATTCTCGTCGAAGGCGTGATGGGTCTGTTCGACGGCGATCCGCCGGCAGCGGAACTCGCCCGGCGTCTCGGCATCCCGATCCTGACCGTAATCGACGGCGCGGCGATGGCCACCAGTTTCGGCGCCATTGCCTTCGGTCTCAAGCACTACCGGCCGGGAACCCCGCTGGAAGCCGCCTTCGCCAACCGCGTCGGCAGCGAGTACCACGCCGAGTTGCTGAAGAAGAGCCTGCCCGCCGACATCCGCTGGATGGGCCACCTGCCGCGCGACGATTTTGCAGCGATGCCGGAGCGCCATCTCGGCCTGCTGCCGGCGGCCGAGATGGCCGACCTCTCGGCCCGTCTCGATCGCATGGCCGATGCTCTGGCCAGAACCGACGCAGCGCAGTCACCGCCGGCAGTTGCCTTCGCCGACGCCGAGCGCCCGACATTGCCGCCGTTGCTGGCCGGCACGACGATCGCCGTCGCCCGCGATGCAGCCTTCTGCTTCCTCTATCCGGCCAACCTCGAATGCCTTGAGGCCATGGGCGCCAATCTCGTCTTTTTCTCTCCGCTCGCCGACAAGGCGCTGCCCGAGTGCGATGCTGTCTGGCTACCGGGTGGCTACCCCGAACTGCACGGCAAGATGCTCTCCGCCAACCGCGCGATGTGGGCTTCGCTCTCGAAGCACGTGAACAGCGGCAAACCGGCATTTGCCGAATGTGGCGGCATGATGGCCCTGTTCGAAACACTGATCGATATCGACGGCCAGTCGCACTGGATGGGCAGCCTGATTCCGGGCACCGTCACCATGCAGAAAAAACTTGCGGCACTCGGAATGCAGGAGCTTGCACTCGACGACTCGTCACCGATCCGCGGACACACGTTCCATTATTCCTGGGCCGAAAGTACGCTCAAACCCGTCGCCCGCGCAACGAAGAAACAGGGTGCCAGCGAGGGGGAACCAGTCTATCGTGCAGAAAGACTCACGGCGAGCTACCTGCATCTGTACTTTCCGTCCAATCCGGCCGCGGCGGCCAGACTGTTCCTGGCCCAGTAAACATTCTGTTTTTTCGAACCAACGATTCGAATCTGATCTGTTTTTACTGATTCACATGTTGCGTATCATCCACGCACATCTCTCACCAAAGGAGGCTCTCATGAACAAATTTCTCGCGTTGGCAGCGGCCGTGGTTCTCGGCTTCACGCTGAACATCTCCGACGCCGAAGCCGCCAAGCGCCTTGGCGGCGGCAGCTCGGCCGGCATGCAGCGTCAGGCCACCCCGCCGGCCAAGAACACCCAGGCCGCTCCGGCACAACAGCAGCAGGGCGCTGCCGCAGCCCCCGCCGCCCAGCCGAAGCGTTCGTGGATGGGCCCGATCGCCGGCCTCGCCGCCGGTCTCGGCCTCGCCGCACTGGCATCGCACCTCGGCTTCGGCGAAGGTCTCGCCAACTTCCTGATGATCGCCCTGCTGGCGATGGTCGTCATCGGCATCATCGGTTTCTTCCTGCGCAAGAAGGCTGCCGCTCAGGCTCCCGGCATGCAGTACGCGGCGGCTGGCGCAGGTGCCGAAGGCAACGTCGCCCGCCCGGACTTCACGCCGGCAGGGGGTTCGTCCTACACCCCGGCAGCTGCAGCGAGTGCCGTCGGCAACACGGGCAACATTCCGGCCGACTTCGACGCCGACGCCTTTGCCCGCAACGCCAAGGTGAACTTCATCCGCCTGCAGGCCGCCAACGATGCCGCCAACCTCGACGACATCCGCGAATTCACGAGCCCGGAGATGTTCGCCGAGATCAAGCTGGCCATCGACGAGCGCAAGGGTGCAACGCAGGAAACCGACGTTGCCGAGCTGAATGCGCAAGTGATCGACGTCGCCGAGGAAAACGGCCGCTACATCGTCAGCGTCCACTTCAGCGGCCAGATCCGCGAAGACCGCGGCCCCGCCGAATCGTTCTCGGAAATCTGGCACATGACGAAGCCGCTCGACGGCAGCCGTGGCTGGGTCATCGCCGGTATCCAGCAAGTCCAGTAAGCGATACCGCGCACAAACAAAAGCCGGCGAGGGAAACCTGCCGGCTTTTTCATTTGCAGGGTCGAAACCCCTTGATCCTTCAGCCTGCGCGGCGCTTCAGGCGAACCTTTCGCGCAGTTCCGACAAGCCGAAGGTCTGCAGCAGTTCCTCCAGTCGCTCGGCCGGCTTCTTCGTCGGCAGCTTCCGGTCGACCGCGATGATCAGCTCGTTCTTCATCGAATGCTCCCAGCCGGTCAGTTCTGTCACCGTCACGTCGTAGCCGTGCGCCTGCAGGCGCAGGCAGCGCAGCACGTTGGTCAGGTGGCTGCCGAACTCACGCGTGTGGATCGGGTGACGCCACACTTCGCCGAGTGCATCTGCCAGCGCCGTCGCCTTGTGCTTCCTCAGGGTCGCCGCCACCTCGGCCTGGCAGCACGGAACCAGCACGATGTACCGGGCCTTCTTCGCCAGCGCGAAGCGGATCGCATCGTCGGTGGCGGTATTGCAGGCGTGCAGTGCAGTCACGACATCGACGCGTTCCGGCAACTCGGGCGAGACGATCGAATCGGCGACCGACAGGTTGAGGAACTTCATGCCGGCGAAGCCCAGCCGGGCGGCCAGTTCGCGCGAACGTTCGACCAGCTCGTCGCGGGTCTCGATCCCCCAGATGCACGAGCCGGCGCCCCCGCGCTCCCGGAAGAACAGGTCGTAGAGGATGAAGCCCAGGTAGGACTTGCCTGCACCATGGTCGACCAGATGGATTTCCGGGTTGGCCTGCTGCACTTCGAGCAACAGCGGTTCGATGAAATTGAACAGGTGGTAGACCTGTTTCAGCTTGCGCCGGCTGTCCTGATTCATCTGCCCGTCGCGGGTCAGGATGTGCAGTTCCTTCAACAGTTCGACGGATTGGCCGGGCCGAAGCTCGTATTGCTTCTCCGGCACCTTCTTCTTCGTATCTGCCTTCATCTTCAGCAACGCGCCCCCGACGGACAGGTGGCAACGGCGCTCTTTGGCGGGAAGAGCGGGCGACCCTGCGCCGTCCAGGCGCGAATGCCGTCCTTGACGTTGTACACCGTCGCGTACCCCCCCTGCTGCGTCAGCAGCCTGCTCGCGGCCTGCGTCCGGTTACCGCTGCGGCAGATCACGATCACCGGCTGCCCGGGTTTTGCCACCTCCTTGACCTTCTCCAGCCAGGCCGGCGCATCGGCGCGGCCGCGTTCGTCGAAGAGCGTGATCAGCCTGCTGCCGGGCAGAACGCCGGTATCCTTCCATTCACCTTCGGTCCGGATGTCGATGACCGGCACTCCCGTGGCCATCAGGCGAGCCAGTTCGGCGTTGTCGATGTCGATCACTTCCGCCCGGGCGAAGAAGGGAAGCGACAGGGCAAGCAGAAACAAGACCCGAATAAAAACATTGGCATAAGCCGGACGGCTGATCATGGCAGAATCCCGAAACATAACTTGTTCATTTTAGACCGCCCGCTGCCTCCCGGAGCCGAAACCTTGAGTTCAGAGAACACCCTCTACGCTGCGCTTGGCGTCATGCCCACTGCCGATGCAGCAGAAATCGAGGCAGCCTACGCGACGAAGTCGCAGTCGCTGGTCGGCGATGCACATGCCCTGTCGCTGCTGCGGGTCGCCTACGACACGCTGCGAAACCCGCAGTCCCGCGCCGCCTACGACCGCAAGCTGGCGCAGTGGCAGGACATTCCGCCGGCACCTGCCATCACCATCGCTGAATCCGGCAGCAGCGAAGACCAAGGCAGCCAGCGCACGAGCTTGCGCAACATCGCCGTGCTGCTGCTCGCGGCCGCCGGCACGGCGAGCTATTTCGTCTTGCAGACCCCGAAGACGCCTGCCGCCGCGCCGGCGTCGCCACCACCGGCCGCCAGTACCGACCCGGTCGCCAGCGCCCCCCCGATGCCGTCACCGGCAACGGAGCCGCAGGAATCAACCAGCACTGCACCGACAGGCGAGCGGAACGATGTTGCCAGCGAACCGGCAGCCGCCATCGCCGGCAGCGACGCCGGGCAACCCGCCGCGGCGCTGCCGACCCGCGGCGCAAAGCAGCCCGGCTTCGATGTGCAGTATGTCGCCTGGTCCGTATTCACCATCCGCCAGCGCAATCTCACCGGCTCCGGCGTCATGATCGGTGCCGACCGCATCCTCACCAACTGCCACGTCCTCGCCGGCGGCGCCACCAACGGACTGATCGTCGTGCACGGACTCACCAAGCGCATCACCAAGGTCGAGAAATACGCCCGTCTCGACGGCGAGGACGCCTGCCTGCTCTACGCCCCCGGCGCCGGCGACGCCAGCATCGACTGGGGCAGTGCCGCCTCTCTGCGCGCCGGCGACACCGTGCACGCCATGGGGCACCCGGGCGGATCGAGCGACATCGTCTGGTCCGAAGGCAGGTTCCATCAGCGTGCCGAACGTGGCGGCGAAACCTTCCTCATCACCGACAACTACTGCCGCCCCGGCTCCTCCGGCGGCCCCCTGCTCGACAACGAAGGCCGGCTGGTCGGCGTCGTCACCGCCGTCCAGCGCTATCAGGCCAAGGGCGGCCAGCTGCCACAGTTCGGCGCCTGCATCTCGGTCACCGAATCGACGGCACGCGCCCTGCTCTCAAAACCGCTGTTCCCGATCGCACTGGCGCCGGCCAAGTACATCCCGAACTACTGAATCCCATCGAACAAGGTCGCCCCCTTGCGGCCAGGCCGTCATTTCGATTATTGTTTAAATATGGAATTAACTACAGCCACCAATGCCCTCGGCGCCCTCGCCCACGAAACCCGGCTGCGCGCCTTCCGCCTGCTCGTCCGTGCCGGCGAGCAGGGACTCTCCGTCGGCCGGCTGGCAGAGGCACTCGGCGTTGCTGCCGATGGCCGGCTCAGCTTCCACCTCAAGGAACTGGTCGCCTCCGGACTCGTCAGCGCCCGCCAGGAGGGCCGATTCATCTACTACGCGACGCGCTACGAGGCGATGAACGATCTGCTGCGCTTCCTCACCGAGGACTGCTGCGGTGGACTCGGCTGCGGCCAAATCGTCGACGCCTGCGCCCCGGACACCTGCCAGACGGAAACAAGCTCATGAGTCGAACATTCAACGTGCTGGTGCTGTGCACCGGCAATTCCGCCCGCTCGATCCTCGGCGAGGCGCTGTTCAACCACCTCGGCGCTGGCCGGATCCGTGCCTTCTCGGCCGGCAGCCAGCCCTCCGGCAAGGTCAATCCGGTCGCCCTCGAAACGCTGGAAAAGCATGGCATCCCGCTGCCGGAAGCGCGCAGCAAGTCGTGGGACGAATTTGCCGCACCCGGCGCCCCGCAGCTCGATTTCATCTTCACCGTCTGCGCCAGCGCCGCCGGCGAAGCCTGCCCGGTCTGGCCCGGCCATCCGGCCACCGCGCACTGGGGCATTCCCGACCCGGCGCATGTCGAGCCGATGGAAGCGCGCCGCGAGGCCTTCGAGATCGCCTACCGGCAGTTGCGTGCGCGCATCGAGGCCTTCCTCGCGCTGCCGCTGGAAACGATGAGTTCCGACGACGTGAAGGCTGCGGCGAGAAAGATTCACGAGGCCGCCGCATGAGCCTGCAATGCGAAGTCGCCGCGAAAGAGATCGCGGGCAGCCCGATGGGCTTCTTCGAGCGCTGGCTCTCCCTGTGGGTGGTGCTCTGCATCGCAGCCGGCATCGCCCTCGGCCAGCTCTCGCCAGCGCTGTTCCAGACCGTCGGCCGCATGGAAGTGGCGCAGGTCAACATTCCGGTCGGCCTGCTCATCTGGGTGATGATCATCCCGATGCTGATGAAGATCGATTTCAACTCGCTGCACGAAGTGAAGAAGCAAGGCGCCAGCATCGGCATCACGCTGTTCGTTAACTGGGCGGTGAAGCCATTCACGATGGCTGCGCTTGGCTGGCTGTTCATTCGTCACGTCTTCGCGCCATGGTTGCCGGCGGAACAGCTCGACAGCTACATCGCCGGCCTCATCCTGCTCGGTGCCGCGCCGTGCACGGCGATGGTCTTCGTCTGGAGCAACCTCTGCCGCGGCGACGCCAACTTCACCATCTCGCAGGTGGCGCTGAACGATCTGGTGATGGTCTTCGCCTTCGCGCCGATCGTCGCTTTCCTGCTCGGCGTCTCGGCGATCCCGATCCCGTGGGACACCCTGCTGCTCTCCGTGGTGATGTACATCGTCATCCCGCTCGCCATCGCGCAAGGCTTGCGCCGGCACTTGATCAGCCGCGGGGAAGCGGCCTTCCAGGCGGCCGTTTCTCGCATCGGACCATTCACGATGATGGCGCTGCTGGCCACGCTGGTGCTGCTCTTCGCCTTCCAGGGCGAAGCCATCGCCGCGCAACCGCTGATCATCGGGATGCTTGCCGTGCCCATCCTGCTGCAGGGTCTGCTCATCGCCGGCCTCGGTTACTGGCTGAACCGCAAGTTCCGCGTCGCCCACAACGTCGCCGGGCCGTCGACGATGATCGGCGCATCCAATTTCTTCGAACTCGCCGTGGCGGTAGCCATCGTCCTCTATGGCTTCGATTCCGGTGCCGCGCTCGCCACCGTCGTCGGCGTACTGATCGAGGTGCCGGTCATGCTCTGGCTGGTGCGCATGGTCAACTCGACCAAGGGCTGGTACGAGCGAAACACCTGACATGGATATCGTGATCGCCGCCGTGCAGAGCGGCCTCGCCAGCCTCGCTTCCTACCTCGCGGCGCATGTACTGCTCTGCCTGGTGCCGGCGTTCTTCATTGCCGGCGCGCTTTCGGCACTGGTGCCGCAGGAATCCATCACACGCTTCCTCGGCCCCGACGCACCGAAATGGGTGTCCTACCCGGCGGCTGCCGGCGCCGGCAGCCTGCTTGCAGTGTGCTCATGCACCATCCAGCCGTTGTTCGCCGGCATCTACAAGAAGGGCGCCGGGCTCGGCCCGGCGATCACCTTCCTCTTCTTCGCCCCCGCGGCGAACATCCTCGCGCTGTCGTACACCGGTGTCGCCCTCGGCGCCGATTTCGCCATCGCCCGTATCGTGCTGGCGCTTTCCTTCGGCATCGGTATCGGCATGATCATGGCCATCATCTTTCGCAAGAGCGAGGCCGGGCGCCTCGGCGACACCCGGGCCTTTGCCGAAAGTGGCCGGGTACCGGCGCAGACCCTGCTCTTCGTCGGCACGCTGGTGGCGCTGCTGATCGCCGGCACGCTCAAGGTCGACTGGCTGTCGATGCCGCTCTGGCAGGCGACGCTGCAGTGGCCGGGCGCGGGCACCGCGCAGGCCTTGCTTGACCGCTGGGTGCCGGCCAACGAGGCGACCGGCGCCGAAGCCCTGTCGCTGCAGGGCGTTGCCCTGATCGCGCTGCTCATCGCCATCGGTGCCGCCGGCTGGCGCGGGCTCGGACAGGTCGACGCCGCAGTGAACCGGCTCACCGCGCTGACGTTGGTGCTGATCGTCGTCACGCTCGCCTTCGCCGCGCTCGGCCTCAAGGCCGGCGATGCCGGCCTCACCGTCACGATCACCGGGCGCACGCTGAGCGTGCCGCTGCTCTGCCTCGCACTGCTGCCCCAGGCGCGCCGCTTCGACGCCTGGGACATGCAGCAATGGCTATGGGAAACCTGGCGCTTCGTGAAGATGATCTTCCCGCTGCTGGTGATCGGCGTCTTCCTCGTCGGCGTCATCCGTGTCTTCATTCAGCCGGAATGGATTCAACTCGTCGCCGGCAGCAATACCGTGCTCGCCAACCTCGCCGGCGTCGTCTTCGGCGTCTTCATGTACTTCCCGACACTGGTCGAAGTGCCAATCGCCAGGATGTTCCTTTCGCTCGGCATGCACCCCGGCCCGCTGATCGCCTACCTGATGGCCGACCCGGAACTCTCGCTGCAGAGCATCCTGATCACCGCCGCCATCATCGGCAAGCTGAAGGCCTGGACCTACGTCGGGCTGGTCGCCCTGTTCTCGACCGCTGCCGGCCTGAGCTACGGCGCCTGGATCGATGGCACACCCGCCGTACTGCTCCTGCTGTGGATCGGCGGTTTCATTGCGCTGCTCGTCACCGCGCTGCATCTCATCGAAAGGAAATCGACATGCTGATCAAGATTCTCGGCACCGGCTGCGCCAAATGCCAGCGCCTCGAACAGCTGGCACGCGAAGTCGTCGCCGAACTCGGCATTGCGGCCGAATTCGAACACGTACGCGACATGGACAAGATCATGGCTTACCCGATCGTGAACACACCGGCGCTGGTGGTCGACGAAGAGGTCAAATCCTCCGGCCGCATCCCCAGCAAGGACGACATCGCCGGCTGGCTGAAACAGAACTGAACAAAACGCAAAAAGGAAACGTCATGAAGAAACTCGAAGTGTTCGATCCCGCCATGTGCTGCCCGACCGGCGTCTGCGGCGTCGAGGTCGACCCGGTGCTGGCGCAGTTCGCGGCCGACCTGAAATGGGTCGAGGAGCACGGTGTCGCCGTTGCCCGCTACAACCTCGGCCAGGAGCCGCAGGCCTTTGCCGCCAATCCGGCGGTGCTGAAGGAAATGGAAGCCGGCATGGACCGCCTGCCGATCCTGGCGGTCGATGGCCACATCGCGACCACCGGCATGTATCCATCGCGGATGCAGCTGGCGCAGAAGCTCGGTCTGAAGCTCGACACCGCCGACAAGCCGCACATCAAGGCCGGCAGCTGCTGCAACCCGAAAACCGGCTGCTGCTGACATGTCTTTACCGGAAGCCACTACCCGCCACCTCTTCTTCACCGGCAAGGGTGGCGTCGGCAAGACTTCGCTGTCGTGTGCAACCGGCCTGATGCTGGCGGATGCCGGCAAGCGGGTCCTGATCGTTTCCACCGACCCGGCCTCAAACCTCGACGAAGTGCTCGGCAGCCCGCTCGGCCAGACGCCGACGGCAATCCCCGGCGCCCCCGGTCTGTTCGCGCTCAACATCGACCCCGAGGCGGCCGCGCACGACTACCGCGAGCGCATGGTCGCGCCCTATCGCGGCATCCTGCCGCCGGCGGCCATCCAGAGCATGGAAGAGCAGTTCTCCGGTGCCTGCACGGTCGAGATTGCCGCCTTCGACGAATTCTCCAAGCTGCTCGGCAACCCGGCGGCAACCGCCGACTTCGACCATGTCATCTTCGACACTGCGCCCACCGGGCACACGCTCCGCCTGCTGACGCTGCCTTCGGCCTGGAGCGGCTTCATCGCATCCTCGACAGGCGGCGCTTTCTGCCTCGGCCCGCTCGCCGGCCTCGAAAAACAGAAGGCGCTCTACGCCGGCACCGTCGAACGACTCTCCGACCCCACAGCGACCACGGTCGTCCTCGTCGCCCGGCCCGATGTCGCGGCGCTGCGCGAGGCGGAACGTACACGCCGCGAGCTGGCGGCACTCGGCATCGGCAACCTGCAGCTGGTCATCAACGGCCTGTTCGCGGGCAGCGTCAGCGAGGACGGCATCGCCCGCGCCATCGGCCGCCACGCCGGCAATGCGCTGCTGGCGATGCCGGCAGGCCTGACCAGCCTGCCGCGTACCGTCATCCCCTTCCTGCCGCGCGGCACGGTCGGGCTGGAGGCGTTGCGCACCATCGCCGATCCCGCACGTGCCGAGCAGCCGACACACGTTTCGATGGCGACAACGGCGCTGCCGCCGGGCCTGGCACCGCTCGTCGATGAAATCGCCGCCAGCGGCCACGGCGTCGTCATGACCATGGGCAAGGGCGGCGTCGGCAAGACCACCGTCGCCGCAGCCATCGCCGTCGCACTCGCCGCACGCGGCCACTCCGTGCATCTGTCTACCACCGACCCGGCGGCGCACGTTGCCGCCGCCATCGGCGACGAACAGCCCGGGCTTTCCGTTGGCCGCATCGATCCGCAAAAGGAAGTCGCCGACTACACCGCCGAAGTTCTGGCAAAGGCGGCGGCCAATCTCGATGCCGCAGGCCTCGCCCTGCTCGAAGAAGACCTGCGCTCGCCCTGCACCGAAGAGATCGCCGTCTTCCGCGCCTTTGCGCGCGAGGTCGACCGCGGCCGAGACGGCTTCGTCGTCCTCGACACCGCACCCACCGGCCACACGCTGCTGCTGCTCGATGCCGCCGAGGCCTATCACCGCGAAGTGCTGCGCACGCGTGGCGAAATGCCGGCAGCGGTGACACAGCTGCTGCCGCGCCTGCGCGACCCGGACTACACCAGGGTGCTCGTCGTCACGCTGGCCGAGGCAACGCCGGTGCACGAAGCCGAGCGCCTGCAGGCCGACCTTGCCCGCGCCGGCATCCGCCCCTTCGCCTGGGTCATCGAGCAGAGCCTGCTGGCCAGCGGCACGCGCGACCCGCTGCTGGCGCTGCGCGGCGAATGCGAGATCCCGTTCATCCGCCGCGTCGCCGACGAACTGGCACCGCGCTGTGCGCTGGTGCCGTGGCTGGCGCAGGAGCCGAGCGGTGGCGACGGCCTGAAATACTTCTGTAACGCCGGCTGCTGAAAATCAGTCACTGATTTTCAACCGGACCGAGGAGTATTCATGCGTTATCTGATCGTTGTCGCCGCCGCACTCTCCGTGACTGCCTGCGCCACCCATGAAGCGGCGAAGAAGGCCGACACGGCCCCCGCCGCCAAGACACCGCAGTGCTGGTCAGCCGACCACAACAAGTTTTTCGATGTCGGTGCGAAGGCGACGATTTCCGGTGTCGAAGTCAGCTGCGAGAAGACCAGCGACGGCAAGAGCGGCCAGTGGCTGGGCAAAAAACACTGAGAGAGCCCCGCCCCCAAACATGCAATGCGGGCCGTCTGCGGACGGCCCGCATTGCATTGTCAGACCGGCGACAGCACCGCCACGACGCGCCCCGGCTCGATGCGCACCGACTTCAGCAGCCAGCGTGCCGTCGCCTCCTGCGGGCTGCCGTCTGCGCGCAGCACATAGACCGGCTTCGAGCGGAAATAGGACGTCACCAGCTGGCTGACGGCGAGGCGCACGGCGGGGGTCGCCTCCTTGCGCAGGGCAGGCGCCTGCAGCGAATCGACGACCGGATTTTCCAGATAGAACGCCTTGCGCTGATCGTCGTAGCGCACCCCGGCGCGGCCGGCGACATCGACCCGGACCGGCGGCTGCCCCTGCACCTCGAGATCCAGCGCCGCCAGGATGCGGGCGCGCCCGTCATCGCCATCGAGCAGGATGCGCGGTGGCTCGCCGAGCACGGCGGTGACGATGCCGCCGTACGACAGCTGCTGTGGCTTCGTCTTCTCCAGTGCCGCCTGGATGTCGGCCTCCGAGAAGACCACCTCCTTTTCGAGCAGGCCGGCCCCCCAGGCGAGGGCGCTGGCGAGAAAGGCGGCGGACAGGAACAGGGAACGGCTGAGCTTCATCGACTTTCTCGCTTCTTTCGTTTGTTGTGCCCGGAGGTCCCGAGGGCTGTCGCACGCGGAATCTTGCACGAGGAGCGCCGGGAACGGACGGCTGGGTCGCCGGCGCTGCATAATGTGCGCCGTGACGAAGACTGCAATTCTAGACAATCGCGCTGCGCCTGAGTGCCCGACGGGCACAAGCCCGATCAGCTCCTTCTGGTTCGAAATGCCCAGCCCGTTCGAGACCGAGGTGGGCCGGCTGCTGCTGCTTGAACCGCCGACGGCGAGCTTCAGCGAACTGCGCGCACGCCTGCTCGATGAGACCTACGACAAGCCCTTCGTCGTCGACGACGGCCAGCTGCGCTACCTCTACTTCAACGTGCGCCTGATGCAGAGCGCGATGCGCCTGGCCACGCCGGACACGCTCGAACTGCGCTACACGCAGGCGATGGCCTGCTTCCTGCTGTTCCAGCCGCGGCCCGCGCGCATCGCCCTCATCGGCCTCGGCGGCGGCTCGCTGCTCAAGTTCTGCCACCGGCAGCTGCCGGCAGCGCACTTCACCGCCATCGAAATCGATCCGCTGGTGATCGCCCTCGGCGAAGCCTTCATGCTGCCGCCGCCGGGGCCGCAGCTGGAGATCGTGCAGGCCGACGGCGCCGAATGGCTGGCGCAGGCTGCGCCCGGCATCGACGTGCTGCTCGTCGATGCCTTCGACCTGCACGGCTTCGCAGCGGGGCTGGCCAGTGCGGAGTTCCTGCAGTGCGCTGCGGAGCGGCTGTCGGGCAAGGGCATTCTGGTCATCAACCTGGCCGGCGAGGCCGAGCGCTACGCCGGGCTGGTGGCCGAGGCGATGCACGCCTTCGATGATCAGGTCATCGTGCTGCCGGTCCCGGAAGACGGCAACCATGTGCTGCTGGCGTTCCGCGAGCGCCAGTTCGAACCGCGCTGGCGCTGGCTGCACAACCACGCCAGGGAGCTGCGCGCACGCCACGGGCTCGACTTCCCGGCCTTCGCACAGAAGCTGGAACGCTCGTGGCGGCAGGGCCTGGCGCGCGACATGGCCTCGCGCCGTCGTAGATAGCAGAAGGAAATGGCGGGCGGACGAACGCTTACGGAGCGACGACCCGGATCAGTTCGTCACCGATGCGCACCACCTCGCCGCCGCGCAGCTTGCGCGTCTTGCGCAGCTCGACCTCGCCGTCGACGCTGACCTGACCGTCGCCGATCATCACCTTCGCGGCACCGCCCGAGGGAGCGATCCCCAGCAGCTTGAGCAGGTTGTGCAGTTCGACGCAGTCGCGGTCGAGGGGGAAGGTGTGTTCGGTCATGAGGCGGAATTCCTGTCCGGAAAAGAGGGCGGCGGCCTGCTCAATGCAAGCGAAGAGAAGCGGAGTCTAGCCGAGCCGGCAGCGGTTGCAATCTCGTTTCTGCTCAACCATCATGGCGGGCGATAGTGGGCGACGGCGGCCGGGCGCATTTATTCCAGTTTCTGCTCCAGTTCCTGTTCCAGCACCCGCGCCAGTTTCCGCCCCGAGCCCGTCCTGGAGATAAAGATGTCCGAGCCTCAAGAGCAGTCGTCCGAGTTTGCGCACTGGCGGCTGTATTCGGTACTGATCGTCGACGACGAGGAAGGCATGCGCAGCTTCCTCGAACGCTCGCTCAGCGGGCGCTGTGCCAGCGTCGCCGCCGTCGGCAGCGTCGAGGAGGCCGAGGAGCTGATGCGCCGGCAATATTTCGACCTGGTCGTGCTCGACATCGCGCTGCCCGGCATGTCCGGCGTCGAGTGGCTGCACCAGCTGCGCGAGCGCGGCTTTTCCGGCGACGTCATCCTGATGACGGCCTACGCCGACCTCGACACCGCGGTCGACGCGCTGCGCGCCGGCGCCTCCGATTTCCTGCTCAAGCCCTTCCCGCTGGCGCAGGTGCTGAATGCGGTGAAGCGCTCCTTCGACCGCTCGCGGCTGACCCGCGAGAACTACGTGCTGCGGCGCGAGGTGCAGGAGCTGGTCGCCGGCGAGGACCGCATCGTCGGCCGCTCCGAGGCCACCCGGCAGATGTGCGAGCTGCTGCGCCGCATCGCCCCGATGCCCTCCACGGTACTCATCCAGGGCGAGTCCGGCACCGGCAAGGAAGTGGTCGCCCGCGTCCTGCACCGCATGAGCACGCGCACGCAGGGGCCGTTCGTGCCGATCAACTGCGCCGCCATGTCGCCGGAACTGATCGAGAGCGAACTCTTCGGCCATGTGAAGGGCGCCTACACCGGTGCCGGCGCCAACCGCGAAGGCCTCTTCTTCTATGCCCGCGGCGGTACCCTCTTCCTCGACGAGATTTCCGAGCTGCCGCTGCCGCTGCAGGCCAAGCTGCTGCGCGTGATCGAGGAGCGCCGCGTGCGCCCGGTCGGCGCCGAGACCGAGATCCCGGTCGACGTCCGCATCGTCGCCGCCACCAACCGCAAGCTGTCGGAAGAGGTGGCCGAACACCGCTTCCGCAGCGACCTCTACTACCGCCTGCAGGTCGTCGAACTCAGCCTGCTGCCGCTGCGCCAGCGGCGCGAGGACATCCCCGACCTGGTCGCCTATTTCCTCGGCATGATCTCGGCCCAGCTCGGCGTTCCCCGCATCGAGCCGGACGACGAGATCATGCGCCACCTGCAGGCCTACGACTGGCCGGGCAACGTGCGCGAACTGCGCAACTACCTCGAACGCTCGCTGATCCTCGGCGCCTTCCGCTGGAACCTCGGCCCGAGCGGCCAGCCGGAACTGCGGCCCGACTCGGACGCACTCGACGCCGTCGTCCGCCAGCATGTCTGCAGCGTGCTCGCGGCGGCCGGCGGCAACAAGTCGGAGGCGGCGCGCCGCCTCGGCATCTCGCGCAAGACGCTGGAGCGGAAGAGCGTCGAGTGGGGCTTGTAAGCAAACTCCTCGGCGAACGCCTGACCGGCTCGATCCGGGGCAAGCTGCTGGCGCTTGCGCTGCTGCCGCTGGTCATCGTCTTCCCGCTGCTCGTCGCCGTGCTCGCCTACGTCGGCGGCAGTTCGTTCGACCGCCTGCTGATCACCAAGGTGCGCAGCGACCTGGCCGTGGCCAACGGCTACTTCGACCGGGTGCGCGAGTCGGTCGGTCGCGGCGTCACCGGGCTTGCCGATTCCGCCCGTCTCGAACACGCCATCCTCGCCGGCTCCCGGCGCAGCAGCGACGAGCTGATCGCCCTGCTCAAGACCGAGCAGCAGCGCCTCGGCCTTGACTTCCTGCACCTGCTCGATGGCGAAGGACGCGTGCTGGCCACCGGCGGCGCGCTGCCGCGCCAGCACCCGCTCGACGACTGGCCGGTGGTGCAGGACGCGATGCGCGGCAAGCCACGGGCCGAGGTCGAGATCTTCTCCGAGGCGCATCTGGAGCAGATCGACCCGGCGCTGAAGCGCCGCGCCCACACGCCCTTCGTGCCGACTCAGGGCGCCGCGCCGACCACGCGCACGGCGGAAACGCGCGGCATGGTCATCCACGCCGCAGCGCCGGTGTTCGACACCGGCAGCGACAAGCGCTTCGTCCTCGTCGGCGGCGCCCTGCTCAACAAGAACCTCGAATTCGTCGACCGCATCAACGAGATCGTCTATCCGGAAGGCTCGCTGCCGCTCGGCAGCCAGGGCACGGCGACGCTCTTCCTCGACGACGTGCGCATCGCCACCAACGTCCGCCTCTTCGAAGGCGAGCGCGCGATCGGCACGCGCGTCACGCAGGTCGTGCGCAACAGCGTGCTCGGCGACGGCCACACCTGGCTGGACAGCGCCTTCGTCGTCAACGAGTGGTACGTCTCCGCCTACGAAGCCGTCCTCGACAGCCGCGGTGAACGCGTCGGCATGCTCTACGTCGGCTTCCTCGAAAAGCCCTTCACCCGCGTCAAGTACATCGCCCTCGGCGCCGTCCTCCTCGTCTTCGTCGTCGCCATGGGCGGCGCCACCTTCGTCTCGCTGCGCTGGGCGCGGCAGATTTTCCGGCCGATCGAGCGCATGCACACGACAATGAGCGCAGTCGAGGGCGGTGACGAGAGCGCCCGCGTCGGCACCGTCGTCAGCCGCGACGAGCTCGGCGAACTGGCGGCCCACCTCGACCGCCTGCTCGACCGCGTGCACGCGCAGGCCGAGGCGCTGCGCGAATGGGGCAATGCCCTCGACCACCGCGTCGCCGAACGCACGCAGGAACTGGCCGAGGCGCTCGACAGCCTGCGCTCGGCGCAGCGCCAGCTGGTGACTTCGGAGAAGCTGGCGGCGGTCGGCATGCTCACCGCCGGCGTCGCGCACGAGATCAACAATCCGATCGCCGTCATCCAGGGCAACATCGAGGTGCTGGCGGCGATCCTCGGCGAGCAGGCGGCACCGGTGAAAGACGAGATCCGGCTGGTGCGCGAGCAGGTGGAACGCATCCGCCTGATCGTCACCAAGCTGCTGCAGTTCGCCCGCCCGGCCGAGTTCGCCGGCTACCTGCAGGAAGTCGATCCGGGCGAAGCGGTGCGCGACAGCCTGGTCCTCGTCGGCCACCAGATGCGCAAGAACGATGTCACGGCCATCGAGAAATACCTGAGCAAGCGCCGCATCAACATCAACCGTGGCGAGCTGCAGCAGGTGCTGATCAACCTGATCACCAACGCGCTGCAGGCGATGCCGGATGGCGGCTTCCTGCGACTCGGCACCGAGGACTGGGACGAGGGCGAGACGCCGCGCGGAGTGCGCATCACGGTCGTCGATTCCGGCCCGGGGATTCCGCCGGAAGTGATGGAGCACATCTTCAACCCCTTTTTCACGACCAAGAAGAGCGGCGGCACCGGTCTCGGCCTGTGGGTCAGCATGGGCATCATCGAACGCTACGGCGGCCGCGTCACCGTCGAGAACCTGCCCAAGGGCGGCGCCGGCTTCAGCCTCTGGCTATTGAGCGAACCGCCGGCCGACCTGGAACAGCGGATCGAGAACAGCCTGAAGCCGATCTCGGCCTGAGCGTCCCTTCGGGCAGTCCGCGGTTCAGTCGCCGGCAGCCCAGTCGCGGAACAGCTGCGCCATGGCCGGCAGACCCTCGCGGATCGCCACCGGCCCGGGCGTCAGGATCACCGCCGATTTCAGTTCGTGGATCTGCCCGCCCGCCACCGCCGGCACGCCACCCCAGCCCTCGCGCGCGGCCACGCGCTCCGGCCGGAAGTGCTTGCCGCACCACGAGCCGATGATGATGTCGGGCGCCCGGCGCACCACCTCCAGCGGGTCGGCGATGATCCGCTCCTTCGCCGACTGGCACAGCGCGCGCTCGGCGAAGACATCCTCGCCGCCGGCCAGCGCGATCATGTCCGACACCCAGCGGATGCCCGAGATCGGCGGCTCGTCCCATTCCTCGAAATAGACGCGCGGCTTCTTCGGCAGTGCCGCGCCCTCGGCGCGTACGCGGTCGATCACCGCCTGCAACTCGGCCACCAGCGCCAGCGCCTTCTCCTCGGTACCGACCAGCCGGCCGACGGTGGCGATCATCGCCAGGATGTCGTCGACGCTGCGCTGGTTGAAGGCGTAGACCGGCACGCCGGCGGCGATCAGCTCGCGGCTGATCTCGGCCTGCAGGTTGGAGAAGGTGAGCACGAGGTCGGGCTCGACGGCGAGGATCTTCTGCAGATCGCCGCTGGTGAAGGCGAAGACCTTCGGCTTCTCCTTGCGCGCTTCCTTCGGGAAGACGGTGTAGCCGGAAATGCCGACGATGCGGTCCTGCTCGCCGAGGGCGTAGAGCACCTCGACGGTTTCGGTGGTCAGGCAGACGATGCGTTGCGGCAGGTGGCGGTGCGGCATGGGGTGGCTCGGCGTAAGCGGAGTGTGGATTCTACCGGCCGCTTCTGCCAGCCGTCTCTGCCGGTCGTCTCAGCCGGCCGTTTCTGCCTGCCTTTTCAGCCGGCGACGCCGCGCGCGATCATCAGCGCCGCCGTCGCCAGCAGCAGAAGCGAGAACAGCCGGCGCAGCTTCTTCTCCGGCAGCCGGTGCGCCCAGCCGACGCCGTACGAGATCGTCGCCATGCCGCCGACGGCGAGCAGCGCACCGGTGCGCCAGTCGACCTGCCCGGCCTGCGCGAAGGTGGCCAGCGCCAGCACGCTGCCCGGCACCACCATCGCCAGCCCCATGCCCTGCGCCACCGCCTGCCTGAGGCCGAAGCCGCGCACCAGGATCGGCGCCGCGACGAGGCCGGCGCCGACGCCGAAGAGGCCGGACATGAAGCCCCCGGCCAGCCCGACGCCGGGCATCAGGCGCGGGTGCCAGCCGGCGCTCTGCATCTCCGCCGGCGCCGCGGCCCGCGCGCCATGCAGGAAGTAGAACGCCAGCCCGATCAGGAAGACGGCGAAGCACAGGCCGAGAATGCGCGAGTCGAGGTGGATCGCCAGCCAGGCCGCCGGCCCGGTGGCGAGCAGGGCACAGGCGCCGAGCAGGCCGACCGTGGCGAGCGGCATCGGGTGGCGCTGGTAGTAGCGCCAGAAGGCGAGCAGCACGTTCGGCATGATCATCACCAGCGCCGTGCCCTGCGCCAGTTGCTGGCTCATGCCGACGCCGAGCGCCAGCACCGGGATGGCGATGATGCCGCCGCCGATGCCGAGCAGGCCGCCGACGCCGCCGAGCAGCGCGCCGAGCAGCAGCGGCCCGACGATGGCCAGGGACAGTTCCATCGCTGCGCTTGCCTCAGAGTGCGGCGGCGATCGCCATGCCGACGGCGGTGGTGTCCGCCGTGCCGCCCATGTCCGGCGTGCGCGGGCCGCTGGCGATGGTCGCCTCGATCGCGCGCAGGATCGCGTCGTGCGCGGCGGTGTAGCGTTCGTTTCCGGATTCGTCGTCGCCGTTGCCACCTTTCCCGAGGAAGTCGAGCATCATCGCCCCCGACCAGATCATGCCGATCGGGTTGGCGATGTTCTTGCCGAAGATGTCCGGCGCCGAGCCGTGCACCGGCTCGAACAGCGACGGGAAGGTCCGCTCCGGGTTGAGGTTGGCCGACGGTGCGATGCCGATGGTGCCGGCGCAGGCCGGGCCGAGGTCGGAGAGGATGTCGCCGAACAGGTTGCTGCCGACGACGACGTCGAAGCGCTCCGGCTGCAGCACGAAGCGTGCGCAGAGGATGTCGATGTGCTGCTTGTCCCAGCGCACCTCCGGGTAGTTCGCCGCCATCGCCGCGACGCGCTCGTCCCACCAGGGCATCGAGATGGCGATGCCGTTCGACTTGGTCGCCGCGGTCAGCAGCTTGCGCGGCCGGCTCTGCGCCAGTTCGAAGGCGTACTTCAGGATGCGGTCGGTGCCCTTGCGCGTGAACACCGACTCCTGCAGCACCGTTTCGCGCTCGGTCCCTTCGTACATTTTTCCGCCGACCGCCGAGTACTCGCCCTCGGTGTTCTCGCGCACGACGTAGAAGTCGATGTCGCCCGGCTGCTTGTTCGCCAGCGGGCACGGTACGCCGGGCATCAGCCGCACCGGGCGCAGGTTCACGTACTGGTCGAACTCGCGCCGGAATTTCAGCAGCGAACCCCACAGCGAGATGTGGTCGGGCACCAGCGCCGGCCAGCCGACGGCGCCGAAGTAGATCGCGTCGAAGTCCTTGAGCTGGGCGAACCAGTCGTCCGGCATCATCTGGCCGCTGCGCTGCCAGTAGTCGCAGTTGGCCCAGTCGAAGTGCTGGAAGGACAGCGGCAGGTCGAACCTGGCGGCGGCCGCCTCGACGACGCGCAGCCCCTCGGGCATCACCTCGTTGCCGATGCCGTCGCCGGGAATGACGGCGATGCGCCGGGTTTTCATGGCGGTTTGCATGGAAATTCGCTCCTGAAGGACGGGAATGCAGACAAGGATACCGATCACGGATTGAACTAAAATCGGCCGAATCGTCACTTCATAATTCACGAATCGTGAAAAATAGCCCGCAACTCGACGACCTCCGCCTCTTCTGCGCCATCGCCCGCCATCGCAGCTTCGCCGCCACGGCGCGCGAACTGGGCCTCTCCAACGCCGTTGTCAGCAAGCGGATCGCCATCCTCGAAGCGACGCTGGACACCACGCTGCTGCACCGGACGACGCGCAGCGTGGCGCTGACCGAGCCGGGCGAGACCGTGCTGCAATGGGCGCAGCGCATCCTCGACGACGTCGACCAGCTCGCCGAAGCCATCTCCGAAACCCGCGCCGAACCGCGTGGCCTCTTGCGCATCTGCACCAGCTCCGGCTTCGGCCGCAACCGCATCGCGCCGGCACTCTCGGCGCTGGCGAAGCGCCATCCCGGGCTCGAAATCCAGCTCGAACTGCTCGACCGGCCGGTCGACCTGATCGACGAAGGTTTCCACCTCGACATCCGCTTCGGCGAGGCGCACGAGCCCTACCTCATCTCGCGCCGCCTCGCCGCCAACGAGCGCGTGCTCTGCGCGTCGCCGGCCTACCTCGTCGAACACGGCATGCCGGCAACGCTCGCCGAACTGGCGCAGCACCGCTGCATCGTCATCCGCGAGCGCTACCAGGATTTCGGCCGGTGGACGCTGCACGGCCCGCAGGGCGAGGAAACGGTGAAGGTCTGCGGCCCGCTCTCGGCCAGCAACGGCGAGATCGTCCACCAGTGGGCCATCGACGGCCACGGCATCATCCTGCGCTCGATCTGGGACGTCGGCCCGAGCCTCGAGCGCGGCGACCTCGTGCGCGTGCTGCCGGACTATGCGCAGCGGGTGGATGTGTGGGCGGTGTATCCGACGCGGCTGTCGGCATCGGGGAGGTTAAGGGTTTGTGTGGAGTTTCTGGAAGAAAAATTGGCGGAGTAGTATGCGCGGTGCATTAGTGGATCACGGCACTTGCGGCTCACCGAATACGTAGATGCGGATTGAGTCCATAAACTGCTGTAAATCAGTTGGCGGGTAGCCACCGCTTCGGTTC
>VFQM010000779.1_pt1 | contig 32330 bp, 25 predicted proteins | sample 3512391 | NCBI WGS metagenome assembly VFQM01 (sample SAMN10412369, study PRJNA504923) | tailings metagenome | isolation source: Replicate 1 from Balatoc abandoned mine | place: Philippines
CCTAAGCTATTGAAAAGGGCCGCATGTGTGCAGCACAAAAAACGGTCAACCCACACGCAAGGCTCCGCTCGACGACAAAGTACGCCCCTTACGGCGACTTTTGAAGGCGATGAAAGCCTTCCCGACATCATCGACGTGGTGATGGCGATGAGCCAGACGGCCGAAGCAGCGATCTCTGCGGGCGTCAGCGGCGGTGCGGGCAACGAGGTCCCCTCCCCTGCCCTGCCGTCCGCAGAATCGATGCCTGCCGACCTGTTGACTCCCCGTCTCGAGCGCCTCGCCGAGCGCGCCCGCGGCTATGTCGAGGCGGCGAGTTCTGAAAACACCCGTCGCGCCTATGCTTCCGACTGGCGGCATTTCAGCGGCTGGTGCCGGCGCCAGGGCGTCGACCCTCTGCCAGCGGATCCTGAAACAGTCGGGCTCTACATCACCGCTTGCGCCTCGGGCGCCGAGGGTGGCCGCAAGGACGCGGTTTCCACCATCGAAAGACGGCTGGCGTCGCTCTCCTGGAATTATGCCCAGCGCGGGGGCGAAAAACTCGACCGCAAGGACCGCGCCATCGCCGTGGTGCTTGCCGGCATCCGCAACACCCATGCGCGCCCACCCCGGCAAAAGGAGGCGATACTGCCGGAGGACCTTCTGGCGATGCTGGAGACGCTCGACCGGGGCAGCCTGCGCGGACTGCGGGACCGTGCCATCCTGCTTATGGGGTTCGCCGGCGCCCTGCGCCGGTCCGAAATCGTCGGTCTCGACGTCGGCCGCGATCAGACCGAGGATGCTTCGGGCTGGATCGAGATTTTTCCCGGCAAGGGGATGTTGGTGGCCCTGCGTGGAAAAACCGGCTGGCGCGAGGTCGAGGTCGGGCATGGCTCGTCCGATGCCACCTGTCCCGTGTCTGCGCTGCAGACCTGGCTCAAATTCGCCCGCATCGGACACGGACCGCTGTTCCGCCGCGTGACCGGCCATGGCAAGCAGGTCGGCGCCGCGCGGCTCAACGGCCAGGAGGTGGCACGCCTCGTCAAGCGTACCGCTCTCGCCGCCGGCGTCCGCGGAGACCTTCCAGAGGGGGCGCGCGTTGGCCTGTTTGCGGGCCACTCCTTGCGCGCCGGTCTCGCCTCTGCGGCCGAAGTCGACGAGCGCCACGTCCAGAAGCAGCTTGGACATGCCTCGGCGGAAATGACGCGCCGTTACCAGCGCCGCCGCGACCGGTTCCGGGTCAATCTGACCAAGGCAAGCGGGCTCTGACACCCAGATACGCGATGTTGCGCGGGCTGTTCCGGACGTACCCTTCACCCACATCATCTCGCCTGGGCCCCTCCCCTGCCCCGAAGCAATGCCATCAGCACTGGCCCGACCGAGAATTCGCCGGCGCGTGCCTTGGCGGTCAGGCTGCGCAGATAGCCGCCGGGGCTCGAGATCGCCTCGCCCTTCTGCAGCACCGCCGCGACCATGATCGCGGTATCCACCGCACCTATCGCCTGACAGGCCTGCTTCCACGCATCCGGGCTCACGCCGAGCGCGCTGCTCACCAGATTTGCCGTTTCCACCAGATCGCCCCAACCGGAAATCCCGTTGCGGGCGTAATCGGTGATGTCTGGGCAGGCACGGAGCACCATGCCGAGCGGATATCCCTTCGGCGGCTGGCTCTTGGTCTCAATCGTAGGCGTGGCGGTTGGTCCGTGGCCGTCTTCCAGGCTCGGTTCAAATTCATGAAAGTGTGAATCTGAACTCTGTATGTGGCGCTCAATATGAGACTCATTGGCGCTCGTTATCTCGGAATTTTCACGTGTTTCCAGCGCCTTGCGCGCTCGCCCGGCAAGTGCGGCCAGCTCTGAGGCAATAGGCTCGAGTTCGAGGCGGTTCGCGTTGCGAGGAATCCTTGCCAAGAGCTCGCGGAGTTCGAGATGCAGGCTCTGCCAGTCGGCTGATATGCACTCGTTGAGCCCAAAAGCGATCATCTTGCCGATGTCGCGGCGCAGGATGCTGATGCGTTCCTTGGCGAGTTGCAGCGCCCGCCGCTCGGCCCGCACGGCCTCGGCCATACGCGTAAATTCCCCTGCCCGCGCCAGAAGCGGCGTCAGGTCGAAGCCGAAAGCCTGCTCGATCGCGCCGCCAAGGCTCTTGCGGGCATAACGCTTGCCGTTGGGGCTGTCGCGGCGCACCACCAGGCCGCATTCGACCAGGACCGCCAGATGCCGCCTGAGCGTCGCCGGCGCCATGCCATGCGCCCGCAACGCCAGTTGTGCATTGGAAGGAAACACCACGAGCCCCTCCCCTTCCACGAGATCCGTGTCGGGGTGGAAGCTCAGCAGTGCGTTCAATACCGCCAGCGCGCGATCGCTCGCGCCCAGCATGGCCTTGGCCTCGCAGACGGCCCTGAACAGTTGCCATTTGTTGGCACTGGCGCCCGTGGGACAGTTTTCTGCCGCCCTCTGGCCTGCGATCATGGCGCGCGTCAACGACCGCCGCCCAAAGGGCGTCGTCGAGATGTGCTCGATCATTCCTCGTTTACCTCGTTCAGAGGCAAGCCAAAGGCATTCCGGAACGCGTCCGGTGGTTGACAAGTCGGCCCGGAAATGATTCTCTCACAATTGCTACATTGATGAGGGCTTCCGGAATGGCGACGTTTCGGGGGCCTTTTTCTTGCCGGTTATCCTTCTTTTCCCAGTCCTCTACGCATTCGACACTTACGCACTACGCTCCACACCCGGGGCGCTGGGGCTTGATTGTGCGCCCGATTCGCCAGGGTGTGGACAAAATCACTCTGCGTCGGCAGTCCTGCCGCGCTCCTGGCTGAACCTTTCCAACAGTTTGGGCAGTTCCTCGCCAAGGAAATCCTCGAAACCGTCGGCGACTTTCTCCACGAAATCGACCCGCGCCTTGCCCTTCGAAAGGGTCAGGTGGGCGATCGCCCGGCCCCGCCCGTCCAGTATCTCGCGCGTCCCGCCGCCGACCGCCTGCCCCCTGCGCTGCAGGCGCGTGAACAGGCGGTTGAAGCGCTCGTCGCTCGTGGCTTCGCGGAAGGTTGAGCTGGTGATCTCGTCGTCGGCCTTGACGCGGGCGGCCTCGCCCTTCAGCAGCTCGGCCAGCGCCATCCAGCGTGGCCGGCCGATCTTGGGGGCAGCACCGATAGCGCGCACGATGTGCTCGGGAACGGCTTCCGCCACCTGCAGGAAGCGCGTCATCTCGGCCTTGTGCAGCGACAGCGCATCCTGAACCATGCCGCGCTCGAAGCCGCGCGCGATCAGCTCATGCGCAAACAGCGCACGCTCGATGAAGGACAGGTCGCGCCGCTCGCTGTTTTCCTTGCCCTGGGCAAGCACCAGCTCGATATCCGAAAGCGGACGCACGATCGCCAGCACCGGCACACCGAGGCGGGCGGCGGCGCGCACGCGGCGGTGACCATAGGCGGTCTGATAGCGCCCCTGCTTTTCAGGATGCGGCCTGAGCAGCACCGGCACCTGCTGGCCAGACTGCTCGATGCTTGCCACCAGCGCCTCGAACTCCTCGTCCCTGGCGCCATGGTCGAGGCGGTCGGTGACGAAGGAGGTGTCGACGAGCGCGGTGTCAATCTTCGACACGCGTTCGGCGCTGTCGAGGCTCTCCTTGAGCTTGCGCGCCTCTTCGATCTCCCTGGAGAGCCCGCCGAGTGAAAGCCCCATCGCCTTGACGGCACCAGAGGCGCTGCGCGGGCGCGCGGCTTCGCCGTCGGCGGCCTTGGTTTCCGGTGCCTTCTCGGCCGGCGTGGCGGCCGCAGGCATCTGGTCCATCGTGCCGAAAAGAGCCTTGAGCTGGTCCTTGCGGTTCAGTGCCATATCCGCCTCCTCACGCCGCCCGGTTCCAGGCCTTGAGCACGAGGCCCTCGATCTCGCCGTTGACAGCTGTCAACGACTCCATGGCGCGGTCGTATGTGGCGCGGCTGAAGTTCTCGCGTGCCACTTCGTAGAGCGTCTGCTTGGTGAGACCGGCATCGGAGAAGGCCGTGGACTTGACCAGGGGCGCGGTCAGCACCCGGTCGCCGAACAGCGAGCGCAGGAAGCCGACGATCTGCGTCTGCGGGCCGTCGTTCGGCTCGTAGCGGGTGATCAGATAGCGCATGAAGTCGAAGTTCAGCTCGCCACCCGCTTCGCGCACGACCGACAGCAGATCGGCGGTCATGAACAGGAACTGGCTCATCGAGGCGACGTCGAGCATCTGTGGGTGGATGGTCACCAGCACCGAGGTCGCAGCACACAGCGCCGACAGCGTCAGGAAGCCGAGCTGCGGCGGGCAGTCCATGACGACCACGTCGTAGCGGTCGGCCACGGTCTGCAGGGCGGCCTGCACGCGGGCGAAGAACATTGCCTTGCCGTCGCCGGCCTGGCGTGCCGCCAACATCTGCGGCGTCGTGTGTTCGAATTCCTGCAGCTCGAGATTGCCCGGCACGAGGTCGAGCCCGTCGAAATAGGTCGGGCGTATGATGTCGGCGAGCTCACGGCGCTCGTCGTCGTAGCGGATCGCGCCGTAGAGCGTGTCATTGCCATTGAGGTCTAGCTCCGGCTGGTAGCCGAACAGGGCCGACATCGAGGCTTGCGGATCGAGGTCGATGGCGAGCACGCGGTAGCCCGCCAGCGCCAGATGCTGGGCGAGATGGGTGCTCGTCGTGGTCTTGCCCGAGCCGCCCTTGAAGTTGGTGACGGCGATGACCTGCAGGTGCTCTCCCCTGCCCCCGTCGCGATGCGGCAGATAGTGCCTGCCCTTGGACGGGTTCTGCTCGGCGAGGTGCCGGCGCAGGGCGTTGATATCGCCGAGCGCGTAGTAGCGGCGGCCGCCTGCTCCGGTTTCCGGCTGCGGCCCCTCGCCTGCGATCGAAAGCTGGCGCAGATAGCCGTCCGAAACGCCGATCATTCGCGCCGCTTCGCCGCTCGAGAATTTGCGCAGCACCTTCCTGGAGGACGGCGAGAACAGCCTGTCCCGCATAGCCTGCAGTTGAGCCGAGAGCATCTCGGCGTCGTGGGCGATGGCGCGGTCGGTTGGCACGGCGTCCTCGCCGGCTAGATCCACACGCGATTGAACTGCACCAGCCAAATCTTGGTCCCCTCTCGGCGGCCGGGCGCATGGTTTGCGACGCACCTGGGCCATCTTGCTACGATGTATGCGCCGATTCGCCGCCGAATCCGAATCCAGGTTACGCCTTCGCTAATTTCTACGAGGCGGAGCGTGGATAACGGAACGGAGAGGCGGTTACGCCGGACGCATCGAATTACGACAAACTACCGTAACAAGGGTGCTGAAGAGCCCGAGTCGAGTCAACTTATTTATAGTTAACGCAAATTAACCATTTGGCCGCTGCCGCAACGAGGTCCGAAAGCCGGAATTTTACTCGAGAGAGCGAACGCAGTCGCGCGTTGACAGCTGTCAACCCAGGTGCCGGTACCCGCGCTTGACCTTGGCTTCGCAGATGATGGCCAGCGCATTGCGAGCGGAGCGCTCGTCGGCATAGAGGTCAAGCCGCCGGCGGCCGAGCGTGCCGATGCGTCCCCACTCCCTGACCAGCGCAACGTCGCCGAACAATGTCGGTGCGACCGACAACCGGTAGAACCGTGCCATGTTGCGCGCGGCGTCCACGCGTTCGAGATGCAGGTCAGAGGCAGGCGTTTCCATGGGCGCGAGAATCGCCCCCGGCGCCCCCAGCGTCCAATGAAAGTCCTGAATCGATCAGGCACCATCGATTCACCCCATTGATCGACACATCCGCCTTGCCGTCATTTCGCTTGCAAGAAGGCCGCCGTCGATATCTCCTGCCCAATGAATCGTCGCCGTGGCCTGTCGCGGCCCATCGAGAAACGCCGGAGCGCCCCATGACCGAAACCTTCACCGCGTTGATGATCGAGGATGTCGACGGCAAGCCGCGTGCCGGGTTCCGCGACATTACCAAGGCCGACTTGCCGGACAACGACGTGCTCGTTGAGGTCGCCTATTCGAGCCTCAACTATAAGGACGGTCTCGCCATCACGGGCAAGGGCCGCATCGCACGGCGCATGCCGATGGTCGCGGGCATCGATATCGCCGGCACGGTGGTGGAGTCGCGCTCGCCGGCCTGGAAGCCGGGCGACAAGGTCGTGGCCAATGGCTGGGGCATGTCCGAAACCGAATGGGGCGCCTACACGCGCTTCCAGCGGTTGAAGCCGGAGTGGCTGATCCGGCTGCCGGATGCCTTCACGCTGGAGCAGGCCATGGCGATCGGGACCGCCGGCTATACGGCGGCACTTTGCGTCGACGCGCTCGAGAGCTGGGGCGCGATCCAGCCCGGTAAGGGCGAGGTGCTGGTCACCGGTGCTGCAGGCGGCGTCGGGTCGACCGCCGTCAGCCTGCTGTCGTCCAAGGGCTACGACGTGGTCGCCTCGACCGGCAGGGCCGCGACGCACGAGTATCTGCGGGGTCTGGGAGCCGGCGCGATAATCGATCGGAACGAGCTTAGTGGCGAGGTCAGGCCGCTGCAGAAGGAGCGCTGGAGCGGCGCGGTGGATTCGGTCGGCTCGACGACGCTCGCCAACGTTTTGGCGCAGACAGTCTATGGCGGTGCCGTCGCCGCCTGCGGCCTGGCGGGCGGGCACGACCTGCCGGGCACCGTCATGCCCCACATCCTGCGCAGCGTGGCGCTGATCGGCGTCGACTCCGTCTATGCGCCGCTGGCGAAACGGGAGAAGGCGTGGAAGACGCTCGCCGGGCATCTCGACAAGAAGAAGCTCGCGGCCATGACCGAGGTCCACAAAATGAGCGAGGTGCCGGAACTCGCGAGCCGGATCGTCAAGGGCGAGGTGCGCGGCCGCGTCGTCATCGAGATCGCCTGAGGGGGCGAGCCGGCCGAAGCGGGGCAGGGCGCAACAGCCGGCATCGCGAGGCTTGAGCCGGGCAGCGCGCGCCGCCCGTTACATTGAGGGGGGAGCAAATGGGGCCACCGGTCGATCCGGTTCCTGCGGGAGACATTAAGCCGGATTCGGCCGACGTGGTGATCGTTGGCGGCGGCATCATCGGCGTCAGCACGGCCCTGTTCCTCGCGAAGAGGGGCGTTTCGGTCGTCCTCTGCGAAAAGGGCCACATCGCCGGCGAGCAATCGAGCCGCAACTGGGGCTGGTGCCGGCGCATGGGGCGCGACCCGCGCGAACTGCCACTGATCGTCGAAGCGCTGAGGATGTGGGGCGGCATGGAAGAGCTCGTCGGCGAGGACGTCGGGTTCCGCCGCACGGGCATCCTCTATCTCTGCCAGGATGAGAGTGACGTCGAGCATCATGCGGACTGGGTGAAGAGCGCAGGCGAATACGCCCTCGACAGCCACATGATCGAGGGCAGGGCGCTGGCCGACCTCATGCCCGGCGCGCAAAAGACCTTCCGAGCCGCCTTGCACACGCCGAGCGACGGGCGCGCCGAACCGCAGAAGGCAGCGCCCGCAATCGCGCGCGCCGCACAGCGGGCCGGAGCACGCATCCTGCTGCGCTGCGCCGTGCGCGAGGTGGAAACCGAAGGCGGGCGCATTTCCGGCGTGGTCACCGAAAAGGGCGCGATCCGGACGAGCACTGTCGTCGTCGCGGGCGGGGCCTGGTCGAGCCGGCTGTGCCGGCAACTCGGCATCCGCCTGCCGCAGCTTGCGGTCAGGTCGTCGGTATTGCGTACCGCACCTGTCGAGGGCGGTCCCGATGGCGCAGCTTGGACCGAGGGCTTTGCCTACCGCAAGCGGCTCGACGGCGGCTACACCATCGCCAACGGCATGATCAGCTACCACCACCTGATCCCGGACAGTTTTCGCTACTTCGCCGATTTCCTGCCCATCCTGTCGCGGGAATGGCGCTCGGTGGGCTTGCGCTTCGGCGATTTCGTCGGCGGGCCGTGGGGGCTTGCGCCAAGCCTGGAAGGGGAGGGGAGTGTCTACGAGCGGCACCGCACGCTCGATCCGCCGCCCGCGACCGGTCCCCTGGACGAGGCCCGCGCCAACATGGAGAAGGTCTTCCCGGTGCTGAAGGGCGTGCCGACGGTCCAGCAGTGGGCCGGCTTCATCGACGCCACGCCCGACGCCATACCGGTCATCGCGCCGGTCAAGTCGCTGCCGGGCCTGGTGCTGGCCACCGGCTTCTCCGGGCACGGCTTCGGCATGGGCCCGGCCGCCGGGCACCTCGTGGCCGACCTGGTCACCAACGACACCCCGTTGGTCGATCCCCAGGCGTTCCGCTACGAGCGCTTCATCGACGGCACGAAACATCGGCCGACGACGGGAGTGTGATTTGTTTCCCCTCCCCCTTGTGGGGAGGGGTTAGGGGTGGGGGTACTTGGTCACCCAAGCACCCCGCCGGACCCCCACCCTTTATCCCTCCCCACAAGGGGGAGGGAGGGCGTCCGCGTCGCGCTTCAGCCGCACGCGACTGTCACAGTGCCCGGCGCCAAGCCGGGCAGGAGCGCCGGGTAGGCTCCACCCTATCCGAACGGTCGCCCGCGCCTCTGAAAGTGTAGGACCGGTCCAACGCCCAAAGGTCCGCGTTTCTATCCCGACAGGTGTTGTGGGTGGCTGGGGCAAAACCGATCATCCCCTCGAAAGCCATAGATAGGGCACGGCGCCCTGAGCAGTCTTCGGGAGGACATTTCATGGCCGGCTTCACCCAACTCTTCGTTCCAGGACCGACCAACGTTCCGGAGGTTGTCCGGCAGGCGATGAACATGCCCATGGAGGACATGCGCGCCCCTGACTATCCGACCTTTACCCGCGGCCTGTTCGCCGACCTGATGAAGGTCTTCCGCAACGAGACCGGCCGGGCGTTCATCTTCCCGTCGTCCGGTACCGGCGCATGGGAATCGGCAATCACCAATACCCTCAACCCCGGCGACCGCGTGCTGATGTCGCGCTTCGGACAGTTCTCGCACCTGTGGGTCGACATGGCCGAGCGCTTCGGCCTCGACGTCGACGTGGTCGATGCCGAATGGGGCACGGGCGTTCCGGTCGAGATTTACGCCGACCGCCTCGCCAAGGACAAGGAACACCGCATCAAGGCTGTTTTCGTCACCCACAACGAGACGGCAACCGGCGTGACCAGCGACGTGGGTGCGGTGCGCGCCGCGCTCAACGCCGCCAAGCACCCGGCGCTGCTGTTCGTCGACGGCGTCTCGTCGGTCGGCTCGATCGACTTCCGCCAGGAAGAGTGGGGCGTCGACCTCGCCGTCTCCGGCTCGCAGAAGGGCTTCATGCTGCCGCCCGGCCTCGGCTTCCTGTCGGTCAGCCAGAAGGCGCTCGCCGCCGCCAAGGGCGCCAAGCATCACCGCTGCTACTTCTCCTTCGAGGACCAGATCCGGGCCAACGACACCGGCTACTTCCCCTACACGCCGGCGGTGCAGCTGCTGCGCGGCATGCGCGCAGCGCTCGACCTGATCCAGGAGGAGGGCCTCGACAACATCTTCGAGCGCCACAACCGTCTCGCCACCGGCGTACGCAAGGCGGTCGACGCCTGGGGCCTGAAGCTGTGCGCCAAGGAAGCCAAGTGGAACTCCGACACGGTCAGCGCGATCCTGGTGCCCGAGGGCATCGACAGCGCCGAGGTCGTGCGCCGCGCCTATCACGGCTACCAGACCTCGCTCGGCGTTGGCCTCAACAAGGTAGCCGGCAAAGTATTCCGCATCGGCCATCTCGGCTGGGTCAACGAGGTGATGATGTGCGGCGCGATCTCGGCGGCCGAAATGGCGCTGCGCGACTGCGGCGTGAAGGTCCAGCCCGGATCCGGTGTGGGCGCGGCACTCGAACATTACCGCCTGTCGGCGCAACCGGCCATCGCCAAGGCCGCCTGAGGCGCCAGCGCCGCGCGTTTTTCGCAAACGCGCGGCGCATCTAGGGAGGAGAGAACATGAGCCACACCATCCATCACCTGCGCAAGCTGCGCCTGCAGCGCAGCGAACTCGCCGTGCCGGGATCGAACCCGGAAATGATCAAGAAGGCTGCCGAGGGTGCGGCCGACTACATTTTCCTCGACATCGAGGATGCCGTCGCGCCGCCGGACAAGGAACGGGCGCGCAAGAACATTATCCAGGCGCTCAACGAGATCGACTGGCGCGCCAAGGGCAAGACCATCTCGGTCCGCATCAACGGTCTCGACACCCACTACATGTACCGCGACGTGGTCGACGTGATGGAACAGGCGGGCGACCGCCTCGACACCATCCTGGTGCCCAAGGTCGGCGTGCCGGCCGACCTCTACATGGTCGAGGCCATGGTCAACCAGATCGAGACGGCCAAGGGCTTCAAGACCCGCGTCGGCCTGGAAGCCTTGATCGAAACCGCGCTCGGCATGGCAAATGTCGAGGCCATCGCCGCCTATGGCGGCCGGCTCGAGGCCATGCATTTCGGCGTCGCCGACTATGCCGCGAGCTGCAAGGCGCGCACCGTCAGCATCGGCGGCCTCAACCCCGACTATCCGGGCGACCAGTGGCACGCAGCGCTGTCGCGCATGACTGTGGCCTGCCGCGCCTACGGCCTGCGCGCCATCGATGGGCCGTTCGGCGACTTCTCCGATCCGGAAGCCTACATCGCCGCCGCCAAGCGCGCCGCCGCACTCGGCATCGAGGGCAAGTGGGCGATCCATCCCTCGCAGATCGAGCTGGCTAACGCCGTGTTCTCGCCGCCGGAGAAGGAAGTCACCCGGGCGCGGCGCATCATCGAGGTGCTGAAGGAAGCCGAGGAGCAGGGCAAGGGTGCGGCCGCCCTCGACGGCAAGATGATCGACGCAGCATCCGAACGCATGGCCCGCAACGTACTGGTCATGCACGAGGCAATCGAGCAGTCGGCGCGGTCGCGCACGAGCCTGCCAAACTGAGGAGGAACTCGACATGGATATCCATGAGTACCAGGCCAAGGAGCTGCTCTCGCGCTATTCGGTGCAGATCCCGCGCGGCGGCCTTGCCTACAGCCCCGAGCAGGCGACCTATCGCGCCAGCGAGATCGGCGGCGGCAAGTGGGTGGTGAAGGCGCAGATCCATTCGGGCGCTCGCGGCAAGGCCGGCGGCATCCGCATCTGCAGCACCGACAACGAGGTTTCGGATGCGGCCGAATCCATGCTCGGACGCAAGCTGGTAACCAACCAGACCGGGCCGAAGGGCAAGCTGGTGTCGCGCCTCTATGTCGAGGAAACCGTCGACATCCGCCAGGAGCTCTATCTCGGCATCGTGCTCGACCGTAAGTCCGAGCGCGTCATGATCGTCGCGTCCGCCTCGGGCGGCATGGAGATCGAGGAGATCGCCGAAAAGCAGCCGGATTCCATCATCCGCGCCATCGTCGACCCGGGTGCCGGCATGCAGCAGTTCCAGGCCCGCGAGATTGCCTTCGGCCTCGGGCTCGAAAACAGCCTGATCGGCAAGGCCGTCGACACGCTGCTCGGCTGCTACCGCGTGTTCCGCGACTTCGATGCCTCGATGCTCGAGATCAACCCGCTGGTCGTCACCAAGGACGGCAACCTGATCGCGCTCGACGCCAAGATGTCGTTCGACGAGAACGCGCTGTTCCGTCGTGCAGAGATCTCGGAGCTGCGCGACAAGTCGCAGGAAGATCCGCGCGAAACCTTCGCCAGCGACCGCGGCCTGTCCTATGTCGGCCTCGACGGCAACATCGGCTGCATCATCAACGGCGCCGGCCTCGCCATGGCGACCATGGACATGATCAAGCTCTCCGGCGGCGAGCCGGCGAACTTCCTCGATATCGGCGGCGGCGCCTCGCCAGAGCGTGTCGCCAAGGCGTTCCGCGCCGTGCTCGCCGACAAGAACGTCGACACCATCCTGGTCAACATCTTCGCCGGCATCAATCGCTGCGACTGGGTGGCCGAGGGCGTCATCAAGGCGATCCGCGAGGTCGGCGTGAAGGTACCGCTGGTCGTGCGCCTGGCCGGAACCAATGTGGAGGAAGGCCGCCGCATCCTCGCCGAGTCGGGCGAGAAGGTGATCGTCGCCGAGACGCTGGCGGAAGCCGCCGAGAAGGCGGTCGAGGCGATGCGTGCCTATTCCAAGTCCAAGAAGAACTAAGGGGAGGTCAAAATGGCAGTACTCTTGAATCGCCGGACGCGCGTCATCGTCCAGGGCCTCACCGGCAAGATCGGCTCGTTCCATGCCGACGACATGAAGCGCTACGGCACCAACGTCGTCGGCGGCGTGACCCCCGGCAAGGGCGGCCAGGTCCACCAGGGCATCCCGGTGTTCAATACCGTCCGGGGCGCCGTGCGCGAGACCGGCGCGGAAGCCTCCATCGTCTTCGTGCCGCCGCCCTTCGCCGCGGACTCGATCATGGAAGCGGCTGAGGCCGGCCTGAAGCTCTGCGTCTGCATCACCGACGGCATCCCCTCGCAGGACATGATGCGGGTCAAGCGCTACATGCGCCGCTTCCGCTACGAGGACCGCATGCGCCTGGTCGGCCCGAACTGCGCCGGCGTCATCACCCCCGGACAGGCCCTGATGGGCATCATGCCCGGCAACATCTACCTGCCGGGCCGTGTCGGCATCGTCGGCCGCTCGGGCACGCTCGGCTACGAGGCCGCCTCGCAGATGAAGGCGCTCGGCATCGGCGTTTCGACCTCGGTCGGCATCGGCGGCGACCCGATCAACGGCTCGTCGTTCAAGGACATCCTCAAGCTGTTCGAGGACGATCCGGATACGGACGCCGTGGTCATGATCGGCGAGATCGGCGGTCCGCAGGAAGCCGAAGCCGCGGAATGGGCCAGGCACAACATGCGCAAGCCGCTGATCGCCTACATCGCCGGCCTTTCGGCGCCGAAGGGCAAGCGCATGGGCCATGCTGGCGCCATCATCTCCGCCTTCGGCGAATCCGCCCAGGAAAAGGTCGAGATCCTGCGCGAGGCAGGCGTGACGATCGTGCCGACACCGGCTGCCTTCGGCCCGACCGTCGCGGGCGTGCTCGAGCAGCAGAAGAAGGCCGCCTGACCCGGCCTTCAGGGGGGAGCCGGCGCCGACCGGCTCCCCTTCCTGGCCGCAGGCGCGAAACCAGCCTCTATCTTCGTGCCGGGCGATGCGTAGTTTAGCGGTGCCGGAGCGCAGGCTCCCGGCGCTCCAATGCCATTCTAGGGAAATGCCATGAAACCTCGGGTTATAGTCACGCGGCGCTGGCCACAGGCGGTCGAACAGGTCCTCGCGGAACGGTTCGACACCACCTTCAACCAGGGCGACGCTCCGCTGAGCCCGACACAGCTCAAGGCCGCCTTCCTGAACTTCGACGCGATCCTTCCCACCGTCAGCGACAAGTTGCCGGCCGCGATCTTTCCGGAGGCGGACATCCGCACGAAGCTGCTCGCCAATTTCGGCGTCGGCTTCAGCCATATCGACACCGACGCTGCCCGTAGCCGCGGCATCACCGTCACCAATACGCCTGGCGTGCTCACCGACTGCACTGCGGACATCGGCATGAGCCTGCTGCTCTCGGTCGCCCGCCGGGCAGGGGAGGGCGAGCGCCAGCTGCGCGCCGGCGAATGGCACGGATGGTGCCCGACCCACATGATCGGCACCAAGGTGACCGGCAAGACAATCGGCATCATCGGCATGGGCCGCATCGGCAAGGCGATGGCGAAACGCGCCCATTTCGGCTTCGACATGGATGTCGTCTTCTACAACCGCTCGAAGGTCGACGACGAGGAAACCCGCGCCATGGGCGCCCGCCAGCTGGCGAGCATCGAAGACGTGCTGGCCGCCGCCGATTTCGTCTCGCTGCACTGCCCGGGCGGCGCCGAGAACCGCCATCTCATCAATGCCGAGCGGCTGGCGGCGATGAAGCGCGGCGCCTTCCTCATCAACACGGCGCGGGGCGATGTGGTCGACCAGAAGGCGCTGATCGCGGCGCTGGACGCCGGCCAGATCGCCGGTGCCGGCCTCGACGTCTATGACGGCGAGCCCGACGTGCCGACCGCATTCATGCGCATGGAGAATGTGGTCCTGCTGCCGCATCTCGGCAGCGCCACGGAGGAAACCCGGGTGGCGATGGGAATGAAGGCGGTCGACAACCTGACCGCATTCTTCGAGGGCCGCCCCGTGCCAGACAAGGTGGTGTGATGACGAACGACCGCTCGGCTCCGGCAATGACGAAGCTCCGCGAACAGGCGATCGCCTTGTTCCGACAGGGCATCGCGGCGTCGGACCCCGAGCGGGCGGTCATATCCGCGCTCGAACCCCGCCGCGACGAGATCGCGGCGGCGAAGCGGGTTATCCTCATCGCCTTCGGCAAGGCCGCTTGCCCGATGACGCGGGCAGCACTGCCTTTCGTCGCCGACAAGCTGCATCTTGCCTGCGCCGTCACCAATCGCGAGAACCTGGTTGCGGTTCCGGGCGTCGACGTCATCGCCGGCGGTCATCCATTGCCCGACGAGGGCAGCATCGCCGGCGCCTACGCGGTGGAGCGTGCCGCCCGCTCGGCCGAGCCGGGAGACCTGGTCCTGGTGCTGGTGAGCGGCGGCGGTTCGGCGCTGATCTGCGCGCCTGTCCCCGGCATCTCGCTCGCCGACAAGATCGCGCTCAACGATGCCCTGATCCGCTCCGGCGCCGAGATCAACGAGATCAATGCAGTACGCCAGCAGTTCTCGCGCCTCAAGGGCGGGCGGCTTGCCCAGCTTGCGGCCGGCGCGAAGGTGCTGTCGCTGATCCTGTCGGACGTTCCCGGTGACGACGTCGGCACCATTGCGAGCGGACCGACGGCCCGGCCGTCGACAAACGCCATCGGCGCGCTTGCGATCCTCGACCGCCTCGGGCTGCGTGCCAGCCTGCCCACAGCCATCCGTTCGCAGCTCGACAATCTCCTGCGCCGCGAGGAATCCTGCAGCTTCGGCCACGTCGAGAACCTGGTCATCGGCTCCAACAGCATCAGCCTGAAGCAGGTGATGGACAGTGCGGAGGCGAGCTATCCGATCGTCGTCAAGGCCGACGACTGGCTGAGCGGCGACGTCGCGGACGTTGCCGAAACGCTGCACCGCATGGCGATCTTCGCTTCGAGCCAGCGCGGCCCGGTCGCCATCGTGGCCGGGGGCGAGCCGACCGTACGCGTCGCCGGCACAGGCATTGGCGGCCGCAACCAGGAACTCGCCCTGCGCTTCGCCCTGCTCAACGAGTGGGCCGCCATCAAGCGGCCATGGGTGTTCCTCAGCGGCGGCACCGATGGCCGCGACGGCCCCACCGATGCCGCCGGCGGCATCGTCGACCCGAGCTCCACCACCTGGATGCGCAAGGTGGGATGCAATCCCGTGGCGTTGCTGGAGAACAACGATTCCTACCACGCACTGGAGTCGTCCGGCGATCTCCTGATGACCGGCGCCACCGGCACAAACGTTGCCGACCTGCAGATCCTGCTGCTGCAATAGGACCGTCGGCAAGCGTCGTCCGGCGTCCTCCTTGCCGCCTCCAACATCCTGTGCCGCGAAACCCGGGTGCCCTGTCGGTCGCCTGGATACAGTCTCCTACAACTGTTGTGAAATCCCCTGGAAATGTTTACTCTCGGTGAAATAGATTCAGCGAGGCAGGCATGTCCAAGCAAAAGGCGGAAAAGCACGGGGCTTCGAAGAAGAACGGCAAGGAGGCCGCGGTCGCCGTCGCGAGCGGGTCCACCAAGGCTGCGCTGGCGCGCGTCTCGCCGCTGACCCAGGACCCGCATGCCATTCGCGACACACGCGAAAAGGTGCTCGAAGTCGCGATCGGCCATGAGGTCAGGGCGTTTCGCAAGAAGCTCGGCATCACCGTCGCCGACCTCGCCGCGACGACTGATATCTCGCTCGGCATGCTGTCCAAGATCGAGAATGGCATCACCTCGCCGTCGCTGACGACGCTGCAGGCGTTGTCGCGCGCCCTCGGTGTGCCGCTGACGGCGTTCTTCCGCCGCTTCGAGGAGGAGCGCAACGCCGTCTTCGTCAAGGCGAACGAAGGCGTCGACGTCGAGCGCCGCGGCACCCGCGCCGGCCACCAGTACACGCTGCTCGGCCATATCGGCTCGAACACCGCGGGCGTGGTGGTGGAACCCTATCTCATCACGCTTTCCGAGGATTCGGACGTCTTCCCGATGTTCCAGCACGAGGGCATGGAGTTCCTCTACATGCTGGAAGGCGAGGTGGTTTACCGCCACAGCAACAATCTCTACCGGATGACGCCCGGCGACAGCCTGTTCTTCGACGCCGACGCGCCGCATGGTCCGGAAGAGCTGGCCAAACTGCCCATCAAATACCTGTCGATCATTTCCTATCCGCGCGGTCGAGGAAACGACTAGTGGGCGCGGCGGAGATCCACGGTTCGAATTCTCCGCCCTGCGACGCACACATCTGGCCTAACGAATGCGATCGCTTGCGCCACCGGCGCCGGCGCATGACGGCACGCGCCTGCACCTTTCATGGCGCGGCGCAACTCCCTGCCATCGACGCGCAGAAGCGCGATCATCGCTCATCGAATTTCGGCTCCGCCCGGCATTTTCCCGGGCCGGCGCGCAGCCGCTTGCCTGCAGGACCGCGGCTGCTGGCTGCGTGACGGCCGATATCGGCCCCAATGTTTTTCTACAGGAATAAAAAATTCATCACAGTTGAATTGCCTCCGGGAACCTGCTAGCTTTTGTCACAGGCAGCCAATGAGGGAGGAAACCCGGATGTGCGGAATTGTAGGACTCTTCTTGAAGGACAAGTCGCTGGAACCCCAACTGGGTGCGCTGCTGTCCGAAATGCTCATAACCATGACGGATCGCGGCCCCGATAGCGCAGGCATCGCCATCTATGGCGGCGGCGCGAAGGGTCACGGCAAGATCACTGTCCAGTCCGCTTCGCCCGAGGCCGATTTCAAGGGTCTCGACGCCGAACTCGGCAAGAAGATCGGCGCCAAGGTCTCGGCCACGGTGAAGTCGACCCATGCTGTCCTCGACGTCCCTGCCGACAAGATCGAAGAAGCCCGTGCCGCCCTTTCCGAACTGCGCCCGAACGTGCGCGTGATGGGTGCCGGCGAGGCAATCGAAATCTACAAGGAAGTGGGCCTGCCGGCCGAAGTGGTGAAGCGCTTCGACGTCACCAAGATGAGTGGCAGCCACGGCATCGGCCATACCCGCATGGCCACCGAATCCGCCGTCACCACGCTCGGCGCGCATCCGTTCTCGACCGGTCCCGACCAGTGCCTGGTGCACAACGGCTCGCTGTCGAACCACAACAACCTGCGCCGTGAACTGATCCGCGACGGCATGCGTTTCGAGACCGAGAACGACACCGAGGTGGCGGCAGCTTACCTGTCGTCCAAGATCGCCCATGGCGAGAACCTCGGCGAGGCGCTGGAAAGCAGCCTCAACGACCTCGACGGCTTCTTCACCTTCGTGGTCGGCACCAAGAACGGCTTCGGCGTGGTCCGCGATCCGATCGCCTGCAAGCCGGCCGTCATGGCCGAGACCGATCAGTACGTCGCCTTCGGCTCCGAGTATCGCGCGCTCGCCAACCTGCCCGGGATCGAGGAAGCCCGGGTTTGGGAGCCGGAACCGTCCACCGTCTATTTCTGGGAGCACTGAGACTATGCATTCGACGAATCTTGCGACGGCCCCACTGCACGAGGTCAACTACGCGCCCAAGGTCTTCGACCTTTCGAAGAGCACGCTGCGCGAGTTCAACCAGGCGCTCCACGAAGTTAAGGACGCCAAGGGCGAACCGAACTGGGAACTGCTCAACCCGAAGGGTGGCCACGCGGTCGCCGTCGGCGCAGAGCACCCGATCTCCATCGATGTCCAGGGTAGCGTCGGCTACTACTGCGGCGGCATGAACCAGAACGCCACGATCACCGTGCACGGCTCGGCCGGCCCGGGCGTCGGCGAGAACATGATGTCGGGCACGATCATCGTGAAGGGCGACGCCAGCCAGTACGCCGGCGCCACCGGCCGCGGCGGCCTGCTGGTCATCGAGGGCAACGCCTCGTCGCGCTGCGGCATCTCGATGAAGGGCATCAACATCGTCGTCCGTGGCAACATCGGCCACATGTCGGCCTTCATGGCCCAGTCCGGCAACCTGGTGGTTCTGGGCGATGCCGGCGACGCCCTCGGCGACTCCATCTACGAAGCGCGCCTGTTCGTCCGCGGCAAGGTGAAGAGCCTCGGCGCCGACTGCATCAAGAAGGAGATGCGCCCCGAGCACATCGCGATCCTCAAGGACCTGCTCGACCGCGCCGGCATCACCGACGTCAAGCCGGAGGAGTTCACGCGCTACGGTTCCGCGCGCACCCTCTACAACTTCAACATCGACAACGCCGACGCTTACTGAGGAAAAAAATGACTTACCACAATCCTCCGACGACGCCCCGCAAGTCGGCAACCTTCGATGAATACGCGATGTCCGAAATCCGTCGCGCCGCAGCGACGGGCATCTACGACATCCGCGGCTCGGGCGCCAAGCGCAAGGTTCCGCACTTCGACGACCTCCTGTTCCTCGGCGCCTCGATCTCGCGCTACCCGCTCGAAGGCTATCGCGAGCGCTGCGACACCTCGGTGGTGCTCGGCACCCGCTACGCCAAGAAGCCGATCGAACTGAAGATCCCGATCACGGTTGCCGGCATGAGCTTCGGCTCGCTGTCGGGCCCGGCCAAGGAAGCTCTCGGCCGCGGCGCCACGCTGTCGGGCACCTCGACCACCACCGGCGACGGCGGCATGACCGAGGAAGAGCGCGGCCACTCCAAGCAGCTGGTCTACCAATACCTGCCGTCGCGCTACGGCATGAACCCGCGCGACCTGCGCCGTGCCGACGCCATCGAAATCGTGGTTGGCCAGGGCGCCAAGCCGGGCGGCGGCGGCATGCTGCTGGGCCAGAAGATCTCCGACCGCGTCGCCGAGATGCGCACGCTGCCCAAGGGCATCGACCAGCGCTCGGCCTGCCGTCACCCCGACTGGACCGGCCCTGACGATCTCGAGATCAAGATCCTCGAAATCCGCGAGATCACCGACTGGGAAAAGCCCATTTACGTCAAGGTCGGCGGCGCACGCCCCTACTACGACACCGCGCTCGCGGTTAAGGCCGGCGCCGACGTCGTCGTCCTCGACGGCATGCAGGGCGGCACCGCGGCGACCCAGGAAGTGTTCATCGAGCACGTCGGCCAGCCGACGCTCGCCTGTATCCGCCCGGCGGTGAAGGCACTTCAGGACCTCGGCATGCACCGCAAGGTTCAGCTGATCGTCTCCGGTGGCATACGCAATGGTGCTGACGTGGCCAAAGCGCTCGCCCTTGGTGCCGATGCAGTATCGATCGGTACCGCGGCTCTGATCGCCCTTGGCGACAACGATCCGCGTTGGGAGGAGGAATACCAGAAGCTCGGCACGACGAACGGTGCCTACGACGACTGGCACGAGGGCAAGGACCCGGCCGGCATCACCACGCAGGATCCCGAGCTGATGAAGCGCGTCGATCCGATTGCGGCCGGCCGCCGTCTGGCGAATTATCTGAAAGTCATGACGCTCGAGGCACAGACCATCGCCCGTGCCTGCGGCAAAAATCACCTGCACAATCTCGAGCCGGAAGATCTCTGCGCTCTCACGATCGAGGCTGCAGCCATGGCTGGCGTGCCGCTGGCAGGCACGAACTGGGTACCGGGGAAGGGTGCCTTCTAGAACGAAACGAATTGGGAGGAGCAATTCATGGGAACGGCCTTCGAAGCCAAAATCGATCAGTCCGAGGTGACCGATCTCCGCGAGTTCGCCAGGGCTCGCAACATCAAATACTTCATGGTCTCGTATACGGACCTGTTCGGTGGTCAGCGCGCGAAGCTGGTGCCCGCCCAGGCCATTTCGGACATGCAGAAGGAGGGAGCCGGCTTTGCCGGCTTCGCCACTTGGCTGGATCTCACGCCGGCTCATCCCGACATGCTGGCCGTGCCGGATCCGTCCTCGGTCATCCAACTGCCCTGGCGCCCCGAAGTGGCATGGCTCGCTTCGGACTGCCTGATGGAGGGCAAGGGTGTCTCCCAGGCCCCGCGCAACACGCTGAAGCGCCTGGTAGCCGAAGCCGCCAAGGAAGGCATGCGCGTCAAGACCGGCGTCGAGCCGGAGTTCTTCCTGGTGACGCCCGACGGCAAGCAGATCGCCGACGAGCACGACACCGCGGCGAAGTCCTGCTATGACCAGCAGGCGGTCATGCGTCGCTTCGACGTCATCGCCGAGATCTGCGACGCGATGCTCGACCTGGGCTGGAAGCCCTATCAGAACGACCATGAGGACGCGAACGGCCAGTTCGAGATGAACTGGGAATACGACGACGTGCTGGCGACTGCCGACAAGCACTCGTTCTTCAAGTTCATGGTCCGCTCGATCGCCGAAAAGCACGGCCTGCGCGCAACCTTCATGCCCAAGCCCTTCCAGGGCCTCACCGGCTCGGGCTGCCATGCCCACATCTCGGTGTGGGACCTGACCGGCAAGTCCAACGCCTTCGCCGACAAGGGCATGGAACTGGGCCTGTCGGAAAAGGGCAGGCACTTCCTCGGCGGCATCATGAAGCACGCCTCCGCGCTCGCCGCGATCTGCAACCCGACCGTCAACTCCTACAAGCGCATCAACGCCCCGCGCACCCTCTCCGGTGCTACCTGGGCGCCGAACACGGTCACCTGGACCGGCAACAACCGCACCCACATGGTGCGCGTGCCGGGCCCCGGCCGTTTCGAGCTGCGCCTGCCGGACGGTGCGGCCAACCCGTACCTGATGCAGGCAGTGATCATCGCCGCCGGCCTCTCGGGTATCCGCACCAAGGCCGATCCCGGCCCGCGCAGCGACGTCGACATGTACCGCGAGGGCCACACCGTCACCCACGGTGCGAAGCTTCCGCTCAACCTGCTCGACGCGCTCCGCGCCTATGACGAGGACAGCGAGCTCAAGGCTTCGATGGGCGAGGACTTCTCCGCCGCCTTCATCAAGCTGAAGACCCAGGAGTGGAACTCCTACGCCTCGCACTTCACCCAGTGGGAGCGCGACCACACGCTGGACGTCTGAGACCCCAGCGACATGCCCAGCGCCCGGCCCTTCGGGTCGGGCGCCGGCCAAGCACGTGTCAAATTTCGCCGGAACCCATGCGATGAAATATTCGATCTTCTCACTCGCCAAGGCCGCGTTGTCCGGCCACCAGGGCTGGACCAGGGCCTGGCGCGATCCGGCACCCAAGAGCCACTACGACGTCGTCATCATCGGCGGCGGCGGCCATGGCCTGGCGACGGCCTACTTCCTCGCCCACGAATACGGCATCCGCAACGTCGCCGTGCTCGAAAAGGGCTGGATCGGCTCGGGTAACGCCGGCCGCAACACCACCATCATCCGCTCCAACTACGGCCTTCCTGGCAACACCGGTTTCTACGAGCTGTCGATGAAGCTCTGGGAGCGCATGGAGCAGGACCTGAACTACAACGCGATGGTCAGCCAGCGCGGCATCATCAATCTCTACCACTCCGACGCCCAGCGCGACGCCTTTGCACGCCGCGGCAACACCATGCGCATCAACGGCATCGACGCCGAGTTGCTGGATGCCGTGCAGATCCGCAAGGAGCTGCCGTTCCTGAACTACGACAATGCACGCTTCCCGATCATGGGCGGCCTGCTGCAGCGCCGCGCCGGCACCGCCCGCCACGACGCGGTGGTCTGGGGCTATGCGCGCGCCGCCGACCAGCGCGGCGTCGACATCATCCAGAATTGCGAGGTCACCGGCTTCGTGCGCGACCACAACGGCCGCGTTACCGGCGTGGAGACGAGCCGCGGGCGGATCGGCGCGGGCAAGGTGGGCATGGCAGTCGCCGGCAGCACCTCGAAGGTGGCGGCCATGGCCGGCATGAAGCTGCCGATCGAGAGCCACGTGCTGCAGGCCTTCGTCTCCGAGGCGATCAAGCCGCTGATCCCGGGCGTCATCACCTTCGGCGCCGGCCACTTCTACATCAGCCAGTCCGACAAGGGCGGTCTCGTCTTCGGCGGCGACCTCGACGGCTACAACTCCTACGCCCAGCGCGGCAACATGCCGGTGGTCGAGGACGTCTGCGAGGGCGGCATGGCGGTGATGCCGATGATCGGCCGCGTGCGCATGCTGCGCCAGTGGGGCGGCATCATGGACATGTCCATGGACGGCACCCCCATCATCGACAAGACGCCCGTCGACGGTCTCTACCTCAATGCCGGCTGGTGCTACGGCGGCTTCAAGGCGACGCCGGCCTCCGGTCTCGTCTTCGCCCACCTGCTGGCGCGCGACGAGCTGCACCACGAGGCGGCACGCTTCCGGCTCGACCGGTTCCGCCGCGGCGCGATGATCGACGAAAAGGGCCAGGGCGCCCAGCCAAACCTGCACTGAAAGCGAGATTCCCGGAAATGCGTATTGCATGTCCCTTCTGTGGCGAACGCGAGAACGGCGAGTTCACCTATCTCGGCGACGCCTCGCCCAAGCGGCCCAAATTCGCGATCGATAGCGGCGAAAGCCCCGAGGTCGTCGAGGATGCCTTCTACGATTACGTCTACCTGCGCGACAACGTCGCCGGCGTGATGCGCGAGTACTGGTACCACGGCGGAGGCTGCCGCTCCTGGCTGGTGGCCGAGCGCAACACGGTGACCCACGAGTTCATTTCGGTGAAGGCCGCCCCCGGTGCGGGCGCCGCCAAGCCCGCGCTGGCAGGAGAATGACCATGTCGGGCTATTCCCAATCCGAAACGCTCGGCAGGACGGCTACAGTGGACGCAGACAACACTAGCGCGCGCAGCCAGGCCGCTTCGGCCAGCCAGTCGCACCGCCTGCGCAGCGGTGGCCTGATCGACCGCAAGGCTCCGCTGCAGTTCAGCTTCGACGGCAAGGCGATGACCGGCTTCGCCGGCGATACGCTGGCCTCCGCCCTCGTCGCCAACGGCGTCAAGCTGGTGGCGCGCTCGTTCAAGTACCATCGCCCGCGCGGCATCATCACCGCCGGCTCGGAAGAGCCGAGCGCGCTGGTGGAGATGCGCACCGGCGCCCGCAAGGAGCCGAACACGCGCGCGACCACGCAGGAGCTCTATGACGGGCTGATCGCCAACAGCCAGAACCGCTGGCCGTCGCTGCGCCGCGACTTCATGTCGATCAACCAGCTTGCCTCGCCGATCTTCGTCGCCGGCTTCTACTACAAGACCTTCATGTGGCCGGCGAAGTTCTGGGAGAAGATCTACGAGCCGCTGATCCGTCGTGCCGCAGGCCTCGGCAAGAGCGCCGAGCTTCCCGATCCCGATCACTACGACAAGGCCTGGGCGCATTGCGACGTGCTCGTCGTCGGCGCCGGCCCCGCCGGCCTTTCGGCAGCGCTTGCGGCCGGCCGCGCCGGCTCGCGCGTCATCCTGGTCGAGGAAGACAGCCATGTCGGCGGTCGCCTGCTCAGCGACGGCGGCGAGATCGACGGCATGCATGCCGAGGAGTGGGTGCGCCGCGCGAGCGACGAACTCGCAGGGCTGCCCAATGTCCGCGTCATGACCCGCACGGCGCTGTTCGGCATCTATGACGGCGGCGTGCACGCCGCCCTCGAACGCGTCAACGACCATGTGCCGGTCCCCGGACCGCACCAGGTGCGCCAACGCGTCTGGCGCATCGTCGCCAAGCGCTCGGTGGTCACCGCTGGTGCCATCGAGCGGCCGATCGTGTTCCCGGGCAACGACCGTCCGGGCGTGATGATGGCGTCCGCCGTGCGCACCTATGTCAACCGCTTCGCGGCGATGCCGGGCAAGCGCGTGGCGCTGTTCACCAACAACGACGACGGCTGGCGCACGGTCGAGGCGATCCAGCAGGCCGGCGGCGACATCGCAGCCGTCATCGACCCGCGCGGCAGGGTTCCCGCCGAGTACCAGGCCCTGGCCGAATTGTCCGACCTGCGCGTGCTTTCGGGCGGCGTGTCCGACGTCAAGGGCGGTGTCGACGGGGTCAGCGGCATTGTCGTTACCGACGGCAACGGCCGCACCCAGAAGATCGACGCCGATTGCCTTGCCGTCTCCGGCGGCTGGAACCCCAATGTCGGGCTCTCCTGCTTCCATCGCGGCAAGCCGGTCTGGCGCGACGACATCGCGGCCTTCGTGCCGGGCGAAACGCCCAAGGGCATGGTCATGGCGGGTGCCGCAAGGGGCGAGTTCTCGCTCGGCGCCTGCCTGCGCGACGGCCATGCGGCGGGTGTCGCCGCCGCCGCCGAATGCGGTGCATCGGGCAATGCCGGTGATGCGTCTGAGGCCGGCGACGAGACCTACGCGATCTCGCCGCTGTGGCAGGTCAAGGCCAAGGGCAAGGCGTTCGTTGACTTCCAGCACGACGTCACCGCCTCCGACGTGACGCTGGCGCAGCGCGAAGGCTTCGAGAGCGTCGAGCACCTCAAGCGCTACACCACGCTCGGCATGGCGACCGACCAGGGCAAGACCTCGAACATCAACGGTCTCGCCATCATGGCCGCCGCCACTGGCAGAACCATCCCGGAGACGGGCACGACGATCTATCGTCCGCCCTATGCGCCTGTTGCCATCGGCGCGCTTGCCGGCCATCACCGCGACGAGAATTTCCATGCCTGGCGCCTGACGCCCTCGCATCACTGGGCTGCTGCCCGGGGTGCGGTGTTCGTCGACACCGGCCTGTGGAAGCGTGCGCAGTGGTATCCGCAGCCGGGCGAAAAGGACTGGCTGGAGTCGGTCACCCGCGAAGTGCTCGCCGTGCGCAACGGCGTCGGCTTCTGCGATGTCTCGACCCTCGGTAAGGTCGACGTGCGCGGCGCTGATGCCGGCACCTTCCTCGACCGCGTCTACATCAACGCCTTCTCCGCTCTCGGCGTCGGCAAGGCCCGCTACGGCCTGATGCTGCGCGAGGACGGCATCGTCATGGACGATGGCACGACCTCGCGACTGGCCGAAGACCACTACTTCCTGACCACCACCACGGCCAAGGCCGGCCCGGTGATGGCGCATCTCGAATTCTGCCGCCAGGTGCTCTGGCCCGAACTCGACGTGCAGCTGTCGTCGGCAACCGACCAGTGGGCGCAGTTCTCCATCGCCGGCCCGAACACGCGCAAGCTGCTGCAGGCGCTGGTCGATCCGTCCGAGGACCTCTCCAACGAGGGCTTCCCCTTCATGGGCGCCCGCGAGGTGAAGCTGCGCGGCGGTGTTACTGCCCGCCTGTTCCGCATCTCGTTCTCGGGTGAAATGGCGTTCGAAATCTCGGTGCCGGCGCGCTACGGCGCGGCGATGGCCGAGAACCTGATGATCGCCGGCAAGCCCTATGGTGTGGTGCCCTACGGCACGGAAGCGCTGGGTGTTATGCGCATCGAGAAGGGCCACGTGGCCGGTCCCGAGCTCAACGGCACGACCACCGCCGACGACCTCGGGCTTGGCAGGATGATGTCCAAGAAGAAGGACTTTATCGGCCGCGTCATGGCCGGTCGCCCCGCACTCACCGCGCCCGATCGCCAGGTCGTCGTCGGCATCAAGCCGGTGGACCAGAAGCGCCGGCTGCGCTCGGGCGCCCATGTCATGCCCAAGGGTTCGATCGCGGGTCCCGAAACCGACCAGGGCTATGTGACCTCGGTCTGCTACTCGCCGATGCTGCAGCAGTGGATCGGCCTCGGCCTGGTCGAGCGCGGACGCGAGCGCCTCGGCGAGATCGTCCGCATCTTCGATCCGCTGCGGAACGAGGACTACGAAGCCGAGATCTGCAATCCTGTCTTCTACGATCCCGAGGGAGTGCGCCAGCGTGGCTGATTTTTCCTGGAACACACAATCGCCGCTGAAGAAGGCCCTCGTCGCCGGCCGCCATGGCGTGGCAGGTGCCGCGCCAGGCGTGACGCTCACGGAAGTGCGCGACCTCGTGCTGGTGCAGGTGATGGCCCGCCGCGGCAAGGCGGCGGAAACCGCCAAGGCCGCAAAGAAGCTGTTCGGCGTCGAGCCGCCGGTTACGCCCAAGGCAGTCGCCGGCAAGGGCGCCACGCTGGTGTGGTCGGGTCCCGACCAGTTCACCGTCTTTGCGCCGCGCGCCGACGAAGCCGCCCAGCTCAATGCCATGGCCGAAGCCTTTGCGGGTGCCGCATCCCTGTCGGACCAGTGCGACGGGCGCTGCCTGATCCGCGTCTCGGGCCCGCGCGCCCGCGACGCGATCGCCAAGTTCTCGTCGCTCGACCTGCACGACAGCGTCTTCCCGGTGGGAACCTCTGCGAACACCTCGGTCGACCACACCGCGGTCAATTTCTGGCGCGAGGCCAACGGCGCCGACGGCCACCCGGTCTACAGCATGCTGGTCTTCACCAGCTTCGCCGACAGCCTGTGGCACGTGGTCCTGGATTCGGCACTGGAATACGGCGTCGAAGCCGCAAGCGCCCGCGCCGCATAGCTTTCAGTGCTCTGAACGAAAGAAAGCCCCGGTTTTGGCCGGGGCTTTCTTCCTGCATCTGCGACGACTTCCCCCCTTCAGGTGCCGCGCAGATGAAGCCGGTTGGCCAGGCACCGTGCGAGGTCCGGGCTGGTTCCTCCTTCGCAGGCCGCCGGCTCGCTGTCCGACGGCATGTCGAGATTGACGCTGATCGTCTCCAGCAGCGACGTATCCTCCGCCGCCGCGACGAGGGCTGCGACCGCGAGCGGGTCGACACCGCCGTCCTGCTCACCGCGGTCGTTGGCCGGATCGGAATAATGCGTCAGCATCGACCGGATCAGCTCGGTCTTGCTGCCGAAGTGGTGCAGCAACCCGCCCTTGCTGAGCCCCGCTTCGCGGGCCACCGCGTCGAGCGTCACCTTGCCGAAACCATGTTCAAGGGCGACCGAAACCACGGCGCGATAGAGCCGCTGCTTCGGTCCCGTGCCTTGAGACGGAGCCGGCCGCTGGCCGGCCGGCTCCCTGCCTAGATCGTTCATTCGGCCGGAACCTGTGCCGCCTCGGATGCGACAGCTGGGGTTTCCGTCTTGCCGCGGCCGAAGAGCTTCATGACGAACACGAAGAAGACGGGCACGAAGAAGACGGCCAGCACGGTCGCCGAGATCATGCCGCCCAGCACGCCGGTGCCGATGGCGTTCTGGCTCGCCGCGCTGGCACCGGTGGCGATCGCCAGCGGCACGACGCCCAGGCTGAAGGCCAGCGAGGTCATGATGATCGGGCGGAAGCGGAGCTTGGCCGCCTCGACCGTCGCGTCGACCAGCGACATGCCTTCCTTGCGCAGGTCCTTGGCGAACTCGATGATCAGGATCGCGTTCTTGGCCGACAGGCCGATGATCGCGATCAGGCCGACCTTGAAGTAGACGTCGTTCGGCATGCCGACGAACATCACGGCGAGCACCGACCCCAGGACACCGAGCGGCACGACCAAGATGACCGAGATCGGGATCGACCAGCTTTCGTAGAGCGCTGCGAGCAGCAGGAACACGAACAGGATGCTGAGCCCGATCAGGGCAGGGGCCTGCGCGCCGGACTGGATCTCCTGGAGCGACTGGCCGGTCCACTCGAAGCCGAACCCGGACGGCAGTTCCTGGGCCAAGCGTTCCATCTCGGCGATGGCCGCGCCCGACGAGTAGCCGGCTGCCGCTTGGCCGCTGATGCGCACCGAGGGATAGCCATTGTAGCCGACGATCTGGGCCGGGCCCTTCTGCCATTCGACAGCGGCGAAGGAGGACAGCGGAACCATGCCGCCATGGGCGTTGCGGACGTTGAGGTTCAAAAGATCCTCGGTCTGCATGCGGCGGCCCGTGTCCGACTGCACCGTCACGCGCTGCATCCTGCCGGCGTTCGGGAAGTCGTTGACATAGGCCGATCCCAGATTGGCCGAAATCGTCGAGTTGATGTCGGCGAAGGTCACGCCGAAGGTGTTGGCCTTCTCACGATCAATCAGCAGATTGACCTGTGCCGCATCGGGCATGCCCTCGACGCGCATGCCAGTGAGCACCTCGCTCTGTGCAGCGGCGGCCATCAGCTGGTCGCGTGCAGCCACGAGTGCCTGCTGGCCGCGGCCCGACCTGTCCTGGAGGCGGAAGGTGAAGCCGTTGGATGTGCCGAGGCCCTGGATCGGCGGCGGCGACAGCGCAAACGAGATCGCGTCCTTCATCTGGAACAACGTCTTGTTCGCCCGGCCGGCGATGGCCGCGGCCGAGTTCTGCTCGTCGCGCTCGCTCCAGTCGTCCAGCGTCACGAAGGCGAGGCCGGCATTCTGGCCTGCGCCCGAGAAGCTGTAGCCGCTGACCACGATCATGCGGTCGACCGCGTCCTCGCCCATGAACACCTTCTCGACCTGCTGGGCGATCGAATGGGTGCGGTTGCTGGAGGATTCCGGCGGTCCCTGGATGTCGACGATCAGGAAACCCTGGTCCTCGTTGGGCAGGAAGGAGGTCGGCAGCTGCATGAAGGCCCAGCCGAGGCCGGCGAGCAGCGCGAGGTAGATGACCATGAAGCGGCCGGCCCGCTTGACCACCCAGCTGACGCTCGAGGTGTAGCTGCGGGTTGTGCGGTCAAAACCGCGGTTGAACCAGCCGAAGAAACCCTTCTTCTCGTGATGGCCGCCCTTGGCGATCGGCTTGAGGAAGCTGGCGCAAAGCGCCGGCGTCAACGACAGCGCCAGGAAGCCGGAGAAGAGGATCGACACGACCATCGTCAGGCTGAACTGCCGGTAGATGACGCCGACCGCACCGGGGAAGAACGCCATCGGCACGAACACCGCCGTCAGCACCAGCGTGATGCCGATGATGGCGCCGGAGATCTGCGTCATCGCCTTGCGGGTGGCTTCTCGCGGCGACAGCCCTTCCTCGGCCATGATGCGCTCGACGTTCTCGACCACGACGATGGCGTCGTCGACCAGGATGCCGATCGCCAGCACCATGGCGAACATGGTCAGCACATTGATCGAGAATCCTGTCGCGAGCATCACCGCGCAGGTGCCCAGCAGCGCCACCGGAACCACGAGGGTAGGAATGACCGTGTAGCGGAAGTTCTGCAGGAACAGGAACATCACCGCGAAGACAAGCAGCACCGCCTCGACGAGCGTGCTGAGGACCTTCTCGATCGACACCTTCACGAAGGGCGAAGTGTCATAGGGGATGGCGTATTCGATGCCGGAGGGGAAGTAGCGCGACAGCTCGTCCATCTTCGCGCGCACCGCCTCCGAGGTGGCAAGCGCGTTGCCGGTGGGCGACAGCTGCACGGCGATGGCGGCACTCGGCTTGCCGTTGAGGCGGGTGGAGAAGTTGTAGCTTTCGGCGCCGACTTCGACGCGGGCGACATCAGACAGGCGCACGGACGAGCCGTCCGGATTGGCGCGCAGCACGATCGAGCCGAACTCCTCGGCCGAGGTCAGCTGGCCCTTGACCAGAACGGTGGCCGAGATCTGCTGGGTGATCGGATTGGGGTCCGCACCGATGCGGCCCGCCGCGACTTGCGCGTTCTGTGAGCGGATGGCGTTGGTGATGTCGTCGGTGGTGAGCTTGAGGCCGACCATCTTGTCGGGGTCGATCCAGATGCGCATCGCGCGCTGGGTCGCAAACAGCTGCGCGCTGCCGACGCCGTCGATGCGGCGGATTTCGCTCAGCACGTTGCGGCTGAGATAGTCGCCGAGGCCGACGACATCGAGGGAACCGTCAGTCGAGGTGACGGCCACCATCATCAGGAAGCCGGTGCCGGCCTCCTCGATGCGGATGCCGACCTGCTTGACGACCTGCGGCAGGCGCGGCTCGGCACGACGCACCGCGTTCTGCACGTCGATCGACGACTGGCCGCTGTCGGTGCCGGGCGCAAACGTCGCCGTGATGCTGATCATGCCTGAGGAGTCGGAGGTCGACTCGAAGTACATCAGCCCTTCGACGCCGTTCAGCTCTTCCTCGATCGGACGCGTCACGCTCTGGTAGATGTCTTCGGGCGCGGCACCCGCATAGTTGGCCGAAATGGTGACCTGCGGCGGCGCCACGTTGGGGTATTGCGCGATCGGCAGGAACGGCATGGCGATCACGCCGCCGAGCATGATGAAGATCGCCACGACCCAAGCGAAGATGGGCCGATCTATGAAGAACTGGGGCATTTTTCGCTTTCCTTAGCCGGCCTTGGGCTTGCTGTTCGGGTCGGCCGGGGCGCTGTCGCCAGTGGCCGGGCCCGAGGCTGCGGCCTTCCACGGCTGGGCCGCGACCGGGGCGCCGGGCTTCACCTTCTGGAAGCCCTCGACGATGACCTTGTCGCCTGCCTTGAGTCCTTCCTCGACGACCCAGCGGTCGTCGATGACGCGGCCGACGCGCACGAAGCGCATTTCGGCCTGGTTCTCAGCGTTCACGACGTAGACCTGCGCCCGCCCGCCGGTGTCGCGCTGGATCGCCTGCTGCGGGATGGCGATGGCGTTCTGCTGCACGCCCTGCTGGATCTGCACGCGCACATACATGCCCGGCAGCAGATCGCCCTCGGGGTTGGGGAACTCGCCGCGCAGCGTCACTTGGCCGGTGGTCGCGTCGACCGCGGCCTCGAGGAACAGCAGCTTGCCGGGATGGGCGTATTCGCTGCCGTCGTCGAGCCGCAGCGTCGCCACCGCGCCGTTGTCGTCGTCGGTCGTCAGGGCGCCGTTCTCGAGCGCGCGGCGCAGCCGCAGCAGTTCGTTCGAGGACTGGGTGAAGTCGGCGTAGACTGGATCGATCTGCTGGATGGTCGCCAGGCTTTCAGGGCCGTTGGCGCTGACCAGCGCGCCCTCGGTGACCATGGCGCGGCCGATGCGTCCGGAGATCGGCGCCTTGATCTCGGCATAGTCGAGATTGAGCTTGGCGGTGGCGAGGCCGGCGGTGGCGATCGCCACGTCGGCGTCGGCCTGGGCCAGTGCGGCGAGCGCATTGTCGAGCTGCTGGCCGCTGGAAACGTTGCGCTCCCGCAACTCGCGCTGCCGGTCGGCCTGCTGTCGCGCCTGCAGCTGCACGGCCTGCGCGCGCTGCAATGTGGCTTCCGCGCTGGCGACCTGGGCTGCGAACAGGGCCGGGTCGATGCGGTAGAGCACGTCGCCCTCCTTCACCAGGCTGCCCTGCTCGAAGACGCGCTCGAGCACGATGCCTGACACGCGCGGCCGCACCTCGGCGATGCGGGTCGGGGCGATGCGGCCCGGCAGTTCGTTCAGGATCGGTAGGGTCTCGGGGACGACCTGGACGACGCTGACGGCCGGAGGCGGCGGCGTCGGCCGCTTGTCGGCCGAACTCTCCGCATCGCCGCATGCTGCGACGATGGCCAGGAGCGCTGCGGCCGCGGCGAACTTCAACGGCAAGGTGGGAAACTTCATGGGCTAAATCTCGGGAAAAGGTTGGCGTTGGCCGGAACGGCGATCGGTTCCTGGAATGGCTTTGTTTGCTGGGGTCAGCCGGCTTCGGGCGGCCCGTCTGGAGGGGCCCGCTGCGGCTCTGCCTCGACCAGCCAGCCGATGTCGGCAAGGATGGTAGCGCGCTGTGCGTCGGACCAGGGATGCAGCTTGTGCAGCTCAAGCCGCTTCAGGCCTTCGAGCGCGAGGAACGCCAGGATGGCGCTGCGGGGGTTCGTCGAGCCTTCCGCAAGCGCGGCGATTGTCCGCGCGTAGGCCTGCTCGATGATGCCGCGCGATTCTGTGTCCTGCGCCAGCGCAGAGACGAGGTTGACGGCCACGGCGCGCAGATGATCGGGCGGGCCATCGGCGGCTGCGGCGATGAGGCCGTTGATCGTCGCGTTCGGAACCGGACCGTGTGCTGCGGTCGCTGCCTGGACCCGCTCGTCCTCCATGCGCATGCGGCGCCGGATAACCGCCTTGATCAGCTGCTGCTTGGATTTGTAGTCGTAGATGACGCTCGCCTTGCTGATGCCGGCCACGGTGGCAACGGCGTCGAGCGTCAAGTGGGCTGCGCCGTCGCGTACGACCACGGCTTCCGCTGCGTCGAGAATATCGTCCTGATCGATCGTCCTTGGGCGTGCCATGTGCTCGTGTCGTGGTTGGCTACAATTAATTACCGACTGGTCGGTTATTATATGTGCAGCGCAATATTCCATGTCAATTGCGGCTCTCGATCGCGTGGCGTTTCCGCGGCCGGGAGGTTGGCCGCTGACAGAGTTGATCCGGAAGAGATTGCCCCGCGCACTGCGCCGAACCGAACACCTTCCAGTGCTGGAGCGTTTAGTTGCGTCGGGGGTCACCTCCTACACACAATGAAGTGAAGCAGTTTTGACCGTACGTATGAGGAACGTCCCGCCGGGTATGCCTTGCAGGACGCATTGGCGGTTTCGGGAATGCCGGCGAGTGCCTCACAACGGCGCGCCGGAGGTCTGACGGATTGCCGGAAGGACCTTGCTGTCCCCCGCGCCGGCGATGATCCGATGCAAAAAAAAGAAAAAAGGCCTGACACGGGCGTGTCAGGCCTTGAAAGGGCGCTCCGGGCCTGGG
>VFQM010000785.1_pt1 | contig 32133 bp, 34 predicted proteins | sample 3512391 | NCBI WGS metagenome assembly VFQM01 (sample SAMN10412369, study PRJNA504923) | tailings metagenome | isolation source: Replicate 1 from Balatoc abandoned mine | place: Philippines
CTGGTCAATCGCAGAGTGAAGAGCAAATTGACTTTGAGCGCAAAGTGCTTGAGCGAGGACATCGCTACGTATTGTGCTATAGCTTGGAAGGATTCAAGAATTTTATTTACACAGAAATAAACAAACATGAGCAATAGAAATCACTGGGAGTTACCATCCAGAATTACCGTAACAGTACAAGACCTTTGGACAAATGCACTTGAGTATTTTAAGTGGTGTGACGCTAATCCAGTAAGATTTAAGAGAACTGTAACACAAGGAAAAGAGATTGGGCGAAAGGTAGAAGTAGAAAAGATACGACCATACTCGCTTAAGGCATTGTGTCTTCATTGTGGAGTTACAGAAGAGTATATAAAGGACCTAATGTCTGCACCGAAGGATAGCGAGGCATACTTGGTTGTTGGTAGAATACTGACAAACATATATGTCCAGATATACGAGTTGGCTATGGTAGGAGAGATAAGTCCTGTATTGGCTGGAAAAGTCTTGAACATGGATACTCAAGACGAAGGTCCTCAAAAGGTAGTCATAGAGTATGTAGGCGACTTGCCAAAATTGGCTAAAACTGAAAACGAGATTCTGGAACAGCTAGAAATACAAAACGGAGAATTGAAAATACCAGAGAGCAATTAAGGCTCAGATATATCTGGTCCTGTGCATTAACAGGTAGTTGTTTATATTTGGTATTATTTTTGTGCAGGTTGATGGCAATATACAGTACTTTGCATTGCATAGTATTTGGTAAGTGTAGGTATTATGTATTACAGGCATGCTGGTAATATTTGGTATTATGTTATATGCTGTAAATTTGTCATATTTTGGATTGTTCAAAATTACGAACTATCGAATGTTAGTTTTAACGTTTTAACAAAAATTTAACACTAAATATTTGGAAAAATCAAAATCGCAGTAATGGCACTTTTTAGGCGTTTCTGGACATTCAGTATCATTTTGGATATATATGTATATGAATTGCCAGAACTGCCAAATTTGGGGTTTTGCTACTTTGTTGCAAAAATAAATTTTGTTTGTATTGTTCGAGCATTATATATTTGCACTTCATCAAAACGCAAATAAAATGAAAACAAAAAAAATTGAATTTGAACTATGGCTCGGAATTGTAGCCTTTATTGGTTTATTATTATTAATAACATTAAACGTTTAAACAATGCAAAAAATTAACGTACAAGCACGAGGAAAGGACGGACAGCTTATGGCATATTATAACGGTTGCGAAAATATCGAACACGCTCTCCGTATCAAAAATGAATATGAAAAATTATACAATGGTATATATCGTATTATTAGTATCATTTTTATCAATTGTTAACGAATTGTTAAAAACTGTTAACAAAATAAAATAAATTTGGTGGGCAATTATAACCACCGTACCTTCACATCATCATTTAATCAAAACAACACCGACGGGTGAAAACGTACAAAATTATGTCTACAGAAAATGCAACCCCAGTACAAGCTCCAAAAGTGTACACAAGCGAAAAGTTAACCGAGTTGAGCGCAAAACGTTCCGAGTTATTAACGGCAATCCGCAACGAACAGGACGAAGACAAAGCCTTCGAACTTAACCAGGAGTTATTTGGCATCGGTCAACAAATCAAAGCCGAAAATGCACGCTTGAAAGCCGAAGACCTGAAAGCAGAAATTGAAGCGAAGCGCGCAGCCAAAATTGCCGAGCTGACAAAATTGGTTGAATTGGTTATCGCCAATGACAGAGTGTTAGCTGACAGAAAGTCATCATACGAAGAGAAGGCTGCTGCAAAATTGGCATACGACACTCAATTCGATGTCATTGCAAACCAAATTTTAGGCAGTGTACCAAAAGCTCCAACTGCTGCCAAAGCGTCAGGCGGAGGCGTATCGAAGTCTGGCACGTCTGCCGAAATTGTCGAAAAACATCAAGCCAACTTGGCAGCCGGTATGACATCGACCGATAGCAAGAAGTCATTGGTTGAGGCGGGATATGCACGTGGTACAGTAGGAGCTGCTGTATTGGCATGGGAGAGAGCCAACGGCGCAAAATAATACTGACAACTTAGCAGCCCAGAAAAAAAATCTGGGCAGCTTTTTGCCAACTCACTACACATAGAGTTCCCAATCAATTTTTTAAATAAATTCAGCTAGCCTCACTTCGGTGGGGCTTTCTTATTATATGAAAAGGACCCCAGTCAAAATCTATGCACTTTACGACTACAGAACCAAATTTGTTTTCTATATAGGTTTTGCAAAAAATCCGTCTATAGAAGCCCACAAAACCCAAGCATTTTCTTTGAGGACTCGAGTAGACCAGTATGTTTTTTCTATGATGCTGGATGATGTTGAGATTGGATTAATTGAGTTGGGAAAAGGCTTCGCTGAAGATGCAGAACGCTGGATACGAAAGTTTCCTAATGTACTGAACAATCGTCCTCTCGAGCCAGGAAAAATTGGAACGGCTGAGTTAATACGAAAAAGGTTCGAGAGAGAATTTGGTAAAGATGCTGTTGATAAGATATTGCTTCACATGGGGTATTAGCAAAGAGAGCGTTCTGCGGAGTAGGGAGCTACCAAGCCACCGAAACGCGGAACGTTTTTATTTGAGGAAAGCCCGTCGTGCGCTTGAGTGCAATCTTGCCAAAAAAATAGTTATTCACATCGTATTCACATCACTTGGAACGGTAAAAATAATGTTGTATATTTATGAAAGTTTCGCCCATATATCACGCTACTGTTGAAGAGCTTAGGAAAGGTCCCGAGCACACGAGAATAGTAGACCATCAGGGAGGAACTGCATCAGGAAAGACTGTTAACATACTTGGAGCATTAGCAACTCTTGCAGTGGATGATGCAACAGGAGTTACTACAATAACAGGTCCTAGTTTCCCGCACTTGAAAGCTGGGGCACTTCGTGACTTTGAGATGTATGTTTATCCGAGTTTCCAGTATGCTATAAAGTCGTATCACAAGACAGACCACTTGTTTACTTTTAAGAGTGGTCACGTTTTGGAGTTTAAGGTCTTTGAGAATGAAATGTTGGCAAGAGGTCCTAAAAGAAAAAGACTTTTTGTAAACGAGGCAAATAAGATGCCTTGGGATATTTTCTTTCAGTTGAACTCGCGTAGTGAGCAATCTGTAATTGACTATAATCCGTCAATACGATTTTGGGCTCACGAGAGAGTAAAGGGAGAAGAAGGAACAAAGAGTTTTATATCTGACCACAGACACAATCCATTCTTAAGTGCACAGAAGCATAGAGAAATTGAGTCGTATTACGATTTTAAGAACGGCAAAGGTTCTTTGGAAGTTTTTAAAGTATATTCAAGAGGATTAACTGGAAACGTAACAGGACTAGTGTTCCCGAACTGGGAAATGATAGACGATGACATGTACTCCAAAAACGAAGATTTCTTTTGGGGAATTGACTTTGGCTATACGAATGACCCAACTTGTATTATCAAGGCTTACAGAATCGGTAAGACAATTTTCCTCAAGGAAATATTTTACGAGGTTGGAGCAAGCGCATCGCAAATAGCTCAGGTTTTAATTGCGAATGGTTACTCGAAAAGTTGCGAGCATGTTTATTGTGAGCACGACCCGCAAATGATACGCGAGTTGCACCGCTGGGGAATAAGAGCAAAAAACGCACTCAAAGGACAGGGCTCTATACAGAATGGTATTTTGCTTTGTAATCAGTTTGACATAAAGTACACATCGAGTTCTAGGAACATGAAGAGAGAGCAAGGTTTGTATGTTTATGAAGTAGACAAAATAACTGGCAAACATACAAACGTTCCAGTAGATAGAAATAACCACTCGTTTGATGCTGCTCGTTACGCTATTTATTCTAAATATTTTAGGGAGGGAAAATAATATGTTCAACAATAAGCCAAAACAAGAACAAACTACTGATGCTATATTAGTACTGGTTAAAGTTTTAGAATCAGCTGTTTCTAAAGAAACAAAAGAAGTTGCTGATAAAAAAATTCAAGAACTTATAAATAAATTAAATTGAGCCTAACAAGTCAAAATAGAGAATTGATGCTGTCCGTAAGGTCAGACTCAAAGCCGCAAGTAGACTTAGGTGGAAGAAATAGTTTATTTGGAACTTTGGGTGGAAAAAAAATCCCAGCTCCAATATCAACAGATTTTATTCCTTTGGACGACCAAGGTAACATCTTAGATTTTACCACATCAAACGGAAATCCTGCGTGGCTAGGTCTGGAGTACAAGTCGATGCAGTGGTGGGCTTATAATTATTGCTCTCCTCTCGCTTCAGTTATAGACCGTCTTGCATCCGCCTACGCAAACGGTATATTTAAGTTCAAGTATGAAGACAATACTGTAGTCTCTAATCCAAACAAGAATCCCAGACTAGCCCGAATCCGTAAACTTTTGAGGAAACCAAATCCTTGGCAAACATCACAGGAGTTTGAAAGCGAAAAAAAAGTTCTTTGTAGTATTTTTGGTTGGACTTTAGTTTGGTTTATCAAGCCAGCTGGTATGGATAAATCTTACTCAAAGATGATGGTTAATCTAAATCCATATTATTGTACACCTCAGTACGATTACAGTTTTAATATGGCTTTAGGAGATGGCAATCCAATCAAAAGCTGGTTAGTTAATATACACGGACTATCTTTTGAGGTTTTTTCAGAAGATGTAATGCTTGTTAAAGATGGTTTCGTTAATACTACTAGCAATTTACCTTATCTACCGATATCAAAAATATCTGGATTGGACTACGCTATTTCAAACATTTGTGCAGCGATGGAAGCTGATAATGTTTTACTTAAGAAGCGAGGTCCATTGGGCTTTATTAGTTATGATTCTAAGCCTGAGTTTGGTTCTCTTCTTCCTGCTAATCCTGACGATGTTGACGCTCTTCAAGAAGATTTAAAGCGTTACGGATTGACATGGGGGCAGCTTCAGCATGTTATATCTAAGATGCCAGCGAAGTGGAATCCAATGAGTTACAACTCGGAAGAGTTAAAGATAAAAGAAACTATAAGACAGGGTATTGATATGGTCTGCGATAGATTTGATTATCCTGCTGAATTGATGAGTGGTAAAAATGCTACTTATGAAAACAGGACATCTGCAGAAAGATTTATGTATCAGAATAATATCATACCTTATGCCATAAGAGATATGGCTAGATATGACGATTGTTTTGAGTTAGATGAAATTCATCTTTCTAAAGATTTTAATCATTTACCAGTTCTTCAAGAGGATATACTTCGTGCAGGTCAAGCAAGAGAAGCGTTATCAAAATCATTGTTAATAGATTGGCAGGCTGGATTAATAAGCTACAATGAATATAGAGCGCTTCTTGATTTAGACGAAGTTCCAGGAATGGATGATTACTATTACATTGATTACTTAAAAGAAAATAAAAAAATATTAGGAAATGGTCAACAAAAGACAAGTTCAGGAAAAGATAAAAAGTCTTCAACTGAGGAAGAAACCGATTGAGTATTCTTATCTTTCCGTTAATGCTCAAGGCAAACTTTCAGAAAGGTCTGCAAACGGCAAATCTTTGCTTGACCAAAGAATAGTAGAAGGTTACGGAGTATTGTGGGGTCAGAGAAATTCTCACGGAGAGAAGTTTGTTAAAGGGTGCTTTGCAAAATCAATCGACGAGCTAGGACCTAAATCAAACTCGAACTACAAAATAAAGTTTCGAGACAGACACGGCAAAACATGCTCTTTGTTTGAGGAAATATACGAAGATGAAATTGGTTTATTTTTCAGAACAAAGCCACTTGACGATGTTAGCTGGGCAAACGATGTTTTGACTCAGCTGAGAAGTGGAAGTTTAAATAACTTCAGTATTGGCTTTAACCACGTTTGGGATAAGGTTGAGTGGGATGATGAAGACGACTGTTTAGTTTGCTTAGAGTGCAAACTTTTTGAAATAAGTGTAGTTGATATTCCTTCTGATATGTCAACATATGCTATACGTTCAGTTGAACCTGAATATTTAGCCGATGATGTAGAAGATTTTATCGTAACACTTCCAAAATCAAAGCAACTTGAAGCCAGAAGGCTTTTCGCTATATGTATGACACTTCCACAACAAGAGCCGATTATCGAAGACAGAAATCACTCTAACGACAAAAGCCGTCAGAAAAAGAAAAGCAAAAAGTCTATTGACTTAGGTTACGTTTTAAATAATCTTTAAAAGAAAAAAATGAAAAGACAATTTTTTAATCCAGGAAGCAATAGACTTCCGAAGATTGCATCAAGAAGAATATTCGGCTCTTCTCCAAGCAACTTCCAGGCTGGAACAGCTTACAGAAGCGATGGCGGTGGAGATGACGATGACGACGATGATGATGCTAATGCAGAAACAAAGAGACTTTTGAAAAAAGTTAATTTGGCTATTCGTAAAGCTACTGAAAATTTAAAGCCAGAAGAGGTTGTAAATATTCGTAGCATCGTTGAAGAAGTTATTGGTAAAAAAGACAAAGATGGCAAGTTCATTGAAGGTTCTTTGAACATTGAAGCTTTGCGTTCTATTACAGATGAAAAAACCGGAGTGCTAACAATGTTAGCAAAACAAGGTCAGGAAATTACCGACCTTAAAAATCGAGTTCCAAAAGCAGCCGAAAACATGAGTATTCGCGCCCAGTGTTTACGTTGGATGGAAGCAAACAAGGATGCAATCAAGGCATATAAAGAGGGAACTCAAAGAACTATGCCTGAATTGACAATTGATTTGAGATTTGTTGGTGACACTCTTTCTACAAGAGATGCAAACAGTCCTATGACCCCAGCAAACACAATGCCAGGAGGTACTACTTACATCACTCGTTTTGAAGTAGACCCAACAGTAAATAACCCATTAAGACCTAATCCTACATTGTGGGACGCTATGCCAAAAGGTCGTACAGGTTCAGAAACTTACGCATGGGTAAACAAGAAGCCAACTGAAGGCGCTGCAGAGTTTATTGCTCCAGGTGTTTACAAGCCGGCTATTTCTTTCACACTTGAAAGCGAAACATCAAAAGCTAAAAAGATTGCCGTTAACGAAAAGATGGCAACTGAATTGCTTGATGATATTGACGGTTTTGTAAGTTGGGTTGAAACTGAATTGCGCTACCAGCTTGACATTCGTTTGAATGAAGCAGTATCTAGCGATGTTGCATCAAACACAAAGATTGCCGGTATTAAGACACTTGCAAATCCATTCCCTGCATTAAGTGGTTGCGAAGCTGCAAATGCAAATATCTGGGATGCGATTTCTGCTTGTGTTGACGTATTGAGAGCAAGATACTTGACTGGTCCTATTGTTTGCCGTATTCACCCTATTGACTTAGGCAATGCGAAAAGAACAAAGGCTCAAAACCAGGGTCAATTGTTCATTGCTCCAGTAACTGGTGCAACAATCATCGAGGATTACACTCAGACAAAAGGCACTATTGACGTGTTCGCTGTAAATTACTACAAGTTGTTAATTTACAAAGCGTTCATGATGAAGTGGGGCTGGGAGAACGATGACTTCACTAAGAACCTAGTGACTGTTATTGGTGAATTGAGATTGCATCAGTTCGTTAGTGACCAGTACATCAATGACTTTGCAATCAGCGATACTATTGCAAATATCATTACAGCAATCGACGTAGCTCCTCAGCCATAGTAATATGGCTGACGGCTATGCCGTTTTCAAGAATTAATTAATCACAAGAAAAGATCTAAAATGAAAAAGATTTTATTTTTAATTGCTTTTATGGTTACTACATTTGTAGCCGTTCAAGCACAGTCGATTATCCTAAAGGGTACTTACGACAATGCGGCAGGTCTTGATACACTTGGCGCATCAGATACCATTTACCTAAAGAATTTAAATTCTTTAGCAAACGGAGGATTATCTGGAAAGTATGCAATTGAATTGCGAGTTAGTAACTTATCTGGAACAACTGGTTTTACGGCAACATTAGAAGGTTCCACAGATGGAACTAACTGGAGTACCGGTATTAATAAAGTTCCTGGTACAGATGGTAAAGATTGTGACACTTTAAGTGTTTCTGCAGCAGGTGTTTATTACATGACTATTTCGCCATCAGCAGCAAAGCAATTATTATCAGCAGGAGTTGTATCACAAACCTATTATACAGCCGGAGTAACTCGAAGGTATTATATTCGAGTAAAGCTTTTGAGTGGCGCAACAGCCCAATCCACAAAAGTTTCAGCAAGGTTGATTACGCAAAACTAGTTTAACTTATACCGATGCCAAATCTAATAACTTCCTCTTTCTTTGTTGGAGAGCTATCAATTCCGAATTTACAGCAAGAGACTGTTTCAGAAAACCTCAACTACTTTATTACAAAGTATGAACAAGAGTGTTTAGTTGGTGCTCTTGGTTATCCTTTATACAAACTTTTATTAGCGAGTGAGGAAACCATGGAACCGAGAATAAAGGAGTTATTAGATGGTGTCGAGTATGAACTGAACGGTAAATTGACCAAGTGGGAAGGTATAGTTCACGGAGATTACAGTTTTGTAGCAAATTACATTTACTGGTTCTTTATGAAAAATAACGCAACCCACACAACAGGAGTAGCAACTACAAAACAAAACGCTGCAGCATCAATAAGCGTTTCTCCGGCTGAAAAAATGATAGCGGCTTGGAACTCAATGGCAGACTCTATAAACCAAATGATTTTGTTTTTGAGGAACAGAAAAAACGAAGACGGAACACTTGTTTATCCAGAGTTTGACATCAATCAATTAGTTTTAACAAAGAACAGTTTTAGAAAAATAACTTTATTGTTATGATTACACCGCTTCCAATAGGAAAGATTATACAAGATGCTGTTGAAGCAATGAGTGTAACTGGAATATCAAATGTAAACTTTGAAGTAGGAACAATCGAGCAGGTTATTGAAGAACTTGTAAAAAAGGACAATTCAAAAACTTATAAAGATAAAAAGTATCCGTTAATAGCATTGTTTACACCAATTGAAGTTTCTAAAGGAGGTCAGACATATGGAACCGCTTTTGTAAAAAGAATTACAATAGCTGCATTGTCAACACAAAACAAGTTAGTTAAATCTAGGTATTCTTCAGAAGGAAATTTCAAAACTATTCTTTATCCATGTTATAAGGAGTTTCTTGAAAAACTTTGCGAAAGAGAAAATGTTATGGAGTCAGACCCGATGAGAATAAAACATAGATTGATAGAAGCGCCAGGAGTAGAGCCAATACCACAAACATCTGATTTTGTAGACTGTTTACATCTTGACAATTTTGAATTTTCTATTTTACAACAATCTAAATGCTAAATAATATGACAGTAGTAAAAGCTTGCAGTGTAAAAGACTCCATCAAAAATTTAGGAGTTTCATGCAACAGACAAATAGGAGGAGCCGCAGTAATTGCAGCTTTACCTCCAGATTTAAAAGCGACAGCTGCTCAATTAGCTGACATTACTTGGTGGAAAACCAAGATGCACGCTACTGAAGGCGAAAGGGTTTACTTGCTTTTTGGAAATAAAGCTCCAATTCATATGCAAGATAACCAAGAAGAAAATGACGCTATGGTTACAATGGATAACGGAGCTACTTTTTTTGTTAGATACGGTTTTTATAACACAACGTACTCTACAGCAAACGGAAGTCTTTGTTATGCACAAGCATTAGCAAGCCTTGTTAACAGTGGTTACACACTTGTTGAAATTGACAAGCAAGGTCAAGCGATTTTCTTCGATAATAAAGATAACCCTCAAACATACTCTGGTTTACCATACCAGTTTATGTATTCGCCTAAGCCTCAAAAGGCTAATCAGAGTGATGCGGTTTACATGAATAAGTTTTATACTTCTATGGACCCGCAGGTTATGCTTGACAATGGAGTTTTACTAACTGGTTTAAATTTCTTGTTGAATGTTAACGGAGGATTGATTGATGTTAAGTTGTCAGAAGCTGCTGCAGCATCTACAGCATTACTGAAAATCAATGTTAATGTTGACTGCACAAATGAAAACCTTGTTTCAAAGTTAACAACAGCTTGGAATGAAACAGACAACTTCCGAGTTGAAAATGTAGACGCACTTGGAACACCTGTTACAATCACAGCCGTAGCAAATATTACAGTTGGCACAGAAGCTGCATTAAGTCTTGCCGGTACATTTGTATCAGGTGACACTTACAGAGTTTTCCCTGCAGCTGCATCTGTTTGGTACGGAAACAATATAGTTGGTTACGAAGGTATTGATTATGTAGACATAGCAATTCCTTAGTAGTTTTGGTTATTGTTAAAGTAAGAGCCCATCTTTCCAGATGGGCTTTTTTAATTAGATGGCTTTCAAAATTGCAAATAAGATTAGAAAAATAGAGTCTTTTGATATACAAAAGAATACTATAGAAATTGTTGCAGAAAACAAAGAATTTCTTGCAGAGTTACTTCGCACTCAACTTGAAAGAGGTCTTGATGGGAATAACAATCCAGTAACAATAAGAGGAGTTGAAAAATATTCTCCATTTACAGTTGAGAAAAAAAGAAAAAAGACTGGATTATCTTCTGTTACAATGTGGATTACAAACTACGATACAGGAGATTTTTATAAAGGAATAAAGCCAATTACAGATGGAGTGAGATTATCATTTGATAGTAATGTTGTTTACTTTCAAGAAATAATAAGACAAAGTGGCGGTATAATAATGAAGCTAAATAAACAAAACCTAGAGTTGTTTATTAATACAAAACTTAAGCCAGAATTACAAAAAAGAATGAAAGGTGGCATCTGAAAAATATACTATAAGGCAATTTGAAAAAGCTTGGTTATACAAAGACTTCTCTGGTATTCCTGAAAATGAGTTTGACTCTGTTTATGAGGAGTATGTAGATATAACTGGAGCTTATATAAGTCAGCAATTCGACAAGGCTGTATATATAAGATTTTTAGCAAACAGAATAAACACAATAAGTAATTTCATAAAGCTACAAATATTATTCTTTGAGGAATTTAACCAGCCATACACAGAAAAATTTACAATAGTTGAACAGTTTGGATATAATTTAGAGTGGAATGGTTCTAAAGAACATTTTTTAAAACAATTAGAAAATATACAAGACTCAGAATCTTGGGTTGATTCAGATTTAAAAATTGCAGTAAAGGAATTAGAGGATTTAAAGAAAACAGAAAATTCAGAAGTTGTATCAGAAAAAGAAAAGATACAAAACTGGATGAATTGCGTAAATTCTTTAATAAAAGCAGGTTACTCAATAGACAAAGATAAAATGACAGTTCAGGAATTGTCTTTTATTATTAAGTACGAAAAAGAGCAAATACAGAAAAATGGCAGATGATATACTTTCGGCTGGGCTCGACATATCGGGCTTTTCTCCAGAGAAGAAAAAAACATTACAAGAGTTCATTTTACTTTTTGAGAAACTTGAAAAGTATGATGAAAAAAAGTTTACTCCATTATCTGGTGCAGGATTATCTCAGTTTAATTCATCATTGAGAGAAACCGATAATTTACTAAAGTCAATTAATACCCAAATGGCTGGAATGAAAATTCCAAAGCAATCAGCGCAATCAACTACAGATACTGTTGCGGCTGTAAAAGAGATGAAGCAGGAGGTTGAGAATACAAACAACAGTCTTGATAGAATGGGTAAGTCATTAAACAGAGTTTGGTCTGTTTTAAGGTATGTTGCTTACATACTTCCTGGTCTTGGTATAGCTGGTATATTCAACGTATTGATAGATGCTATTGGAAACGCAATAACAAGTCTTGGAATATTTGAAGGCGGTCTTGAAAAAGTCCTTAAACTTCAATTGGCTTTAGCTAAAACACAAGAACAGTTTATACGTCTTGAAAAAGAGGCAAGCGATTTAAGAAAAACAAGACTTGGTGAAGTTCAGGCAGCTGAAAATGAATTAAAGTATCACGAAGCAATGAACAAGTCTAAAAAAGATAGACTTGCAATTGAATACAAGTTACTTGAACTTGAAACCAAAAAGGCAAATAAAAAGTTTTTAGATTCTGGTGGTTTTAAGTCTTTAGGAGATGCTGAAAACGAATACAACAAGGCATTAAACGCTTTGAACGGAGCAAGACTTGCTGTTCAACAATCCGAAGTTGGCAAAAAGGGTCAGGACGATGTTAACCCTTATGGAACTATGGAGGATGAAAGATTGAAGGCTTTAGAGATTGCTCAAATTCAATATAATATTGCAAAAGAAAATTTTGAAAGGTTTAAAAAGATAGCTGAAGATAACGCAAACTTTCTTCAAAAGTGGAACGCAAAAAGATTAGAGATAGAAGAGTTTAACGCTGAAGAAAAAAGAAAGAAAGAGTTGTCTGATGCTAAAAAAACATTTGAAATAACTCAGTCAAATAATAAAAAGATATTAGATGATGCTCGTTCAATGTTAAACGATAGATTGAAAGCAATAAAATCTAATTATGAAGCAGAAAGAGCATTAGCTAACGCTGAATTAAAATACAAGCTATCTCAACCAAATGCTTACAATGCAGATGGAAGTCCAACTTCTGAAACATCGGAAGCAATAAATACAGCTTCGTCAAAAAAGATTGATGCAACAAATAAGTATCTTGAACTTGTCCATAAAACAACTGAAAGTTATCGTCAAAGAGATTTGACAGCTCAGGAGAAAATGGACAAAGATAAACTTGAATCAAACGCAGCTGTAAACAGAAGAATATTTGAAGATGATAACAAATCATTAGAGGATAGGCTTGCTGCATTTGTTCAGTATATTGACGAAAAGTCTAGAATACAAGAGATTGAATACAAGAGAGAGATTGACAGAGAGGGACTTACAGAAAAAGAAAAAGAGTCTTTAATAATAAACAGAGATGAGCAAATAAAACAACTGCGAGCAAACTCCGCAAGACAAATGTATGATATAGTTTCTTCTTGGGGAAGAAAACAATTCAACTACGTTCAAGATACAAACAGAGAGCAGGCTCAATCAGACAAGTCTTTATATACACAGCAGGTTAAATTACTTAACGAAAGTTTTGATAAAAGGGAAATATCTTATCTTCAATACATTCAAAGAAAAAAAGCAATTGACGCTAAATTCAGACCAGATAGTATTGAAAATGAAATTCAAAATGATAGACAAGTTTTAAAACGTTTAAAAGAATTTCAAAAAGAGCAATTAGCTTTACGTGAAAAATTTGCAGAAGAGGCAAATAATCTAAAAGGTAAAGATGGTTTTGCTGAAGCCGAGTCAAAGGTTAATGCAATAGAAGATTTGCTAAAATTGATTGGAGTTGATATATCCAAAGCGCAAAGAGATTTAGCTGAAGATGAATACAAGTACGAAGAGGTTAAATATAACAGACTTCTAGCGTTATTTAAAGAGTTTGAAGAAAATAAGAAAAGAATACGAGAGGCTGGTTTTCAATTTGCAGAAACATTAATAGATAATCTTTTTGAAAAGGAAGAAAGAAAACTTGAATTAAAAGGTGAATTATATAATACTCAAGCAGATGTTCAAAAGGAAGCTCTAGATAAATCTTCATTAAATGAAAAAAACAAGCAAGCATATTCAATTCAATTAGAGCAGCAAAAAATAGAGTTTAATAAACGTCAGGCAATTGAACAAAGAAGATTGCAAAGACAACAAGCTTTATTTGAACAAAAACTTGCTCTTTCAAAGATTGCATGGAACACACAAATAGCTATTTCTAGTCACTTTGGTTTTCCTCCTTTGATTTTGCAAGATATTATTATGGGTGCTCTTGCAGCAGCAACTGTATTAGCAAACACAATACCAGCTTACGAAGATGGTACAAAAGGAAAACCGCACCCAGGAGGTCTTGCTCGTATTGGCGAAAAAGGAAAACTTGAAATGGTTAAAGAGCCAGGAAAGGCTCCATACTTTGTAAATGAAGACCAGATTACAAATTTGCCTAAAGGAACAGAGGTTTTTCCAATTAGTGATATTCCAAAGATTACAAAACAGTCCGGAGGAGATAATTGGGAACAAACTATGATGATAGTATCTGCAATCAAGAAGCAAAAGAAAGAAATAAAGAATATTATCAAGCCTGTAACTAAAATAGATATGGGTTGGGAAGTTTACAAAAACAGAATAATCAATGGCTAGAGCATTAAATAAAGTTTACTTGTTTATATCTGACGACCTAGGAAGATATTACAGTGCTTCGCAAGCTGCTGACGGAACATATGTTCTTGATACTACAGTAGCTAATCCAAGTCTTGCGCAGCCGTTAAGAAATAATCCATCTAATATATCGGAATCTTATTTAGAGTTCGGTACAAACTCAACATATTTTTCATTGGCTAGAAGTATAAACTATCCATTGGAATTTATTAAAGATGGCGCATTTATTCTTAATAGTTTATTTTCTAATGGAAAAGGAGTTAATCAAAAAGCTTATTTAACTGTAGTTGAATGGAACGGTGTAGACAAATATATTTTATCATATAGAGGAAGATTTGATTTTTTCAAAAAAGAATTCTTCCCTGAAGAAAATAGATTTGTTTGCCCATGCGTAGACGATACTGCCTGGGGAATATTATCAGAGAAAGACGATGTTACTTATAGTGTTGATTGCAACGCATCTAATCCAAGAGCAATAAAAGTACTTGTTGATGGTATTACACTTGTAAACAAATATACATATCAAACAGTAAATTCTCAAGTTACAGTATCCACTGTAGGTGTTTATCAAACAGCGCCTTTTGTACTTGTTAATGAAGATGGAGACAGTTCTGGAATCATTGCAAAAAATCAATCTAGTGGAGCATACGCAACAATAGATGAATCTGTATCAGCTGTTGCATGTGGTTTTGAAACATCAAAGCCTATACAAAACGTTGTACTTGAAGGTTCCTTATCTTTTCAAGCATTTGATAATAGACCGCAAAGTTCTACTGGTGGTGTTCGTATATACTTTAGAACTAGTGAAGGTCAGCAATTTGATATATTTAATTTTCAAGTATCTGGTTCATTACAGAAGGCTACAACATATGCAAAGAATTTTAGCTTTACATTTAACTTAGCTGCAAATGAAAAGGTTTCACTTATATATCAACTTGCTGGAAACGTTGTTAACCAATTAACGATTATTCCTCAAGTAAAAAATATTTCAATTTCAACTAGAACTAAGTCCGAGTCTGTTATAACTTATGCTTTAAGACCATTGGACTTACTTAAAGAATTTGTAAGGCAAGCGACAAATGGAAGATATACTATAAACTCAAATCATTTTACAGAAAATAATAAAGATGTTTTAACTTGCGGTCAAGCTCTAAGAGGTTTGCCAAACGCTAAAATATACTCTAGTTTCAAAGATTTCTTCACAAGCTTCAACGCAACATCCTATTTGGCTTTGAGGAACATAAACGAAACTCTTTGGATTGAGAAGGCTGTTAATGTTTATAGGCACGACGAACTACCTTTGCCACCATCTGACATATTGATAGATTTAGGTCAGGCAATAAGTTGTTCTTTTATTGTTGCTGAAGAAATGTACGCAAACGAGATAGAAGTCGGAGGTCCCGTAGTTGATTATAGACATCCTAGCGGTAGACTTGATTTTAATTCCACAAACAAATTTACAGCTCAGGTTACAAATACAAAGAATAAACTTTCTTTAGTTTCCAAATATCGTTTAAGTTGCTACGATGCACAGTTCATGATACTTAATTATCAAAACGGAAGCACTCAAGATAACAATGGAGATAACGAAGTTTATATGTTATCTATAACAGATGAGATAGGAAGCGGAACTGATGAAGTAGAAACTTTTATCAATCCAACAATAGATAATGCTACACTTGTTCCTGTAATTAAGTCTCCATTAAATAACGACTTGATTACTTATGACAAGCCAAATGTTAGAGGTATCGCAAAGCCTTTAGATACAGTAAATATCTATGTTGATAATGTTTTTGATGGTACGACTACAGCTGATGCAAATGGAGATTGGTCTTATGATATTAATACTGCATTAAGTCCATTGTTGCCTCCAACCCAAAGTGGAGTACACGTAATACAAGCAACGTTTACAGATTTGCTTGGACCTACAGAAAGTGTTTCGGTTTTGATTGATACTTCAATTACTACTCCAACTCAAATAAACTATCCAGCTAACGGAGATAACTTATATAATAACAAGCCTTTAATAAAAGGAGTTGCACAAAGAGGAACTAATATAAATATAACACTTGATGGAGTTTTAATTGGCAGTGTTACTGCTGACAATTCTTGTAAGTGGCAGTTCAAAATGCCTGTTATTCCTAATGGCTCAAGAGCTATTGGGGCAAATGCAGAAGAGGTTACTGTTGATGTTAACTCAAGTACAGAATTTCCTTTGATTACTTTTTTTGGTTCTGAACTTGATGGTTTTCCAGTAATTAATAACTTGCCATTAGTTGAAGGTGTTGGTATCCCAGGAACTGTAGTTAAACTTTATTTAGACTACATAACATATTCTGTTTTGGGGACAACAACAATAGACTCTAACGGAAACGGGTTATATCAAATAGTTCCTATTTCTTATCCAGACCCATGTACAAGCTTGCCTGTTGTTATGGCTCCTTTAAAAAATGGAGTAAACATAATATCTACAAGCTTGACAAATAATGTAGTTCCAATAGGTATAACTGGTTTTAAGTTGGATAGACCTGCATATAGCCAAATACTTGGAGTTCCAGATAATACTGTATTTAATACAAAATACAGCCCAAAAAGAATGATGCAAGCTCATTACCCAAAGATTGCTTCTATGCAAGTTCCGTTAACGTTTCAGAAAGCTGATAAAAATGGTAACTTGTCAACTACGCTAAACGGAGTAACTGTAAAAGAAAACTCAAATGTATCTTTATCAGAATTAGGAACTCCTCAATTTTTACTTGAATATGTAAAAGTTAAAACAAATGTAAACTCGACTTTTAATCAGCTTTTATACGACTTTAACAATGGAGGAGTAATTAAGTTTTCATACAGAGGTAAAGATATATATTGCTATCCAATCGGAAGCATGAGAATAAATAATATAGAAGACAATGTTCAAGAGTGGAAGTTATTAATGGCTAACTTGACAACAAGGAATACTATATTAGGATTATATAAAGAAGGAACTTTCATAACATTAAATAGAGGACAGATGTTTCATAGCGACTACAATTCACTTCATGGAGTAGAGTATGGTTTTACTCAAGAACAGAAGTATGATAACATGACAATCTACCAAGATTGGTTTATGAATAGAAACAAGCAATGGACAAACAAGCCAAAGTATATACAAAAGTTTCAAAGAACAGAAACTGATGTAAGAGACCAAATAACTGTAAATGGTTTAGTTTCTCCTATATTGAGAATATATGATTGTTCTCAAGCGGTTGAAGGTGACTTGAATATTGGAGTTGTTGCTACAATAAATTATGAACCAGTAGACCCTGCACCAATTACAGGACCTACAATAGTTTACGAAGCGTCTATTGATATGAGCACTCTCGAAGACCGTAAACAATACTTTGGAGTCGTTTTTGTTGGGGAAACACCTATAATGATTTTTGAGCGCTGGGAAGTAAGAAACAAGTGGAACGGAACAATTTTAGTAGAGGCTTCAAACTCTCAAAATATTCCAGGATTCTTTTATTCTACAGGAATTAAAACAATACTTCGTTTAGAAGGATTGGTTCAAAAACTTCAGCCAAATGTAATGTCAATAGTAAGTAAAGACGATAATGGAAACACTCGTTCTTTATATAATTTGATGGCAAAGAAAGTTTCATTGAGATTTGGTACAGCTTTTGGATTGCCTGACTTCTTATATTTAAAAATGGCATCTGCTATTATATTGGATAATTTTAAAGTAGAAGGAGTTGATTACACTATTGCAGAAGACGAAAAGATTGAACCTGCTGAACAAGCAGACGGTCACCCAATGTACTTCTATAATATTGGAATGAATCTTAAGGAAAATGAAAGAGGTAAAACATTTGAAGGAGTTCCTGGAGTTTCTAATAATTCTGTTGTATTAATTATAGATGGAGAGGCTATGGGTCTTCCAGCTGGTAATTTAGTCAATATAGAATTAGAAAACGAATAAAACGCCCAAATTTCGCGTGATTTGTTCGGTAATATAAATACACGTAAAACATACCAAACATGCGTGAAACGGTTTAAAAAACATGTTTCACAACGTATTTAAAAACATTATAAACCACAAATAAATGTCAACAACCGTACTAAATGCGTATTCTATTGCTTATCCATCGGTTACGCTTAGAATAAGAGCAAGAGTTCTAGATTATACTGGAACTAGTGTTATTGCACAACAAACTGAAGATGCTCCACACCCTACTCGTGTATGGAGTTTTCCTGGACTTCCAAGAGCAAACTACATATTTTCACTTGATGTTATTAATGCTGGAGGATTGCCAATTGAAAATCTAGCATACTTTAATGTTGTTCCTGGAGAATTAGGAAGTGCAATTGTAAGGGGTGACGAGCAATATCAAGTTGGAGCAGTTGATTCTGGTCTTGTAGCTGGTACAACATTATCTACATTTGACGGAACTGGCGGGAAACCAGATTTTCGAGGTTGGACTATCTGGCCCAGCATATCAGCTGGACCTAACAATCCATTAGTTAAAAATGTAGATTATTCTTGGGATTCCACAACGGGAGAATTGCAATTGCTTCAAATTGGAGATGCTTTTCAGGACCAGGCTTGGTGGCATTTCAAATTCGACAGTAAGACAGAGACTTCAGGAAGTAGTGTTCCAACTATATTTGATTATACTATACGTTTAATCACTACAGACACATCTGTTGCTTACGAAGACTTTGGTAACGGAATAATTACAGAGCCGGAAGATGAATACATTGAAGTTACATTACCTGCGATTGCTTCAATACCAGTTGGAAGAGAATTGAGAATAGAGTTTGGTGGAACAGATTTAGCTTGCGTTAAATTACTTCCAGCATCTGGGGAAACTATGCCATTGATTTTTGGTTATCCTGGAGAAAGTTGTATAATATACAGATACCAAAGACTTGGCGGCTCTAATGAATGGAGAGTTAAATTTACTGGATTATCAAAGTTAACTGGAAGTATTGTACACAATGACCAAATTCAAGCAGATTTAGAATTGGTTTACAAAAGACTTGATAATGAAGTCTGCAACATCAGACAGCACGCAAGACTGTACGAGTTTGTGCAAAACTTGCCACCAGCGCAAGTTTGCTCTTTTGCGGACTGGTCAACTGGAAATAACAAGTATCTTTATTCATTAGCAAACATTGACGGAGATTTTCACGTTCCAGATAGGCGCGGTCTTACAACAAAGTCAACAAACGCAGGAGTTGCAGGAGTTTTTGAAGATTGGGCAATGCCAGACCATAGACACGAGCAAACAACTGGAACTCTTCCAGCTACAATATTTGGAAGAGGTTTAATTGCAAGACTTCTTGGAATGTACAATGGAAGTAGAAGTGGTATAATTTCTGACTTGACATCGAGTCCAAGAAACACAGATGGAACTGAAATGCCGGCTGGAAATTTAGGTTCAGAAGTAAAAGTAAAATCAGTTTATAACAATCAATATGTAATACTATGAGGAAAATCCTACTAGCATTGGCAATGACGCTTCTTTTGGGGAAAGCAATGTCACAAGGAATCTACCAGCCAGTTACTCCTACTGCGTATGGTAGCAACAATTTAAGAGGAGTATTTCGCACAGCCTTGCTAATACCAAGCGGTTGCGGAGTTCCTGGAGCAATGAGTTTGTACTCTGTTGACAGCTCCAGATTTGCATTGTATGGCGACACTTGTTCAAACAAGTTGTATTTCTACAATCCAAGAACAAGGCAATGGTTATTAAGTGGTCAGACATCTATTCCATGGGATAGCGTAAGTGGAAAGCCGTCTAATTTTCCTACAACGTATGCTCTTAGTAATGATGTAAAGGATAGTATTCAATCAAGAATTGCTTTAGAAACAGACAACGATACGATAGTGCCTATTCCTTCTGACTTTGGCTATGCTATCCCATTTGATATTTATAGAAATGGAACTACATATAATATTAGCCCAAGCTTCAACTTGCAAACCCATGCAAATATTACAGTTAGTAAAACATACTATGTAAACTTCAATAGCGGTAATGATGCAAATGATGGCTTAACATGGGGAACGGCATTTAAGTCGCTTCACGTTGCCTTACTTAGAAGTGATGTGGATAGAATATTTGTGGCGAAGGGCATTTATCCGTATGCTAACGCATGGCGTAATGCTAACCCTACAAGGTCAATTCAAATAATTGGTGATTTAACACAAGGGGTTGGCGATAGCGTTTGGGTAACAAGCAATGCAACTTTAACAACAGGGTGGACTAATGTATCAAACTATTATTTTGCTCGTTACAATAACGCATCAGAATTAGCCAACCAAGTTTTTGATAGGGCTATATTGGATGGCTTTGGTGACCCTACAAGATTGACCTTAAGGGCTTCAATAGCAGAAGTAAATTCTAATGCGGGTTCTTTCTTTGTGTCAAATGATACAGTATATATCCGTACTGCTAATTCAAGAGTGCCCGATTCACTTATAAATGTGAGTGCATCAAATGCAAGTATTTCAAACCTGAATGGGTACTTAGGGAATGCAAAAAACTACTACGTTAAAAATATCAAATTTTTAAGGGGTGGTTTCTACGCAACAGCCGTTGGCGCTAAATTATACATTGATAGTTGCAGAATAATAGGCTATGATAATTTCTTTGATGGGTTAGCCGAAACAATGATATTTAATAGCAGGGCAAGTATGTCAGCAGGTGATTTAATGAACTATGATCCACAAGGAGGGGTGGCTGGAGATATAGTTGAATATAACAGTACTTTTTCTAATGCTGGAACAGCCAATCCATCATGCTCAAATTGCCAATTATCAACAGCACATGGTGGTGTAAAGATAGTTAGAATTAACAGTACATATAATACAAGCACAGGGCAAAATATCGGTGATGTAGACGGTACAAGGTCGCTAATGTATGGCGTATCTGTAAATAATTCAACTTTTGCAAAAGTTGGTTTTGCTTTTGGTACAGGTGCAGCAGCTTTGGCATGGCTTGAAAACTGCCAGTCAACACAGCCTATTGGTGGTTTTGATATTCAGCAAATGTCAAGTGCAACTATTCGTTCAAGATTATTTACAGGTTCAAGAACTAATGACGGAACTATACTTGCATACACCCCAAATGAAACCTATGGCACTAAGGTATCAGAAATGCAAGAAACTGTTACACTTGGTAATTTAGATTATTTATACGTTGCAAAAAAATCACCTGTTGGAGATATTGACGGTTATGTTTCAGCAAAAATATTGGCTTCAAAACTATTTGAAAATAGTGGCAAACTTAGCATTACAGGTGCAGATATTGGGGCTACTACAAAGGTACAAAAATTCCAAACAGGCATATCGGTTAATGATGCAACAGGAGCAACTTCATCATTTAGACCTTTAGTTGCAACAGATATTGCAATGCAAATAAGTGGATTGCCTTCTCAATCGGGTGATTTATTTAGAGCGGTAAATTCAAGCGGTACACAATTAGCAAGAGGAACATCGGCAGGGAATTGGCATTGGGGTACTAATGCTGGTTCTTCAGGTGGGAACTTTAGCGCAATGTTTACAGGCGGCAACCCCGATATTCGCTTTGGTGGAACTGATGCGGCTCAGCAAACATCTCTACGAATATATAGCGGAACAACCCCTTGGGATTTCATTTATCAAGGCAATTTAAATAGCGGGCGATTAAATTTAAATAGGGGTACAGCGCAATTTCAATTTAATTCAAACGGAACATTTAGTGGTTGGTTATTGCCACGTTCTGGCACTACGGGAGCAGGAACAGCCCCTTTAAAATTTACAAGTAGTAGCTTAATGTCAACCCCCGAAAATGGCGCAATAGAGTTCTTGGATAGTACTTATTACGCTACTAAAAACACAACACGATACAAAATACCTGTAACAATTCAAGGGCCTCTTGTTTTAGATTTCGGAAGCACAGCAGCAGGCGCATCAACAGATATTACCATAACTGTAACAGGTGCTTTTGTAGGCGATATTATTACACTTGGATTGCCATCTTCATGGACTTCGGGTGTAGTTTATCAAGCCTTTATTCCAGCTTCAAATCAAGTAACCGTAAGAATGACAAATGTAACAGGAAGCCCTATTGACCCAGAATCAGCAACATTTAAATTTATCATATTTAAGAATCAGTAAAACTTTCACATAAGCAAAAATCAGAAGAATCAGCAAAAAAAGAGCAACCAAAGAAAAATTAAACTATTGAGTCTTGTTAAGTTACGCATTAGCAAGACTCATATTTACCAACTATTACAAACTCGAAAAATGAGCTACACAGAAAGTCAGGTAGATTACACAGTAGCTGCATCAGGAGGAGTTGTATTTGCTGTATTTAATCCAATGCTTAAAACAGTAAAATACATTCTTTCTACTAACCCTTACACTATTGATTGGGCTGAGACATTCCAAGTAGGATGGAAGGCTTTTGTCGGAGCTGTAATAGGTTTGGCAGTTAAATGGGTATGGGACAAAATTGTTTACACTAAAAAAAGAAGGAGTTCAAAATGAAACTAAAGAACTGGAAAACAACATTAGCTGGAGCATTAACATTGCTTGTAATCGCAGCTAATACTTTTGGCTACATAGATGGTCCTACAATGGAAAAGGCTATCGGATTGCTAGCTGGTATTGGTCTATGGTATGCAAAAGACCATAACGTAACTGGTGGAACAAAGTAAGTAACTAGGGCAGAGAAATCTGCCCTTTTTTAAATTAAAAGACATGAAAAAATTACTGTTAGCAATAACACTTTTCTCTTGCGGAACACAACAAAAACTTGATAAAAAAGCTGTTTCAAGAGTAAAAGCAAATCACGAACTACTTGAAGAAGTTGGTCAATCTTGGTATAAGATAAACCCGCAACAAAAAGATACTATAGAAAAATACATAAAAGGAGAAACTGTATTTGTCCCAATTCCAGTACCAAATAAAATTAAAATCGATTCTATAAAAAATGAGGTTGCTGATAGCCTTAGAGAAAAATGTTCACAGAGCATTGAAGTTGCTTATACAGCTGGATGGAACGATTGCGTTACTGAGTTTTCTTTCCGCAAAGAGAATATTAGGGTTGATACTTTTATTAGACAACTTCCTCCAGATAATAGATACCAAAGACTGCAATCTGACTCTATTCGCAATCTCGAAAAATCGTTAGCTGCCGAACAAGCCAAAACCAATTCTTTTGAGGAGCAGATAAGCAAACTGTGGAATAATATCTACATTGCAATTGGAGTACTTGTTGCACTTGGAGTAATTATAGGATTGTTAATAAAGTTTAAACTATTTAAAAATGGATAACATAACACTAAGAAGAATTAAATCTGCACACCCAGCAGTAAGAGCTGAACTCGAACAAATTTATAAAGAGATTTGTGGCGCTTTAACTGGTGACGCTTTTTGTAGATTTTCTTATGTATTAAGAACTTTTAAAGAGCAAGACGAACTTTGGAAAAGAAGACCAAGAGTAACAAAAGCAAAAGCTGGTCAGTCTTACCACAATTACGGTTTAGCTGTTGATATTGTTTTAGTTACAGATAAAGGAAGAAAAGCTACATGGGATACCGTGAAAGATTTTGATGGAGATAGAACATCTGACTGGATGGAAATAGTTTCTATATTTAAAAAGTATGGATGGGAGTGGGGAGGAGAATGGAACTTTAAAGACAATCCTCACTTTCAGAAAACATTTGGCTACAATTGGAGGGACTTGCTAAACCTTCATAACAAGTCTGAACTTGATGCAGAAGGGTATGTAATTTTACCAAAAATCGGTTAAACATACCTCTATATATATGTATGCAACAAAACGCCAATTTTAACATATTTTAACACATTGTTAACGTTTATTTAACATTTTTACACGTATATTTGCAATGTTTAAAAATTGTATAAAATGACACGAACCACAGAATCTATTGAGTATCAGATTGCAGCTTTAGAAAAAAAGTTGTCAAATCTAAAACAATCAGATAAGTATTATTTTTCAATCAAAGGAAAGATTGCAAAACTAAAAGTTGAATTACACAAAGCAAAACAATTTGAATTTTTAGCAAGATGAGAAATATATTTATCTACATACCATCCACAAAGAGTACGCTAGGTCAAAAAATTGCAGCTTTTGTTACTTCCTCAAATGAAAGAGGTTTGAATGTTACTGGTTACGGCTTAACAAGACTCTTGAATAAGATTTGCGATGTAAAAGATAAGAAAGTTAGAAAGTGCAATTCACATATACTTGCTTATGACATTTATATCAATGGTCAGCTTTTATTTAGAGTTGAGCAAAAACAAATAGACGATACTCAATTTCCAGATGTACCTAACGCTAAAATAAATCAAAAATGAAAGATGAAACTATTGAAGTCCATGTAGAAGAAATTGACAACAAAACCAACACTCTTGCAGTTTACCAACAAGACAAAGCAATGGTAGATATGCAGATTGTTACTGCAAAACGTTACCCAAGAAAACTTCAATCTTGCATTGAAAACTCTATTGCACTTGCTACAATATCAGAAGAAACAGCAAAAGAGTGCATGTACAATCTAATGAAGGGAGGTAAAATGATTAAGGGACCTTCAGTAGTACTTGCAAAAATAATGGCTCGTGAATTTGGTAATATGAGAGTAGAAAAAAGAGTTGTTGGATATGACAAGACTCACGTAACATGCGAAGCCACTGCATTTGACTTGGAAAAAAACTATGCAATTCGTACAACAATAAAAAAGTCTTTGCTTACTAGCATGGGCTCAAGAGTGACAGAAGATATGGCTGTTATTATAGGAAATGCCGGAAACGCTGTTGCATTGAGGAACGCTGTATTTGCTGTACTTCCAAAGCAAGTTGTTGACAAAGTTTATAATGCTGTTCGTGAAAAAATAGCAGGTAAGCTTTCTGATGAAAACGCATTGACTGCAGCAAGAGCAAAAATGGTAGAGCATGTAAAGAACACATATCCAGCATTTAATTTCACTGACGAAGAAATTGCAGCTGCATTTGGCAAACAAAGTATATCTCACTTAACAAAAGACGATATAATAGATTTTGCAGGAATTGAAACAGCTATTAAATCAGGAGATATTTCCGTAGAATCAGTATTTAGACCAAGTATGGCACAACCGAAACCAAAGCCCGAAGACAAGTCAGCTGAAAGACTTGAGTTGTTAATTGACTCCGCAAAAACAAAAGTTGATTTGGAGAAGTTAGAAAAAAATTGCACTACTCCAACTCTTATGAAAAAGTATGAAGAAAAAATGAAAACTTTTTTAAAGTAGCTTTTTTCCGTGTTTTGATGGTTAACCCAGTCCTATTCGTAGGCTGGGTTTTTTAGGTACAAATAAAACTTTTTTATATGTCTTACAAATCAAAAAATGGAGATGTTATCTCTAGAAAAGATTGGGAAAAACTACCAAACAAAGAACAATCAGAATTTAGTCCATGCGGAGAAACTCCAAACAAGACTCTTGATGGATTAGAATTAGTTAACCTAGAAGAAACTCCAGCTGCCAACAACACTCCTGCGCCCACCGCTAATGGAGATGGCAGTGATGACGAAGATTAAGAGTAAGCGCAACTCCTAATCTTGTCAGCCCGTACTCTTATCGAGACGGGCTTTTTGAGTTACTAAAACAAATCAATATGGACTTCAGTAATTGGAAACCAAGAGCACACTTTATGTTTGAGATTATGTCTGAACCAAAAGGCAAATCTAAATTAGAAATGTATAATGAAGCAAGGCAATTGTACACAGCGAAACTAACGGAATACAATTCTCTTGTGGATGAAGGAAAAGAAGAAGGCTGGAAAGCAAATAAGATTGCTGAACAACTTATGAATCTTGAGTTCAAAATGAATGACCTCAAAAAAGTAAAAGATGAGCCGCATGTTAGTTCTACTTGTATGAAAAGACTTTGCGCTGAATATACAAGATATTCTACTGGAAGAGAACGTGTAATAAACTCAAAAGAAATTGAAAAAGGTTTATTACTTGAAGAAGATGCAATTACAGAGTACTCTATACACACACAAGAGTTTTTGGTAAAGAATAAGCAGCGCAAAGAAAATGAATATGTTTCAGGTGAAATAGATATAGAGGAAGAAGAAAGAGTTACTGATACAAAAGTAAGTTGGGATATATATTCTTTTGATGCTTTAATGATAAGTGGAATTAAAAACGCTTACGAATGGCAAGGAAGAACATATTGCTGGCTTTGGGATAAGCCAATGGCTAGAATAGTTCATACGTTACTTAATACTCCAGAGCACTTGATACAAAATATGGAGCGCAAGTTAATGTATGATATGTTTGGTAGTGAACAAAGAAAAAACCTTGCTTCAGATGAAGAATTAGAAGTTTATAATGAAGCTTGTAAAAAAATAAGATTCAATCATACTTACGATGATTTGCCAAGAAGCAGAAAAATAAGAATGTTTGATGTAGTTCGTGACAAAGAAATCGAACAGAAAATGATTGATAAAATAGAACAGTGTAGAATAATATTAAATAATTTCAGTAAATTAGATTATCATGAGTCAGAAGAAAAACAGATTAGTGGTTAGCGATGGAGCAATCAAAAACCAAGACGGAGAAGTAATTGGAGCAGTTCTTCCAGATGCAAGTGAAAAAGATATTGCTGCAATTGAAGTCTCTCACGAGATTATTGATTCGGTAAAACAGTTTATAAAGGAGCCAAACAAGCTACGTTCTTCCGTAAGAACGTTTGAAATGTTGCTCGAAAAACATCATCTTTAGTTTAACCAAAACCACTAAATATGTCTAAATTAAAAAAAATCCCTTTGAGTCAAGTTGACCTTACTCCAGAGGAAGAATTTCAGATTGTTCAAAAATGGCAAGATGAAAGAGTCAAAAAAATGGAAGAAGATACAAGGCAAGAAGAAGCTGTCCTAATTCACGAACAACTGGAATCTTATTCGTTTGAGGATAAAAAACTAATCCTTGACGCTGTAATGAAGTTGCATAACCAAAAAATAGACTCTGATATATCAGAGATGGAGCGCGACATAAAACTTGTTGAGGATGAGATTATTTCAAGAGCAAAACAAAAATTCTAATGGAAACAATAGTTTTTTTTGATACCGAAACTACTGGTCTTCCTAAAAATTGGAAAGCATCAATAACAGATACATCTAACTGGCCCAGGATTATACAACTCGCTTGGTGCGTTTGTAATTCAGAAACTGGTGAAATTATAAGCAATAGAGAATATCTTATAAGACCAGACGGATGGGAAATACCAAACGAAAAGTTCTGGATTGAGAATGGATTTAGCACAGAATCAAATACCAGACTTGGAGTTGATATGTCTTGGGCTCTTCAAGAATTTTCAAAAGATTTGATTAACTGCTCTTTGCTTGTCGCTCACAATATGGACTATGATTATCCAGTTACAGTCTGCGAGTTTATAAGATATGATATAAAACTTGGTAAAAAAATTGACAAGTTTTGTACAATGAAATCAACTACCAATTTGCTTAAAATTCCAGGAAACTACGGATATAAATTTCCAAAGTTGCAAGAGCTTCATAAATGGTTATTCAATGAAGATTTTGAAAATGCTCACCAGGCAAGCGCAGATAAAGAAATTTGTAGAAAATGTTTTTTTGAATTAAGAAAAAGAAATCTTATATGTTTAAATACTACTTCTTCCTAGATTGGAAAAAAACAAAAAAGGTATGGAGAACAGAAGACGGTCACTCTGAAATAGAGTCTGGAGCAAAATTATTTGATACAAAATCTCAGGCAGAACTTGATTTCTTTTCTCTTTTAATTGACAACGAAGAATTAAGAAAAGGCGAATTTATTGACATAACAAAAGGAAAAAAGAAAGAAAAGCCAGAGCCAAAGAAAGCTGAAAAAATTGTTCCTCAAAAAGAAGATGTCGAAATTATATATCCTACTGGTTTTGAAGTAACTCAAAGGGATTGCGTAAAGTTTGTACTTGGGGACAATATGGAATTTATGAGAAATCTTAAATCGGAAGGAAAGTATCAATGCTTTGACATAGGAATAGTTGACCCTCCTTATGGAATATCTGTTGGAGGTATGAATCTTGGAGCAACAAAAGATACTGTAAGAGATTACAAGATTGGAGACTGGGATGGAGCTATACCAACTAAAGAGTACTTTGAACTCCTTGACTACGTTTGTAAAGATTGGATAATATGGGGAGGAAATTACTTTGTATCTGAACTTACTCGCAACGGAAGGTGCTTTGTTGTTTGGGATAAGAAAACACGAAATCTTAGTTTTGCTGATGGAGAATTAGCATTAACTACATTTGACAGGTCTGCGATGATTATAGACGAACCAAGGAACAAAAAAAGAGATGACAGTACAAAGAAAAGACATCATACTCAAAAACCAGTTTATCTTTACGATTACCTTCATCTAAAGTTTGCTGCAAAAGGATACAAGATACTTGACACTCACGGAGGTAGTCATTCTCATGCAATTGCAGCTTATAAAAACAATATCGAGCTCACTATTATAGAAAGAGATAAATCTTATTACGACAGTGGTATTGCTGCATTTGATTTAGAGTTTTCTAAAAATAGATTAAGATTTTAATTATTCATTTTTAAAAAGTAAAGTATGTCTGAAAAAACAAAACCAAGGACTATTAACAAAGCCAGTAACGAACAAAGAACAATCAATTTTAGTATTGATGTAAAGAAACTCATTAAAGAGTGGTTTGTATCTGGTCAGAAATCAACTTATGCAAACTTTACACTAAAGTTAATGCCTGATGGAGAAGTTGACAATTATGGCAATCTGGGTTACATAACTCAGGTACCTCCAAAATCAATTAAAGAAGAACAGTCAAAGCTTCCAAAGGAAGAAAGAACTAAATGGCCTATCGTAGGCAATGGTGTAGAATACGAGAGAGTTCCACAAGGAGAATCTATTGATGATATTCAAAATGCTCCACCAGCATCTTCAGACGCTTTTGACGATTTGCCTTTTTAATTTTTGATTGATAACTGGTATGCCGCAGCTTGTAGTAGCACATGGAGTCGAATCCTAAGCGGCAGCGATTTGTTTTAGAGACGGTGGTTCGTCTAAGCCCCGACTATTCTTAGTTGGGGCTCATTTTAAAAAACTATAACATATGAAAACTAAGATTGTTTACATTGCACATCCTGTAGCTACTGATGAAAAATTTACAACAGAGCAAAACATTGCAGATATATTAAGAATTATAAGAAATATAAATCTAGGCGACAAGCCAATATTTCCTGATTTTGAAGGAGTTATTATTCCAATTGCTCCTTATTTAGGAGATGTTCTTGCAATGGATGACTCTGTTGCCAATGAAAGAAAGAAAGGAATTGATAACGGTATAGCTATTATAAAAACAGGAGTGTTTGACGAGCTATGGCTAACAGGTCATAAGTTATCTCTTGGTATGCAAGAAGAGGTAAATTTATTCAAACTTCAAGGAAAGCCAATAATTAACCTTATAGGAAAGATATAAATGCAAGGCTGCGAATGTGGCTCGAGAACCTGATGGGCGTAAACTTCAGATGACTAAGAGCCTTTGCAAAGTAATACAAGCATAAAACAAACAATAGGCGCAGCTTTGCATTTTTACGCGTTTTAACGGCATTTTTAGACGTTACAATACAAACATATTGCAAACATATTAAACCAACGTGAAACAAACAAAAAAACACGTTTCACGATACATTTACAAAACAAATCAACTCAATTATTTAATGAAACAAAACAGAAACTACCAAGCTGTACACATCGAAAATATAGTAGATGCAGTTTCCTCAAAAAGAAAGGTTTTAGCTCAATTGCCGACTGGGGGAGGTAAATGCTTGGGATACAATACTCCTGTTCTTATGTACAGCGGAGAGTTTAAAATGGTTCAAGACATTTGCGTAGGAGATAAGTTAATGGGTATAGATTCTGAACCAAGAACAGTATTATCAACTTGTTCCGGAGTAGATAATATGTACAAAATAACTCCTGTAAAAGGTATTCCTTTTATATGTAACGAGCCGCATATACTTAGTTTAAAATCAAACACTACAGAGTGTGGATTAATTAAAGATAAGACTTATAATATAAGCGTTAAAGACTATTTGCAATTAAATAAATCTCAAAAACACTACCTTAAGCTTTATAGAGCATCAATGTTATTTTTTGATGAACAAGAAATAAATATACCTCCATATATATTAGGTGTTTGGCTAGGAGACGGACACTCTGACAACTGCTGTATAACAAATATGGACAAAGAGGTTATAGAATCTTGGACAAATTATGCAGAAGTAAATTCTTGGAATTGGTATGAAAAACCAAATAGAGAATCAAAATCAAAGCTTTATTTCATTCATTGCAATTATGAAAGAAGTGGGCTAAGAGGAAAATTAAGAAGATATAATCTTTTGTATAATAAGCATATACCAAAAGAATATCTAATAAATTCAGTAGAAGTAAGAATGGAATTGCTTGCTGGATTGATAGACACTGATGGGCACTTGCATCATAACAGATATGAGATTTTTACTATATCAGAGCAGCTTTGTAATGACATATGCTACTTAACTAGAAGTCTTGGTTTTTTTACGAATGTATCTAAAAAGAAAGGATGCGAAGGATTTAGAATAACATTCTATGGAGAAAATCTAGAATATATTCCTGTAAAAATACAAAGAAAAAAGTGTACAAAAAGAAATCAGATTAAAGATGCTTTAAGAACTGGATTTGATGTAGAGTTTATTGGGAGAGATAATTACTTTGGATTTGAGATAGACGGAGACCACTTGTTTATAATAAACGAAGACTTTACTGTAACTCATAATACTCAGGAGTTCGTTTCTATTTCACAGCGATTTATTTACAATACAGATAAATCGGTTTTAATATTAGTTCACAGAAAAGAATTAATGCAGCAAGCTAAAAAACGTTTCAAAACAGTAATGAACATAGATGCTACATTGATAACATCTCAAACAACAAGATACCAAAGAGCGAAAGTTTATATAGGAATGGTTGAGTCTACTGTAAAAAGACTTGATTGTTTTGACAATATAGGAATGGTTATAATAGACGAGTGTCACATGGCTAACTTTAACAAAGTGCACTCCATTTTTCTTGAGGAACTTATAATAGGCTTTACTGCAACTCCTATATCATCAAGTAAAAAAGAGCCTTTAAATAAATTTTATAATGCTATAGTTTGTGGTCCTCAAATTCCAGAGTTGATTGAGCTTGGTTTTTTGGCTCAAAACTTTACAATATGTCCACAGGATATAGTTGATACGACTTTGCTTGAAGTAGATAATCGTAAAGGTGACTTCAACGAGAATTTGATGGCAACAGCATACTCAAAACCAAAGTATGTCATCAACACAGTAAAGTATTATAGAAAATACTGCAAAGGTCAAAAAGCTATTATATTCAATGTAAACATAGAACATAGTAAACTTGTTTGCGAGTGCTTTCAGCACATGGGTTTTAATGCTAGGCACATTGACTCTGAAGACGATAGAAACAGAGATGAAACTCTGCAGTGGTTCAAGGAAACAAAGGATGCTATATTGTGCAATGTTGGTATAGCTACTACTGGTTACGATGAACCAAGCATAAACTGGGTAATATTAAATTTTTCTACATTATCTTTGCCAAAGTTTATTCAGTGCGCTGGAAGAGGAAGCAGGGTAATGGATAAGGATTTTATAGACTATTTCCAAAAAGACTACCCTTACAAACTTGAGGAAAAAACACACTTCGGAATACTTGACTTGGGAGGAAACGGAATAAGATTCGGAGACTGGAACTCAGAAAGAGATTGGGAGACTCTTTTTAATTTTCCAGACCTTCCTGGAGATGGAGTTGCTCCAAGTAAGACATGTCCTGAATGTGAAGGACTTGTTCACGCTGCAGCAACAAGATGTACTTGTACAAAGCAGCCAGTTCAATTTGACGAAGATGGCAATCCTATACTTTGCGACCATATATTCGATAGGAAAAAAGCAAAAGAAGAAGAAG
>VFQM010000786.1_pt1 | contig 32069 bp, 34 predicted proteins | sample 3512391 | NCBI WGS metagenome assembly VFQM01 (sample SAMN10412369, study PRJNA504923) | tailings metagenome | isolation source: Replicate 1 from Balatoc abandoned mine | place: Philippines
TCGCTGCTGTGGATCGGCTGGTTCGGCTTCAACGCCGGCTCGGGTCTGGAAGCCAATGCCTTCGGTGCGCTGGCCTTCATCAACACCTTCGTTGCCACGGCGGCGGCGGGCGTGACCTGGGCGGTGATCGAGCAGGTCGTCCACAAGAAGCCTTCGCTCCTCGGCGCGGCTTCGGGTGTGGTGACCGGCCTGGTCGCGATCACTCCGGCAGCGGGCTTTGCCCACCCGGGCACCGCGATCATCCTCGGCTCGGTTGCCACGGTGGTCTGCTTCTTCTTCGTCACCACGGTGAAGAACAAGCTCAAGTACGACGACAGCCTGGACGTCTTCGGCATCCACGCGGTTGGCGGGATCGTCGGCGCGATCGGCACCGGCTTCGTTGCCAACCCGGCCTGGGGCGGCCAGGGCTGGATCGACTATACCGCACCGGTGGCCAAGGCCGGCGAGTTCGACCTCTATGGCCAGGTCATGACCCAGATCTGGGCCGTCGGCACCACGGTCCTCTGGACTGGCGTGGTCTCGACCGTGCTGTTCCTGGGCCTCAAGTACACCATCGGGCTGCGCCCCTCGGTCGAAGCCGAGCGCGAAGGCCTGGACATCACCGAACACGGGGAGCGCGCCTACAACATGTAAGCCTCCCTCAAGCTTGGCAGGGTCGGGTTCCTCCTCCTCTCCTCCCCCGATCCTGCCTCCCAGCGTTCCTCCTGCGAACGCAAACTGAATGGGCCGGAACAGCGATGTTCCGGCCCCTTTTTTGTTGGGAATCTTGATGGGTGCGGACACTCAGCAAAGATCCTCCCCATTTTCCGCGAAGGCGGCAAATGGGGAGGTGGATCGTCCGCGAGGACGAGACGGAGGGGTGTTGAAGGCTGGCGTCGATACCCCTCCGTCAGCGGCTGGACGCCGCTGCCACCTCCCCATTTGTGGCATTCGCCAAAAATGGAGAGGATCGGTGGCTGGTCCTAGCGGTTCAGCGCTGCTTCCGATTCAGCCATCAGCTGGGCCATGATCTCGGCCACCGGCTGTTCCTCGGTGACCATGCCGACCGATTGCCCGGCCATCAGCGAGCCGTTCTCGACATCGCCGTCGATCACCGCGCGGCGCAGCGCCCCGGCCCAGAAATGTTCGATCTGGAGCTGGGCCTCGCCCATCTCGATCTGGCCCTCGTCCAGCAGCTTGGCGACTTCGACCTGCTTGGCAGTGAATTCCTCGGTGCCCTTGTTCTTGAGCGCGCGGACCGGGATCACCGGCAGACGCGGATCGACCTGGACCGAGGCGACCGCATCGCGCGCATTGGCGCGGAAGAAGGCCTTCTTGAAATCGGGGTGCGCGATGGATTCGGTCGCGCAGGCAAAGCGGGTGCCCAGCTGTACGCCCGAAGCGCCCATTTCGAGGTAGGCGGCGATCATGTCGCCCCGGCCGATCCCTCCGGCAACAAAGACCACGTGGTCCGCCGCCAGTGCCGGCAGGAACTCCTGCGCCAGCACTGAAGTGGCAACCGGGCCGATATGGCCGCCGGCTTCGCTACCTTCGATCACCAGCGCATCGGCGCCCGAACGCAGCAGCTTCTTGGCCAGTGCCAGGGTCGGGGCGAAAACCAGCACCTTGGCACCGAATTCCTTGATCGCCTCGACGCTGCCCTTGGGCGGAATCCCGCCGGCCAGCACAACATGGCTGATCCTGTGCTTCGCGCAGACCGCGATCAGATCAAACAGCATCGGGTGCATGGTGATCAGGTTGACGCCGAAGGGCTTGGTGCTGAGCGCCTTGGTCGCAGTGATCTCGGCATCGAGCAGCTCGGGGGTCATCGCCCCGCAGGCGATCACGCCGAAGCCGCCGGCATTGCTGATCGCGGAGACCAGGTTGCGTTCGGATACCCAGGACATCGCGCCGCACAGCACCGCGTGCTCCGTCCCCAGGAAGGCGCGGCCGCGTTCCATCAGTGCATGGGTCTTGTCGTACACTGGAAAATCCCCCCGTGGTCTTGGCGTCGCGCGCCTATAGGCAGTGAATGTCCGTCCGGCTAGCCCCGCAGGTTACAGCCAGCCGCCACTTTTGAGCACCGGCACCATGTTACGGGCGACCGGTGCGACGAGCCCCTTGGCGAGGACCAGCCGGACATTGCGGCCATCCCGATCAACCCGCTCGACCGCCGCACGCGCCACCCACCAGCTGCGGTGGACCTGTGCGCCGTCAAGCCCGTCAAGCTCGGCCACGGCATCGCGCATCCGCAGCAGGATCAGGTCAGAGCCGAGCGCGGTGTGGACCCGCAGGTAGTGGTCTTCCATCTCTAGCGCGACAAGCTCGGTACCGAGCGCAGGCGGCAGCCGGTCAAACAGGCGCGGCTGTGTCGGTGCAAGGGCGGGTGCTTCTGGTGACGCCGGGGCCGGTGCGGGCGCCGGTGCTGCAACCTCCGGCACGGGCACTTGCTTCGACTGGATCATGTAGAAGACCATCGTCACCACCGCGCCGATCGCCAGGACATAGCCGTAGGTGGTGATCCAGCCCTCCGCCGAGGGAAACTCGAGCGGCGGGGGCAGGGCTTCGACCAGCCAGACCACCACTGTCATCGGCACGGTCGCGATCAGGCAGGCCAGCAGCCACAATGACCATTCGGGCAGATCGAGGTTCGCCCCCAGCCGGGTCACGAGCCCGCCGATTGGGCGGTAACAGGCATAGCCGGCCCAGGCGAGGCCTAGCCAGTAGACCAGCCGCAGCCAGAACGGCGCGTCAAAGCTGCCGAGCGGGCCGACCACGGCCAGCACCACCCCGATCACCGTCATTACTGCCAGGTCGATCACGATCTGGCGGGCGGGATGAGCCGTTGGCGGAGCGGAAGTCTCAGTCATTCCGGCCAAAACTAGCGCCCGTTCGCGCTTCGTAAAGTGGCGCAGCACCGGAAATGCGCACCTTTCGCGAAGGGCAAGGCTCCATCCCCGCAAGCGCGCTTGCCGGCGAACGGGGCGGCGGCAGGGAAGGGGCAACAACCGCTCAACCGGAGACTTGCGATGACTGCTCTTGCCCTTCCGCTCCCTGCCACCACCCGTGCCAAGGGCTTTGACCTGGGTCCGGTCGCCCGTGCCGCGATCGGCCTGGTCGGGGTTGGCTTCACCACGGCCTGCGCGCTCGCCGCGGTGCGCTTTGCTGCCGGCCTCGCCCCGGCGCACCCCAATACCCAGAGCATTGCAGTGATGATCCACGTTGCGACCGTACTCCCTGCCGTGCCGCTGGGGGCTTGGCTGATGCTGGCACGCAAGGGCACGCCGCGCCACAAGCAGCTCGGCAAGGTCTGGGTGGCGCTGATGGTGATCACGGCGCTGTCCGCCCTGTTCATCCGCCAGATCAACGGCGGCGGGTTCAGCCCGATCCATATCTTCGTGCCGATGACCCTGCACGGCGCTTGGAAGGCGATCGCCACCGCCCGCCGCGGGGATATCGCGGCGCACAAGAAGGCGCTGATGGGACTCTACCTGGGCGCGCTGACCATTCCCGGCCTGTTCGCCTTCATGCCGAATCGCTTGATGGGCACCTGGCTGTTTGGGTGATCGGCGAATAATCGATAAAACGCCACACTCTATCCAGTTTTGATCGTTATCATCGATTATAAGGTTAGGACATGATCAGCTCAGTCGCCCGCTGAGTCGGGCAGAAGAGGAGATGTGACCATGGATGCCAAGACCGGATCGATCGATGGGGGCGGCTGCCCGTTTCACCAGCAGGACGGCGGCGTGCGTGCCCTGCTGGGTCGCCAGAACCGTGACTGGTGGCCCGATGCCCTGGCCGTCGACATTCTCTCGCCCAATGGGCCGAGCGACCCGATGGGCGATGACTTCGACTATGCCGAAGCCTTCAACGCGCTCGATTACAACGCGCTCAAGGCTGACCTGACCGCGCTGATGACCGACAGCCAGCCGTGGTGGCCGGCCGACTATGGCCACTACGGCCCCTTCTTCATCCGCATGGCCTGGCACGCAGCTGGCACCTATCGCACCGGCGACGGGCGCGGCGGCGCCAACAGCGGCCAGCAGCGCTTTGCTCCGCTCAATTCCTGGCCCGACAACGGCAACCTCGACAAGGCGCGCCGCCTGCTCTGGCCGGTGAAGCAGAAGTACGGGAAGCACATTTCCTGGGCTGACCTGTTCATCCTCGCCGGAAACGTCGCGATCGAATCGATGGGCGGCCCGGTGTTCGGCTTTGGCGGCGGCCGCGCCGACGTGTTCGAGCCCGAGAAGGACATCTACTGGGGCAGCGAAGACAAGTGGGTCAACGAAGGCGTCCAGACCCGGATCGACGAGGAACGCGGCCTGACCGAACTCGATGGCCCGCTCGCCGCGATCCAGATGGGCCTGATCTACGTCAACCCGGAAGGGCCTGGCGGCAACCCCGACCCGCTAAAGTCGGCGCGCGACATCAAGGCCACCTTCGAGCGCATGGCGATGAACCATGAAGAGACCGTGGCGCTCACCGCCGGCGGCCACACCTTCGGCAAGGCGCACGGCAACGGCGATCCCTCGCTGCTTGGCCCGGCCCCGGCGGGCGGTGACATTGCCTCGCTCGGCTTTGGCTGGACCAGCAGCGCCGAACACGGCGGGATCGGCGAGCACACCGTGACAAGCGGGATCGAAGGTTCGTGGGTCAACACCCCCACCGAATGGTCGGCGAACTACTTCCGCCTGCTGCTCGATTACGATTACGAGCTGGTCCACTCGCCGGCCGGCGCGCAGCAGTGGCAGCCGATCAACCAGCGCGAGGAAGACATGGCCCCGGCCGCCTGGGACCCCAGCATCAAGGTTCCGACCATGATGACCACCGCCGACATGGCGCTGAAGATGGACCCCGAATTCCGCGTGATCTCGGAGAAATTCCGCAACGATCACGAGGCGTTCAAGGATGCCTTCGCCCGCGCCTGGTTCAAGCTGTGCCACCGCGACATGGGCCCCAAGGCGCGTTACCTCGGTCCGGAAGTCCCGGCCGAAGACCTGATCTGGCAGGACCCGGTCCCCGCCGGCACCATGCCCTCGGAAGCCGAGGTGCAGGCGATGAAGGCGAAGATCGCCGGCAGCGGCCTGACCGTCAGCCAGCTGGTCAAGACCGCCTGGGCATCGGCCAGCACCTATCGCAAGTCGGACCATCGAGGGGGTGCCAACGGTGCGCGCATCCGCCTGGCCCCGCAGAAGGACTGGGACGTCAACGAACCGGCCGAGCTGGCAAAGGTCCTCGCGAAGTTCGAGGAACTGCGCGCCGGTACCAGCTTCTCGATGGCCGATACCATCGTGCTGGGCGGGGTCGTCGGCCTTGAGCAGGCGATCCAGGCGGCTGGTTTCAGCGTGGCCGTGCCGTTCACTGGCGGGCGCGGCGATGCCAGCGAAGAGCAGACCGATGCCGAAAGCTTCACCGTGCTCGAGCCGCAGGCCGATGCCTTCCGCAACTACCTGCCCCGCAAGCTGCGCGTGAAGACCGAGGAAATGATGCTCGATCGCGCGGCACTGCTGGGCCTGTCGGTGCCGGAACTGACCGTGCTGATTGGCGGCCTGCGCGTGCTGGGCACCAACCATGGCCAGCGCGGGCATGGCAGCTTCACCAAGCGGCCGGGTCAGCTGACCACGGACTTCTTCGTCAACCTGCTCGACATGACCCACGCCTGGAAGTCGGTCGAAGGTAGCGACGAGGAGGAGTTTGTCGCGACCGATCGCAGCAACGGCGGCGAAACCTGGCGTGCGACCCGGGCCGACCTGGTGTTCGGTTCCAATTCCGAACTGCGCGCCGTGGCCGAGGTCTATGCCGAACGCGGCAACGAAGAAAAGTTCGTCCGCGACTTCGTCAAGGCCTGGACCAAGGTCATGAACGCCGACCGGTTTGACGTGAACAAGGGCATCCACGCCTAAGTCACGCCGCTGGCAAGCAGACACCCCGTCCCCGGCTTTGGTCGGGGGCGGGGTTTCTTGCACTATTGCTTCGCAATCGATTGCGGCGCAACTTCACCGCGCCTATGGTCCATACCGATTTTCGGGAGAACGGGGCATGGCGACTCGCTGGATAGCGCACTTGCTGGCAGGCATGGCCCTGCTCGCATCCTTTGCGGCAAAGGCCGAGGAAGTGGCAATTGCCTCTCCGGATGGGCGGATTGTCGCGCAGGTAAAGTCGTCGGTCGATGGCGGCGTGGAATATGCCGTCAGCTTCAAGGGACGGCAGGTGATCGAATGGTCGCCGCTTGGTCTCGTACTGCGCTGGGTGGATCAGAACCGGGCCGACCAGGTGCAGCGGGCTGATTTCACTGCAACGGTTGAGCTTGCAGGGCAGCAGCGCCGGGCCATCGATGACAGCTACACCATGCTGACGGGCAAGCGGCGCCAGAACCGCTATCGCGCCAATGAATTGTCGATTGACCTGAAAGACAGCGAAACGGGCCGGACCGTCGCGCTGGATATCCAGGCGGCGGATGATGGCGTGGCACTGCGCTATCGCCTGACCGGCAGCAGCCGCACCCATGTCTGGATCGAGCGCGAGGACACCAGCTTCGCCCTTGGTTTGGGCGGCACGCACTGGGGGCAGGCCTATGACCTCCCCAACGCCTGGCAGCCGGCCTATGAAGCGCCTTACACGAAAGGCGTGCCAATCGGCACTCCGGTCAAGGCCGCGGATGGGCCCGGCTGGGGCATTCCGGCGCTGTTCCGGGATGAGGCGGGCACCTGGATCCTGCTGCACGAAAGCGGGCTTGGTGCGGATTATCATGGCTCGCACCTTGCCGCCGAAGCCCCGGGCGGCACCTATCGCATCGCCCGCCCGCTGCCATCCGACGGGCTGGGCGTGGGTTCGGCCGAGCCGGCGGCGACTTTGCCCGCCACGCTACCCTGGCGCTTCGTCGTCATCTCGGACCGGCTCGGCGGCGTGCTGGAAAGCAACCGGGTGTTCGACCTGGCCCCCCCGCAATCCGTGGCGGATACAAGCTGGATCAAGCCGGGCAAGGCATCATGGTCATGGCTCAGCGATCACGATTCCTCGCGCAGCCTGCCCAAGCTCAAGGCCTTCGTCGATCTCGCGGCGGAAATGGGCTGGGACTATTCGCTGGTCGATGCCAACTGGAACCTGATCGCACCCGATGCGCTGGAACAACTCGCCAGCTATGCCGGATCCAAGGGGATCGGCCTAATTGTCTGGTACAATTCCGGCGGTCGGCACAATGCCGTTACCGAGGAACCGCGCAACCTGATGGATGACCGGATGCGGCGCAGGGCCGAGTTTGCCCGGCTGCAGCAGATCGGGATCAAGGGCGTGAAGATCGATTTCTTCCAGTCCGACAAGCAGGACCGGATCGCGCAGTACCTCGAAATCCTGGAAGACGCGGCCGAGTTTCACCTGCTGGTCAACTTCCACGGCTGCACCATCCCGCGCGGTTGGCAGCGGACCTGGCCGCACCTGATGACGATGGAGGCGGTGCGCGGGGCGGAACACTATACCTTCGATTCCGAACCCAACTTTGCGGAGCTTTCGACCTATCAGAACACCGTCCTGCCTTTCACCCGCAATGCGATCGGGTCGATGGATTTTACCCCGGTCCTGTTCAGCGCCCAGCGCCGCGCGCGGCTGACCAGCAACGCCCATGAGGCCGCGCTGGCGGTGGTCTTCGAATCCGCCCTGCTGCACTTTGCCGACAGCGCGGCCGGTTATACTCCTGCCAATGCCGACTATCGACGCTTTCTGCGCGAAGTGCCGACCGTCTGGGACGAAACGCGCTATCTGGCCGGCTATCCCGGGCGTGACGTCGTAGTCGCCCGGCGCAGCGGAACGCGATGGTATGTCGCAGGTCTGAATGGCGAGGCTGCAAGCAAGCGGCTGCATCTCGACCTGTCATTCCTGCCAGGCAATTCCAAGGCCACCGCCCTGATCGATGGCCAGGACCCGATGCAATTCACATCGCAGCCGGTCCGCCTTGATAAGGGCCGCAACATCGTTGCGCTCGCGCCCTATGGCGGCTTCGTCTGGGTGATTGAGCTGCGCGATTAAACTGCGGTTCAGCCGCGCCATTGCAGCGGATCGCTTGCCGCTTTGGCTGTGTTGACCTAGGCGCGGCTGGTCGCCGATCCTGCAAAGAGTAGCCTTGCCCAACCCCTTCGCGCCCCTGCTGGATCGCCTGCGTGGTCGCGAGCAGGGCACTGCGCTGATCCTGGCGCTGGTGGTCGAGGCGCTGCTGGTGCTGGCAGTGCTGTCGATCGGGCTGTACGATCCGCCGAAGCCGCCGGGCACGCCCTCGCTGGTCAGCGTCAATGTCGCCGCACCGCCGGCACCCCAGCCGGAAAAGCAGCAGCAGGAACTGGCCCGGGCCAAGGCGCCGCTGCAAAACCCGCAGGAAGTGCCGCCCGTCCCGGTACCCAGCACCGCGCCGGTGCAGCCCGCGCCACCGATCATCACGATCAGCCGCAGCCAGATGGCGGAATTCGATATCTCGCGCCTGCCGCGCCAGCCCGACCCGGCCACGGCGCCGCCCAAGGCCTATGGCCCGGTCGATACGGGCGTGTCGGGGGACAGCAAGCGCGTCGGTTCGGCCCCCAATGGTCAGCCGATGTATGCCGCCGCCTGGTATCGCGAACCCTATGACAGCGAACTGGCGGGCTATCTTTCGACCGCTGACGGCCCCGGCTGGGCGCTGATCGCCTGCCGCACCGCGCCGGACTACCGGGTGGAGGACTGCGTGGGCCTCGGCGAATATCCGCAGGGCTCACGGCTTGAGCGGGCGGTGCTGGCTGCCGCCTGGCAGTTCAAGGTCCGCCCGCCGCGCGTCGGCGGCGTCTCGAAGATCGGGGAATGGGTGCGGATCCGGATCGAGTACGGGCTGAAGGGGCGCGACTAGCAGCCGGCCCGCTTTCCTACAGCGCCCGCGCCGTGCGATAGCATGCCATGCTGGGAAGGCCGCTTTTTATTTCCTCATGGCGCATTTTCTGGCGGGGTACAGCGCGTAACCCGCACAAATCAGGGGCAAACCCGGCGTTGGAAAAAGTGGACACAGTGTCAACTGTGTCAAGTCCAACGTCAGGCCGCGTCTTCCGCGTCCATGCCATAGGCGGTGTGGAGCACGCGGACGGCCAGTTCGGTTTCGTCCTCGTCGATCAGCACCGAAACCTTGATTTCCGACGTGCTGATTGCCTGGATGTTGATCCCGCGATCGGCCAGCGCGCGGAACATGGTCGCGGCAACGCCCGCGTGGCTCTTCATGCCGACGCCCACGACGCTGATCTTGGCAACCTTGCCGTCGGTGATGATGCGGTTGAAGCCGATCGCTTCCTTCTGCGCTTCCAGCAGGGTCTGCGCGCGCAGCAGGTCGGCGCCGGGGACGGTGAAGGTCACGTCGGTCTCGCCCTTGTCGCGGCCGACGTTCTGGATGATCATGTCGACGTTGATGTTGGCCTGGGCGAGCGGGCCGAAGATGGTCGCCACGGCGCCCGGACGGTCGGGCACGCGGGTCAGGATGACCTTGGCTTCGTTCTTGTCGGCGGCGATGCCGGTGATCAGCTGGCGTTCCATATCCAGGCCTTCCAGTTCTTCGTCGGACACGATCATCGTGCCGGGGATTTCATCAGCAGGGGTGGCGTCATCGTCGATGAAGCTCGACAGTACCTGCACGCGCACGCCTTCCTTCATGGCGAGGCTGACCGAGCGGGTCTGCAGCACCTTCGAGCCGACCGAGGCCAGTTCGAGCATTTCTTCGTAGGTCACGTACTTGAGCTTGCGGGCCTTGGCGACGATCCGCGGGTCGGTGGTATAGACCCCGTCGACATCGGTGTAGATGTCGCAGCGGTCCGCCCCGATCGCGGCAGCAACGGCGACAGCCGAAGTGTCCGAGCCGCCGCGGCCCAGCGTGGTGATCCGGTTGTCGTCGCTCAGGCCCTGGAAGCCCGGGATCACGGCGATTTCGCCCGCCACCATCGAGGCGAGCAGGGCTTCACTGTCGATCTCGCCGATGCGGGCCTTGGCGTGGGCATCGTCGGTGCGGATCGGCAATTGCCAGCCGAGCCACGAACGCGCCTTGCAGCCCAGCGCCTGGAGCGTCAGCGCGAGCAGGCCCGAGGTAACCTGTTCGCCGCTGGCGACGACCACGTCATATTCGGCGGGGTCGTACAGCGGGTTCGCCTCGCGGCAGAAATTGACCAGCCGGTCGGTCTCGCCCGCCATGGCCGAGACGACCACGGCGACTTCGTGCCCGGCCGCCTGCTGGCGGCGGACGATATTGGCCACCCGGCGGATCCGTTCCGATCCGGCCATCGAGGTGCCACCGAATTTCATCACGATGCGGGCCACGCCAGACGCACCTTTCCGCAATATTCTTGCCCGCACGACCCCTCGCCGTGCGGCGCGCGCCCTGTTAGGGAGGGTCCATGAGCAATGCAACCATGAGCGCGACAATCCGGCCCGAGGAAGCCGCCCATTTTGGCAAGCTGGCGGCCGAATGGTGGGATCCCAACGGGTCCTCGGCCATGCTGCACAAGCTCAATCCGGTCCGGCTGGGCTTTATCCGCGCGGCGATCGATGCCCACTGGGGCACCGATTCGCGCGGCGTTCGGCCGCTTGCGGGCAAGCGCGCGCTTGATGTCGGCTGCGGGGCTGGGTTGTTATGCGAGCCGCTCGCCCGGCTGGGCGCAAGCGTAACCGGGGTTGATGCGGCTCAAGAAAACATTGCCGTCGCCAGCGCCCATGCGGCGGGTGGCGGGCTGGCGATTGACTATCGCTGTGGGGATATCGGCGCGCTGGGCCTGGCGGGATTTGATCTGGTCACTTCGATGGAAGTGATCGAGCACGTGGCCGACAAGGCCGCCTTCGTCCAGGCTCTGGCAGCGGCCCTGGTGCCGGGCGGGCTGATGATCCTTTCCACCCCAAACCGCACCGCGCAGTCAAAGCTGCTGCTGGTCGAAGGAGCGGAGCGGCTTGGCATGGTCCCGCGCGGGACCCACCACTGGGATGATTTCGTGACGCCGGACGAACTGCGCGAGCTGCTGGCCGGGGCCGGCCTAGCCATGGGCGAGCCGCAAGGCATCGGCTGGAGCCCGACCAAGGGGCTCCACCTCTCGGCCGACCTCTCGCTGAATTACATCTGCGGGGTTACGCTGGGTTCCTGAGCCGGAGGTGCCGGAGCCGGCTCCGGCGGCGGCACGGCCTGACCGACACGGACCTTCGGTCCTTCGGCCAGGCAGGCCGGCAGACGGCTTGCCAGATCGAACGGCCGCTTGCGCAAGCTTGCAATCTCGGCCTCGCGCACGGCCAGGTAATAGCCACGCTCGGCGGCATAGGGGTTGGTGCACTCGCTGCGCAGGCGGCGCAGGAAATCGTCGAGCTCGACCCGGTCATCGAGCGAGCGGGCAACCCCGGTCCCGAGCGCATAGGCGGGTGAACTGAACGGCTTGCCGACCACGCCCGGCACCAGCGACAGGTCGAGCACCCGCCCGACCAGGTCGCGGGCCGAGGTCGGGCCGATCAGTGGCAGGTACATGTAGGGGCCGGCACCGATGCCATAGTAGCCGAGCGTGTTGGCAAAGCCATTGCGCTCATACGGCAGCTTGAACGGCTTGCGCTTGGCGACGTCGATCAGCCCGACCACGCCGACGGTCGAGTTGATCCCGAACCGGCCCAGCGCCTTGAAGGCCTTGCCGATCTTGAGCTGGAGCAGCGAGTTGACGAAGTTGATCGGCTCGCTGAGGTTGTTGAGCGCGTTGTGCACGCCCTGGCGCAGCGGCTTGGGCGCGGCCTTGGCATAGCCCATGGCGATCGGCTCGACGAAGGCCTTGTCGACCGCCTGGACCGCCTCGAAGCTGACCTCGTTGACGGCGGCCGCCGGGTCTCCGGGCGGGGCGCCTTGCCCGGTCACGACGATGACATTGGGGTCCTCGGGTACTGCGGGCTTTGCTGGGGGCGGTGTCGGCGCTTGCGCCGACGCAGCTGCCGGAGCCGCCTGCTCTGTCGCCGGGGGAGGCGCGGCGGGCGGTGCTTCGACCGGCGGAGATGCGGCCGCCAGCGCTGCGGCCATCAGAATCTGCAAGTTGGGTCTTCGCTTTCGGTTGGGTCTAACCCTTGATCACCTGAACTAGGTTGATGGCAGACCCCTTGTCCATGGTTTATGCGGCTTTTACCTTGGCCTTCGCCCGGTCACTGCGGCATCATCGCGAGCAGCGCCCAGGCCAGGACCGTGCCAATCAGGAACAGCGGCCAGGACCAGTAGATCATATGTTGATCAAAATGCAGCCGTTCGATCATCAGCCAGGCACCGCGCGAGCCTTGACCGCCAATCGCCGAGCTGACCACCCAGGACAGTAGCCCCCCGGGGACAAGAGCCTTGAACAGGTTCATAAGCTGACCTTTCGCGAACGCCGGGTCACAAAAAGAACTGAACGTTCCCAAAGGTCAAGCCTGAAGCGAAGGTGCGGCAATGCGCCGATTGCTAGCGCGGCCCATCGCGCAGGATGACGCGTACAAGCTGCGCTCGTTCCTCCCAGCTGCCCGTTATCGGCACCCAGGGCACACCGGCCCTTTGCAGCATGTCCTGCGCCAGATCGGCAAACCGCTGGCGTTCTTCCGGGGTCCCGAAGAACCGCGTGCCATCGGCGACCCATGGGACATCGGCGGCGAATTGCAGGTAGAGATCGGCCTTGGGATAGGCCAGCAGCGCCTCAGGCACTTCGCCGAACAGCATTGCCGCCCAGGCGGCCGTCATCAACTGATCGGTATCGAGGATCAGTATCGGCGGCTGTTCGGTCAGGGCGGCGCGGGTTGCCTCGGCCTGACCCTCGGCAATTGCCAGCAGGTCGGCGATGGTGAAGTCGGTGCCGTGCTCCTCGGCATAGGTCCGGCCATACTCGGGCACCCAGGGTATCCCAAGCTCACGCGACAGCCGCTCGGCCAGGACCGATTTGCCAGTGCTCTCAGCCCCGTGGAAGCAGACGGTAAAGGTCACGCCGCGGCCGGTGGGCTCTGGCGGCGGTATACGGTGATCCATTCCTTCAGGCCGAACAGGCTCATCACCAGCATTCCGCCGTAGAGGCCGGCCGTGGGATAAAGCCCGCGGTCAATGTAGAGCAGCACCGCTGCCACATCGATCGCGATCCACAGCACCCAGTTCTCGATCCGGCGGTAGCCGAGCAGGATCTGCGCCGCGACCGAGGCACCGGCAATCGCACTGTCGGCAAAGGGCATGGCGGCATTGGTGTACTTGTGCATCAGCCAACCCAGGTTGAGGCTGAGCGCGGCGGTGACCGTCAGCCAGACCACCCGGCTGCGCCAGTCGAGCCAGCGCACTTCGATCCTGCTGTCATCCTCCGCTCCGCCCAGCGAGCGCCGCCAGACGATCCACCCCCAGATGTTGGCGAGGATGAAGAACACCTGCAGCCCGCTCTCGGCATAGAGCCGGCTTTCGAAGAAGATGAAGACGTAGAGCGAGACCGAGGCAATCGCGAAGGCGAAGTTCCACTGCGAGCGGAAGATCAGCAAGGCAATGTTGATCACCCCCAGCGCGGCGGCCAGCCATTCCAGCGTCTTCAGGGTTTCGGGCGACAGGATCATCCCAGTGCCGCTGCCCATTCGGCTTCCTTGAAGCCGACCAGCAGCCCGCCCGGGTGCTCCACAATCGGCCGTTTGATGCAGCTTGGGTTCGCTGCCATCACCGCCACGGCCTTGGTTTGGTTCAAATCGGCCTTGTCGGCCTCGGGCAGCTTCTTGAAGGTCGTGCCGGCGCGGTTGAGCACCTTCTCCCACCCGGCCGCATCGCACCAGGCGGCCAGCCTGTCGGGATCGGCTCCGGCCTTCTTGTAGTCATGGAAGGAATAGGCCAGCCCCCGGGCATCCAGCCAGGTCCGCGCCTTCTTCACCGTGTCGCAGTTGGGAATGCCATAGAGGATCAGGCTCACGCGGGCTGCCTTTCGAACTGGTGGGTGCGGGGGTTGTCTGCGGTGTAGAGCGTGTAGCTGTCGTAATAGGCCTCGCGGCCGCGGCGCTGGACCGTGGCGTGATCGGCGTGGCGGCCCCAGGCATGGGCGGCTTCGGCGCTGGCCCATTCGGACAGGGCGATCACCTCGCCATCATCGGCGACATAGCTTTTGAACGAGATGAAGCCGGGTTGAGCCTGCGCCAGCTCCTCCATGCGCGCGGCATCGGCGGCATAGGCGTCCGCGTCCATGTCAGGGCGCTTGCGGTTGCGGAAGACCACCAGGAACATGGGCGCTTCCTAAGGCGGAGACGCGGCGCTCGCTAGTGGACTTTTCACCACATTGCCGCCAAAGCCGCAGCACTATGTCGTTCAACACCTTCGGCCGTCTGCTGCGTTTCACCACCTGGGGCGAAAGCCACGGGCCGGCGCTGGGCGCCGTGGTTGACGGCTGCCCCCCGGGGCTGGCGATCAGCGAAGCGGTGATTCAGCCGTTCCTCGATGCACGCCGACCGGGCCAATCGAAGTTCACCACCCAGCGGCAAGAGCCGGACGCGGTGCGGATCCTCTCCGGCGTGTTTGAGGGCAAGACGACAGGCACGCCGATCAGCCTGATGATCGAGAATGTCGATCAGCGCTCCAAGGACTATTCGGAAGTCGCCAAGGCCTATCGCCCCGGCCATGCCGACTATGCCTATGACGCCAAATACGGCTTCCGCGACTACCGCGGCGGCGGGCGCAGCTCGGCGCGCGAAACGGCGGCGCGGGTCGCCGCCGGGGCCGTGGCGCGGCTGGTGATCCCGGAAGTGACGATCATTGGCTATGTCGCCGAAATCGGCGGCGATGCGATTGATCCGGCGAACTTCGATGCGGCCGAGATCGGCAATAACCCGTTCTTCTGCCCCGATGCCAAGGCTGCGGCGCGCTGGGAGAAGATCGTCGATGAAGCGCGGCTGGCCGGGTCGTCGGTCGGCGCGGTGGTCGAATGCGTGGCCACAGGTGTTCCCGCCGGTTGGGGCGCGCCACTTTATGCCAAGCTTGATAGCGAGCTGGCCGCCGCGATGATGAGCATCAACGCGGTCAAAGGCGTCGAGATCGGCGACGGTTTTGCTGCTGCCCGCTTGCGCGGCGAGGACAATGCCGATCCGATGCGGCCGGGTGCCGAAGGACCAGAGTTTCTGGCCAATCACGCCGGCGGCATTGCTGGCGGCATCTCGACCGGTCAGCCGGTCAAAGTGCGGGTGGCATTCAAGCCGACCAGCTCGATCCTGACCCCCGTCGAGACCATCGACCGCGATGGCGCGGCAACCGAGATCCGCACCAAGGGTCGCCACGACCCCTGCGTCGGCATTCGCGGCGTGCCGGTGGTCGAAGCGATGTTGGCGCTGGTCCTGGCCGACCAGAAGCTGCTCCACCGCGGCCAGTGCGGCTGAACGCTAGAGTAGGTCGTCGAACGCAGCGAAGATCTGCTTGAGGCCGGCGGGTTGGTCTGCCTGACGCAAAGTTTCCAGCGCCCCGGCGATATTGAGCGCATATTCGCCAACCGAATCCTCGCTGCGACACTGCTCGGCACCAAGCGAGCGGAGCAGGCGGATCGCCGGCCGGTTCTCCAGCAGGACCTGCGCATCGAGCGTGGCAATGCCCTCCAGCTTGCAGTGGATGAGCAGGACGGCCGAGAGCATCCGCGCCAGGCCCTGCCCGTGGAACTCGTCGAGCACCGTAATGGCGAACTCGGCCCGGCGGCTGTTCTCTTCCGAGCGGACCGCGTGGACCACGCCGATGGCTTGATGGTCGGGATCGTCAGAGAGGATCGCGCCCCAGGCAAGGTGGCGGTGACCGTCAACATCGACCAGCTTCTCGATCACATGATCGGGCATCATCGGTGCCGGGGTGAAGAAGCGCAGATAGCGTGACCGATCCGATAGCTGTGCCATGCCTTCGCGCAGCCGCTCCTCGTCATCGGGGCGGACCGCGCGAATGCAGATCGCGCGGCCGTCCTCAAGCCGGGTCTGGATGACCCGCTCGTCGAAATCGTTGTCCTGCGGCCGGCTTGCCACGCTGGTCGCTCCCGCGGTTGGTACGGTCCTAACCCCGCAAGACCGCCCCGAGTTTCGCGGCGGCCGCAGTAATCGCCTCGGCAATCGCCTTCAGCTCCGCCTCGGTATAGCTCTTTTCGGCGGGCTGCAGCGTGACTTCGACCGCCAGCGACTTCTGGCCCTCGGGCACGCCCTGGCCGCGGAAATCGTCGAACAGGCGGACAGCCACGATGTTGGCCTTGTCCGCACCCTTGACCGTGCGGACCAGATCGCCGGCTGGCAGCTTGGCATCGACCAGGAAGGCAAAGTCGCGCGTCACAGCCTGAAGCGCCGGGGGCGCATAGGCCGCGCGGGCAAAGCCGGCCGCCCCGCGCTTGGCCGGGATGGCATCGAGGAACAGCTCAACCGCCGCGACCGGGCCATCGACATCGAACTGCTTGAGCAACGCCGGGTGCAGCATGCCGAACCGGGCCAGCACGGTCTTGGGCCCAAGCCGCAGTGTGGCCGACTGGCCGGGGTGGAACTGCGGTCCGGCTTCACCCATGACCTGCAGGTTGTCGACCGGCGCACCGGCTTCGGCCAGCAGCGCCAGGGCTTCGGCCTTGGCATCGAAGGCGTCGAAGGCCACGGCCTTGCCGGTTGCCCAGCCACGCGGCGTCTTCTCGCCGGCCAGCACGATGCCCAGCGTCAGCCGTTCATCGCTGTGGCCGCCTTCGCCGCGCAGGTAGCGGCGGCCGAGTTCGAACAGCCGCAGGCCGGCAGCGCCGCGATCGCTGTTGCGCTTGGCGGCCGAAAGCAGGCCCGGCAGCAACGACGGGCGCATCACTTTCAGGTCTTCGCTGATCGGATTGGCCAGGGTCCAGAGGCCGCCGTTGCCGTCCGCAAACGCTGCTGCCTGATCTTCCGGCAGGAACGACCAGGTCACCGCCTCGTTGAGCCCGCGCGCGGCAGCGGCGCGGCGCAGCTTGCGCTCCAGCTTCTGCGCCGGGGTTGCGGTGGGGCGCGCCACGCCGTCCACCCGGGGCAGGGCTACACTGGCAACATTGTCGAGCCCGTGGATGCGGACCACTTCTTCAACCAAGTCGGCGGCGCCATCGACGTCCGGACGCCAGCTCGGCAGAGAGACGTTCCACTGCTGATCGGCATGGAAGCCCAGCGCGGCGAGAATCTCGCGCTGGCGTTCACCCTGGATGGCCACGCCGCCGAGGCCTTCCGACATGGCCGGATCATAAGCGACCGTCTTGGTTCCGGCGGGCGGATTGCCGGCCTGGATCACTTCGCTCGGCTCACCGCCGCAGATCTCGACGATCAGCTCGGTCAGGATCGCGAGGCCGGCATCGAGGAAGGCCGGATCAACCCCGCGCTCAAACCGGGCGCGGGCATCCGACGTCAGGTTCAGGGCGCGGCCCGTTTCGCCAATCCGGACCGGATCGAAATAGGCCACTTCCAGCAGCACGTCAGTGGTCTCTTCCGAGCAGCCCGAATGCTCACCGCCCATGATCCCGGCAATGTCGTGCACGCCCTTGTCGTCGGCGATCACGGTCATCGCCGAAGTCAGCGTGTATTCCTTGCCGTTGAGCGCCAGAACCGTTTCCCCGTCCACCGCGCGGCGCGCAAAGATCGCGCCGCTAAGCTTGGCGAGGTCATAGGCGTGGGCCGGGCGGCCATAGGCCAGCATGACATAGTTGGTGATGTCGACGAGGGTCGAGATCGGCCGCTGCCCGGCGCTGAGCAGCCGGTCCTGCAGCCATTGCGGCGAGACACCGTTCTTCACGCCGCGGATCGCGCGGCCGAAGAAGGCCGGGCAGCCTTCGGGATCGTCGGTGCGGATCGGCAGCGGGCAGGGGAAGCTGCCGGGTACGGCCTGGACCGCGATCGGCTTCAACGTGCCGAGGCCGGCCGCAGCCAGATCGCGGGCAATGCCATAGACGCCCATGCAGTCCGGCCGGTTCGGCGTGATCGCCACGTCAAACACCGGATCGGAGCCGTGATAGTCGGCAAAGGCGGTGCCAACTGGCGCATCGGCCGGCAGCTCGATGATCCCGTCGTGATCGTCGCCCAGTTCGAGCTCGCGGGTCGAGCACATCATGCCGTTGCTCTCGACGCCGCGGATCGCGCTCTTCTTGAGCTCGAACCCGCCGGCTGGAACCACTGCACCCGGCAGGCCGAGCACGCCGACCAGGCCGGCGCGGGCGTTGGGCGCGCCGCAGACGACCTGCAGCGGCTGGCCGTCACCGGTATCGACGGTCAGTACCTGGAGCTTGTCGGCATTTGGGTGGCGCTCGGCGGTCAGCACCTTGGCGACCTTGAATCCGGCGAGCTTGGCGGCGGGATCCTCGATCCCTTCCACTTCAAGCCCGACAGCGTTGAGCTTGGCCGAAATCTCCTCGACCGAAGCCGTCGTTTCGAGATGGTCCTTGAGCCAGGAAAGCGAGAACTTCATCGTGCCGCCCTCCTCAAGCCGCAGTGCCGACGCCGCCCGACAGGGTCGGTACGTCGTTGGGGTTGAAGCCATAGTGCGACAGCCAGCGGGCATCGCCATCGAAGAAGGCGCGCAGGTCGTCCATGCCGTATTTCAGCATGGCGAGGCGATCGACGCCCACGCCGAAGGCAAAGCCCTGCCACTCATCGGGATCAAGCCCGCCCGCGGCGATCACCTTGCGGTTCATCATCCCGCTGCCGAGCAGCTCCATCCAGCCGTGACCCGGCGCATCGCCTGAACCGCCCAGCACGCGCTTGCCATTGACGAGGGCAAAGCCGACGTCGACCTCGACCGAAGGTTCGGTGAAGGGGAAATAGCTCGGGCGCAGGCGCAGGACGATATCGTCGCGCTCGAAGAAGGCCTTGAGGAAGGTCTCGAGCGTCCACTTGAGGTGGCCGAGGTGGATGCTGCGATCGATCACCATGCCTTCAACCTGATGGAACATCGGCGTGTGGGTGGCATCGCTGTCGCTGCGATAGACGCGGCCTGGCGCGATGATCCGGATCGGCGCGCCCTGTTCGATCATCGCCCGGATCTGGACCGGGCTGGTGTGGGTGCGCAGCAGCATCGCGCGGCCTTCGGCATCCTTGTCGGGGAAGTAGAAGGTGTCGTGCATCGCCCGGGCCGGGTGGCTTTCCGGAATGTTGAGCGCGGTGAAATTATGCCAGTCGTCCTCGATCTCGGGCCCGGTGGCGACGGCAAACCCCAGGTCGGCGAAGATCTCGGCCAGTTCGTCCATCACCTGGCTGACCGGATGGACCGAACCGCGCGGCGTTTCGGGGGCGGGCAGGGTCAAATCGACGGTTTCGCTGGCAAGCCGCGCTTCGAGGACGGCGGCTTCAAGCCCGGCCTTGCGGCTGGCCAGCGCCTCGGTCACGCCTTCGCGCAGAGCGTGGATCTGCGGGCCGACGGTCTGACGGTCTTCGGGCGACATTGCGCCCAGGGTCTTGAGCAGGCCCGAGATCGAACCCTGCTTCCCCAGAAACTCGATCCGCAGGGCCTCCAGCGCGTCGAGATCCTGCGCGGCGGCAATGCGTGCCAGCGCCTCTTCACGGGTGCTTGCGTAATCCACTGGTTTGGCCCTGTCCTTTGCTTGGAATGGCGCCTTTAGCGGCCTTGCAGGCAGGGTCAAAACCGAATCTGCTATTCGCTGGGTGTGGTTGCTCCGGCTGGCGTATCAAGCGTCTGGACTGCCGCACCGTGAACCCGCGCCCGCTCATACATGAAGCGTTCGAGCACCGGGTGGGGCAGGGCGGCATATTGGCGCGGGCTCATGCCCATGAACTCGCGGAAGTCGCGCACGAACTGGGCCTGGTCGTGATAGTGCTGGTCGATCGCCCCGATCCACTTGCGCGAACGATCGAGCATGAATTGGGCGAGGCTGCGCATGAAGCGTTGGCGGCGCAGCAGCAGCTTGGGCGGGAAGCCGAAATGGCGCAGGCACAGCCGCTCGACCGTCCGCTGGCCGATGGCGGAAAGCTCAACCATCTCGGCGACAGAATTTATCTCCGGATCAACCAGCGCGGCGTGAATCGCCAGGATCCGGGCCTCTTCTTCGGGATCGATTGGCGGGATCGATTCGAAATAGGCGATGATCCGAGCCAGCTCTTCGGCTTCGTCCTCGGGCCGCAAGGTCAGTCTTGCGGCCAGCGGCACGAAGCGGGCGAAGCTGTCATGGCGATCACCGTCGGCGATCAGGTTGGCATGATCGGCAGCGGGCAGGCCGATGAATCGCGCCCAGCCCAGCGGCATCAGGCCGATGCCCCAGAACCGGGCCGGCCCCAGGCGGAAATTGGTGGAGCGTGTGCTGGGGCCGGTGGCAACAAAGCGGGCATTTTCCACCCGATCGCCGCCGTCGATCCAGGCGCAGGGCCGCTCGCCGGCAAAAAAGCGCAGATTGGCCCATTCGGGCTGAAGCGCGTCGGTCACCTGATCGCCCTCGGGCAGGTCGATTTCGGTCAGGTAAAAGGTGGTGAAGCACGCCTGCAGGCTGGGCGGCGGGGCATAGAACCGCACCTTCACAGCAACGTCGGTTGGTCCGGCGTTTGGCATCAGGGACGGTGCAGGGCCTGGACGGCGGCCCCGGCGGCGGCAGCGCGGGCTTGTGCCGCAGCTCGCAGCACCGGGTGCTCCAGCGCGGCATAGGTGCTGGGGCTCATTGCCATGAAGCGCTTGAAATCGCGGACGAAGTGCGCCTGATCGACATATTGGCAATCCAGCGTCTTGATCCATGACAGCGAGGGATCGAGCATGAACTGGGCCAGGCTGCGCAGGAACCGTTGCCGCCGCAGCAGCAGTTTGGGCGAGAATCCGAACGCGCGCAGCGATAATCGCTCGAGCGAGCGCGGGGATAGCCCGATTCTCTCGGCCAGTTCGCTGACCGTGCCCGAATCGAGATCGACCAGCGCGCCGTGCGCCGCCTTGATCCGGGCCTCGTCCTCGGGTGGTGGACGCTGGTCGAGCAGGCTCAGCAGGAAGGCATCGATCCGCTGGGCCTCGGCCGCAGGATCTGCCGGTCCGGCAAAGATCGTGTCCAGCAGCGGGGTGAAGTGGGCATAGGCGGCAGTGGCTGCGCCATCGCAGGTGCGGTCGGCGTGATTGACCGCGGCCACGCTAACCAGCCGGGCCCAGCCCAGCGGCAGCAGCCCGATTCCCCAGCTGCGCATCGGCCCGGTGCGGAACCGGGCGGCATGGCTGGTTGGGCCGGTGGCGATGAAGTGCGGCATGGGGCGCAGCGGCTCGGCACCGATCCCGGCCTCCCAGCTATCGTTGCGGGCGAAGCGCAGGTTGGCCCACTCGGGATGCAGCCAGTCCTCGATCCGGGCATCCGGGGCGATATCGACCTCGGTCAGGTAATAGGTGGTGATATAGGGCGCCAATGCCGGCGATGGCATGAAGAAGCGGACCCGCACCGCCTCACCCAGTCGCTGGCTGCTCATTGTAGCGCTAACACCCCTGTTTCCCGTGGTCGCATCCGGGATTAGGGTGATACTTGCATTGCCGCACTGTGCCCGCAAGCTTTTCAGCGCGATCGCCTCAATACGAAACGAAAAGGGCGCGGACGGTTGCCCGTCCGCGCCCCTTGCGCTGTGGCTGGTTGCCCGCGGCTTAGGCCGGCAGGGCAGCCTTGGCCTGGGCGATGACGGCCGCGAAGACGCCGCCTTCGTTCATCGCCAGGTCGGCCATTGCCTTGCGGTCGAGTTCGATCCCGGCCAGCTTGGTGCCGTGGATGAACTGCGAATAGGTCAGGCCTTCGGCGCGAACCGCAGCGTTGATGCGCTGGATCCACAGGGCGCGGAAGGTCCGCTTCTTAACCTTGCGGTCGCGGTAGGCGTACTGGCCGGCCTTTTCGACCGCCTGACGCGCAACGCGAATGGTGTTCTTCCGGCGGCCGCGGTAGCCCGCTGCCTGTTCGAGAAGCCGCTTATGCTTGGCGCGGGTGGTTACACCCCTTTTGACACGTGCCATCTATCCGTACTCCTCAGTTCAGCCCGTAGGGCGCCCACTTCTTGATCGTCTTCGCGTCTGCGTCAGAGATCGTGTCGGTGCGGCGATGCTGGCGGATGTACTTGGCGTTGTGGCTGATCAAACGGTGCCGCTTGCCAACCGCACCGTGCTTGATCTTGCCGGTGGCGGTGAGCTTGAAGCGCTTCTTGACGCCGCTCTTCGTCTTGAGCTTGGGCATTTTCGTCTCCTTGTTCGAGACACGTCCAACCGGCCATGGCAGCCCTTGTTAGCCAGGCAGGTCATCGAATCCGTGTCAATGAAGGGGGCGCCCCTAAGCAGGAATCGCCCCGAAGGCAAGTCCTAAGCTTCAGGGCGACCGCTGAACTCCCGCAGGTTCCGGGCCTTGAGCCAGGCGCGGAAGTCCCCGCCCGGGATCGGCACGGCGCCTGCGGGCGGCGCGCCGTTCATGCGATAGACGCTGACGGGCTTGCCATTGGTAAGGGTCATCGTCTCGCGCAGGTACCAGGATGTCTCCGGCGCAGCGGGATCATATTCCTCATAGCGGTCCAGTGTCGCGAGGTCCTCGGCCGTGAAATCGGGACCGGCGGCATAGACCTGACCGTGGACCTCGCCATCGCCCGGGATCAGCGCCGGAAACCAGCCATCATTGTCGGGCACGGCAACGATCTGGCCCGAAATGCAGGCCGGCCCCTCTGCAACCAGCCGGCAATGGATCGCCGCGATCGCGGGATTGCTGTTGCCCGCCTGGAGCGTGCCGTAAAAGAAGAAGCGCATGGGCCGGTGTTGGCAAATCGCTGCCCATCCGCCAAGAGCAGCAGGATGCCAGACCGCCTGATCCTGACCCTGTCCTGCTCCGACCGCCCCGGAATCACCGCCCGCGTGACCGGCCTGCTGTTCGAACAGGGCGGCAATATCCTCGAAGCGCAGCAGTTCAACGACCTGGCCGATGGCGAGTTCTTCATGCGCGTGGCCTTTGCGCCCGGCGAAACGACCATTGAAGGTTATCGCCGCGCGCTGACCGGCCTGGCGGAGGAGCTGGGCCTGCGGTGGACCCTGCGTGCCGCCAGCGACAAGCGCCGGGTGCTGATCCTGGTCAGCAAGTTCGATCATTGCCTGTCCGACCTGCTCTATCGCCAGCGGCTGGGCGAACTGCCGATGGATGTGGTGGCAATCGCCGGCAACCACCCGCGCGCGGTGCTTTCGGCCGCCCTGCCGTCGGGCATTCCCTACCACCATCTGCCGATCACCCCCGAAACCAAGCCGCAGCAGGAAGCTGCGCTACGGGCGCTGATTGAAACAACCGGCGCCGAGCTGATCGTGCTGGCGCGCTACATGCAGGTGCTGTCGGATGCGCTCTCGGCCGAGCTTGCCGGGCGCTGCATCAACATCCACCACTCGTTTCTGCCCGGGTTCAAGGGGGCCAAGCCCTATCATCAGGCCCATGCCCGGGGCGTGAAGATGATTGGCGCGACCGCGCACTACGTTACCGCCGATCTCGATGAGGGGCCGATCATCCACCAGGATGTCGAGCCGATCAGCCATGCCGATGCGCCGGACGACCTCGTCCGCAAGGGCCGCGACATCGAACGGCGCGTGCTGGCCGAGGCGGTGCACCTGCACCTTGAAGACCGCGTGCTGCTGAACGGTAGCCGCACGGTCGTGTTCCGCAGCTAGGGAGAGAGCGATGCCCGGAGTCTGGTTTGACGAACTGTCGGTGGGCCAGCGGTTCGATCACGCGATCCGCCGCACGGTGACCGAGACGGACAACATGCTGTTCACCACCTTGTCGCACAATCCGGCGCAGCTGCACCTTGATGCCGAGTACATGAAGGGCAGCGAATATGGCCAGGTGCTGGTCAATTCGTGCTTCACGCTCAGCCTGATGGTCGGGGTGAGCGTTGGCGACACGACCCTGGGGACGGCGGTCGCCAACCTCGGCTGGGACGAGGTGCGGTTTCCAAAGCCGGTCTTCATCGGCGATACGCTCAACATCGTGACCGAGGTGCTGGAACTGCGCGAATCAAAGTCGCGTCCCGACGCCGGGATCGTCACCTTCCTGCACCAGGCTTTCAACCAGCGCGGTGAGCTGGTCGCCTCGTGCAAGCGTTCGGGCCTGCAGCGCAAGAAGCCGCCCGCCTGATCCGGCGGCCGGTGCAAAGCTGCGCGTTCTGCTGACCGGCAGCGCGGCCTTCAATCCTGTCGAGAAAGCCTGCGCGCCGCGGGAGCGTTGCCCGCGGCTGGCCTGCGGGCGGTACGGGACAAAATGATCACACCTTGTCCGGCCAGGTGGGATTGATTTGTCCCGCATCGAAGGAACTCGCCTCCCGCTCGGTTCATGAAAATATTGTAAAACCAAATATTTGAGCTCTTGGCATGGCTCTTGCGATGCTGGACCCGACACGACACTCTTGGAGGATGTCGCTTGGCGGGCATGGGAGTCATTGCTGACGTATCGGATACGCTGGTCGCGGCGCTGAACCAGGCCTTGTCCGTATTGGTGCCCGCCCCCGCGCCCCAGGCCCAGCTGACTGACCTGCAGGCAACCATTTCGACCAATCCGGCGACGCTTGCGGTGTTCCTCTACGAGGTCAACGAGGACGCCAGCACCCGCAATCGCGCGATGGTGCGCCGGGTGACCCCGGGCGGGCTTGAGCTGTCCAAGCCGCCGCTCACGCTCGTCCTCAAGTATCTGCTGGTTCCCTTTGCAGGCGACGTCCAGACCGAACAGCGGATGCTGGGCCGGGCCATGCAGGCACTTTACGAGCATCCGATCTTTTCCGGCCCTGACTTCCAGGGCAGCCCCGCCCCGGCCGGGCTGGTCGGTTCGGCCGAAGTGCTGGCCACTACGCTTGACCCGCTCTCGCTCGATGAGCGTTCGCGGATCTGGCACGCGATCCAGCGACCCTATCGCCTGTCGCTGAGCTATCAGATCCGGGTTGCCAACATCGATACGCAGTCGCGCCAGCCGCAGCCGCTGGTGCGCAGCCGTTCGTTCGATCCTGCCGTGCCGGTGGACGCATGAGCGGCTGGCGCGTCCTGACCGGTGAGCGGCGGCGGACCTGGTGCCCGCTGGCGTTGGCCCTGCGCGACGAATTTTCCAGCGGCGGGGCCTTGGCGCGGCCTGCGTTCACGCTCGAACGCCAGGCTGGCAGTGATTGGCTGCCCTCGGCCCACGCGCCGGCCATGACCAGCGGCGGCATCTATGTCTGGCCGGGGCTGGGCCGCGCTGCCGATCCGCTGGCGCTGCCGCAGTCGCGGGTGCGGGTGACGGTCACGCTCGATCACCAGATCCCGTTCTACCGGGTGACCGACGATGCGCTGGAATTCGATGTTCCGGCTTGGAACAACGATCACGATCCGGCGCTCTCGCCGCTGATGCCGCAGACCGTGCTGCTGGCGCCGGGGCCGTCCTATCCCTTTTCGCGCAACCTCAGGGTGCTGCGCGGGCGCGTGCTCGATAGCGGCGGCGGCCCGGTGCGCGATGCGCTGCTGGTTGCCGATGGGCTTGAACGCGCGATCACCGATGCGAGCGGCGCCTATTCGCTGGCGCTGCGCTGGCAGGCCTCCAGCGGCCCGGCGCAGATCGCCGTCAGCCATCCGCGCAGCGGCCGCAGCGCACTCGTGAGCGCCACCTTGCCCGGCGATCTCGCCGCCAGCTTCGACATTACCGTGACCTGAAACCGCATTCGCAGCGCGAAGGGAGTTTGCCATGCCAGAATATCTTGCCCCCGGGGTATATGTTGAGGAAGTGCCGAGCGGCCCGGTGCCGATCGAAGGTGTTTCGACCAGCACCGCCGGCTTCGTCGGTCTGACGGAGCGCGGTCCACTAACACCCCGGCTGGTGACCTCCTGGGGAGATTATCAATCGTGGTTTGGCGGTCTGACAGACCCAGCCACCTCGTTTCTGCCGTGGGCAGTCAAGGGCTTCTTCGACAACGGCGGTCAGCGCATGTTCGTCGCCCGCACGGTTATTCATGACGAGGCGAATGCCAGTGCCGGCGCGGCCGTTGCGGCTGCGCTTGACCATCCGACCGCGACGGCCGGCCAGACGGTGCTGTTCACTGCGACAGGTCCCGGCGACTGGGGCAACCGGCTGTTCATCGACATTGCTGCGGGCAGCAATTCAACCGCAACGCGCCCGACGATCCGCGTGCGCATCCTCTATTACCGCACCGCGCCGCCAACCCCGCTGGTCAATCCGTTCGACTCGGCCGAGATCGCCAATGCTAACCGGCGCGAGCCGACCGTGTCCGAGGTCTATGACAACCTGGGCGTAACGCCCGACAGCGCCGATTACTTCGTCAACTTCATCTCTGCCCGCTCCCGGCTGATCGAAGTCGAATGGGGCGATCCGTCGCTGGCCGCCGGACGGCCCGATGACACCACCTTTGTGCCGCTCGATTCGGTTGCCGGCGATGACGGCACCGGCACGCTCGCGGCCGCTGACTTCCTGGGGGATCCGTCCGATCCGCCGGGCACGCGCCAGGGGCTGGCCGGGCTGGCCGATATCGATCCGATCTCGATCCTGGCCGCGCCGGATCATGCCAATGCCGTAGCCCTGCCCAACGCCCCCGACCGCGACACACTGCGCAACGCGGTGATCGATCAGTGCGAGCTGCTGCGCGATCGCTTTGCCGTGATCAGTGTCGAAGGTGGCGAGGGGGATGTCAGCACGATCAACCCGCCGCGCGACAGCTCCTATGCGGCGTTCTATGCCCCCTGGATCCGGGTCTCCGATCCGCGCAACGGTGCGACCCTGCTGGTTCCGCCGGTCGGCCATGTCGCCGGGGTCTATGCCCGGACCGACATTGAACGCGGGGTCCACAAGGCCCCTGCCAACGAAGTGCTGCGCGGCATGGTGACGGTGGACATCAACGCCACCCGCAAGCCGCTCGAATTCACCTTCGGCAAGCGTGAGCAGGACATCCTCAACCCGCGCGGGGTCAACCTGATCCGCGATTTCCGCTCCGACCGCCGCGGCATTCGTATTTACGGCGGCCGGACCATGTCGACCGACGGCAACTGGCGCTATGTCAACGTGCGCCGGCTGCTGTTGTTCATCGAGGAATCGATCGACGAAGGCACCCAGTGGGTGGTGTTCGAGCCGAACGATGAACCGCTGTGGGCCCGGGTGCGGCAATCGGTCCGCAACTTCCTGTTGCTGACCTGGCGAACCGGCGCGCTGCAAGGCGGGCGCGAGGAAGATGCATTCTTCGTGCGCTGCGACCGCACCACCATGACCCAGGCCGATATCGATGCCGGCAGGCTGATCTGCCACATCGGGGTGGCCCCGGTAAAACCGGCGGAATTCGTGATCTTCCGCATCCAGCTCAACACCGCGACCGATTGAAGGAGGCGAGACCATGCCCGCTATCCAACGCAATGATCCCTATTCGTCCTACAACTTCCTCATCACCGTGAACGGCATCTCGAATGACGGGAACGCCGTATCGGGTTCCTTCAAGGAGATCGGCGGACTTGAATTCGAAGTCAGCCCAATCGAATACCGCAATGGCAGCGAGGCGACCACGGTGCGCAAGATGCCGGGGCTGGTGAAGTACACCAACCTAAGCTGCAAGCGCGGTATCACCGGCGATCTGGTGTTCTGGAACTGGGTTCTGGCCGGGGTCAAAGGTCAGGTCCAACGCGCCGACGGTTCGATCATCCTGCTCGATGAAAATCGCGCCGAAGTGATGCGCTGGAACTTCCGGCGCGCCTGGCCCAGCAAATATACCGGGCCAAGCCTGAACGCCGCCAACAACGAAATTGCCCTCGAATCCCTCGAGATCTGTCACGAGGGCCTGGAAATCGACGCTTGACCCAGACGATTTCCCCTTTGCCGCAGCCGCGGCTGCCGGGCGTCGGGTTCGAGGCGGTGCGCGTCTCGAACCCCAGCGCGCTGCGGACCGACGTTGCGCTGTTCATCGGCCACAGCGAACGCGGGCCGGTGGGCCTGCCAGTGCGGGTCGATGGCATGCGGTACTTTCAGGCCGTGTTTGGCGGCTGGCTGGCGGATGCCGATTGCCCGTTCTCGCTCAAGGGCTTCTTCGACAACGGCGGGCGCCAGGCGTGGATGTTGCGACTGGCCCCCGGGGCGAAAGAGGCGGACGGCCTGTGGTCGCTGGGCGGGGGCGGGGCCTTCGTGCCGCCGGGGCTGGCCGTCAGCCAGCTGCGGATTGTTGCCGCCAGCCCGGGTGACTGGGCGAACCGGATTGCCGTGGCTCCGGTGCTGTACCGCACCCGCACCGGGCTCCTGCTCGACATCGAGGTGACCCGCGACGGCGTTTTGGTGGAGCGCCTCGCCGGTCTGCCGGTGACATCGGTCCGAAGCCTGGCCGAAGCGATCGAAGCGCGCTCGCAGCTGATCCGGATCGATACTGAATTCGCGATGGTTCCCGCCGTCTCGCCGGGGCTTGGGCCAACCCGCCAAGCCTGGCCAGCTGTCGCACTGGCCAATGGCACCAACGGCACCACCCCTGCGCTGGCCGACTATGTCGCCGCGCTGGAGCTTGCCGCGCAGCTGCCCGAACCTGCCATGCTGGTCATGCCGGACCTCCACCGCGATGGCGGGAGCGATGCGGCGCGCGCCGAAGTATTGCTGGCCGCAGCGCGGATGGCCGATGGCCTGCTGGATCGCATGGTGATTGCCGATGCGCCCGAGACGGTGCGCGATGAGGTCGCGCTGGAAGCCTGGCTGGCGCTGCTGCAACAAGACCCCGCGGTCCATCGCTGTGTCGCCTGCTACCACCCCTGGGTCCAGGTTGCCGATCCGCTAGGCGACGTCCGCGCGCCGCAGCGAACACTGCCGCCGTCCGGGCACGTGGCCGGGGCGATCGCCGCCAGCGACCTTGGCAAGGGTGCCCATGTCACCGCGGCCAACCTCACTCTCAACGAGGTGATCGATACCAGCCGGCGGCTCACGCCCGACAGCCGCCTGCCGATAGCCCAGGCCGGGGTGAACCTGCTCGACTGCCAAAGCGGCCGGGGCATGGTCATCTGGGGCGGCCGGATGCTGCGCAGCGACGATGCGGCGCCGCGCTTCGTCGCGCACCGCCGCTTCATTCACCGGCTGGTGCGGGCGCTGCGGCGCAGCTGGGCACCGCAGGTGTTCGAAGCCAACGACGAACAGCTGCGCTATGCAATCGCCCGCCAGGCAACCTCGCTGCTGCTCGAGGCGTTCCACTCGGGCGTGCTCAAGGGCAACCGCCCGGACGAAGCCTTCCGGGTCGATGTTGGCGACACGCTCAACAATGCCGCCGCCCGCGCCGAAGGGCGGGTCTATTGCCAGATCGCCATCGCGCCGGCGGTGCCGATGGAATTCATCCAGATCCGGATCAGCCTGAACCGCGACGGCGTAGTCGAGATGGTGGAACCATGAGCGACGATATCCAGAATGCCTACCGCTTCCTGGTCCTGCTCGACCCGACCGATGCGTTCATCCCGCGCGAGCTGATCACCCTTGCGCTCGAGCGGGCACCTGGCTCGTTCCAGAGCTGCACCGGGCTTGGTGCGGAGCTGGAAGTCACGACCTATGCCGAGGGTGGACGCAATGATTATGTCCACCAGCTGCCGGTCCGGCACAGCTGGAACCGGATCGTCCTGTCGCGCGGAATTGCCCGCGATCCGGTCTTGTTCGCCTGGTACGAGGCCGGCCTGTTCGGCTCGCTTGGGGCGCGGCGCGACGGCGCGATCGTCATGCTCAATCCGGCCGGAATACCCACGATGTTCTGGACTTTCAGCCGCGGTCTGGCCGCGCGCTATTCCGGTCCGGAGTTCCGCGCCACCCAGGATGGCCTGGCGATCGAGCAGCTGGAAATTGCGCATGAGGGTCTGAAATCGGTCCCCGGCCCGGCGCTGGCGGGAGTAGTTTGACATGATCTCGATCGACCAGCTGACCGTCAACGTCACGGTTGAAGGGGAAGCCAGTGCGGGCGAAGCGGCCTTTGCCCGGCTGTTCGACAAGTTCAGCCGGCTGCGCGAGGAGCGCCAGCGCGCCGAACAGGATCGCGCTGCGGCGATGGCGCATGACCGGCGGATCATGGGCGGGCGGCGCTAGGCGATGGACCTCAACCCTCCCAACTTGCCGTTCCTGTCAGTCGGCGGCACATTCGAATCCGCCCTGCTGCGGATCATCGCCCCCGAAGTGGAAGAGCGCGATATCCCGGTGCGGTTCAATCCGACCAGCTACCAGCTGCAAAAGTCCAACAACTTCTCCGAAATCGCCATCCCCGGGCTGGAAACGCCGCCGATCCAGTACATCCGGGGGGGCAGCGAGCGGCTCAGCCTGACCCTGCTGCTCGACACCTCCGACAGCCTCAAGAACGTCCGCGACGAATATGTTGACCGGCTGGCCAGGCTGATGCGGATCAACACCGAACTGCATGCCCCGCCGATCGTCCAGTTCATCTGGGACACCGAAATCTTCCAGGGCGTGATCGATACCATGTCGGTCAATTACCTGCTGTTTTCGCCCGACGGGGTGCCGATGCGGGCCGAAATGGCGATGACGCTGATCGCCTATCGCCCGGTCGAGGTCCAGATAGCCGAACGCCCGCGCAATTCGCCAGATGTCGAAAAGAGCGTGGCCTATCGCCGGGGTGACCGGCTCGACCTGATTGCCGCCGGCGTGTTCCAGGATCCGGCGCGCTGGCGCGACATTGCCCGGACCAACGGTATCGCCGACCCGCGCCGGATCGCGCCGGGAACGCAATTGCTGGTGCCGCGGATCACCGGCGGGCGGGGGGCGGCATGAGCTTCTTTGCCCAAACCATCGCCGGGCTGCCGGCAACCGGGTTTTACGCTCCGGACTTTCTGGTCGAGGTGAACGGGGCCGAGCTTGATCCGCACGCGTCGTCAGATCCGAACGCCGCCTCGAAGGGCGATGTCCTGTCGATCAAGGTGACGATGGCGTTGGACGAGCTGACCAGCGCCGAAATCCAGCTCAACAACTGGGACGACAAGGCCGTCTGGTTCAAATACTCGGACCGCCCCAGCCCTTACCCGGGAGATACCGTGCTGGTGAAGCTGGGCTATGCGGGCGCGCTGCATGCCCTGCTCCATGGCGAACTGAAGAGTTTGGCCCCCAGCTTCCCGGCTACGGGATCGCCGACGCTCCGGCTTGGCGTGCTCGACTTCATGGACAGGCTCAAGCACAGCCGCCCTGGCGAGGATGCTGTGCGCCAGTTTGCCAACCAGCAGTACAGCGAAATCGCCAGAGCGGTTGGCGAGCGTCATGGCCTGACCGTGGAGGCGGTGGACGACGGAATTGTCCATGCCGAGACCCTGCAGGGCAACCTTGACGATGCACAGTTCCTCCAGGTGCTGGCCCGCCGGGCGGGCTACGTCTGCTACATGCATACTTCACCCGACAGCGGCGAACCGGTGCTGCGCTTTGCTCCGCCGAGCGATGGCGAACAGGCGCCGGTGGCCAGCGAACACGCCTGCACCTGGGGCGAAAGCCTGATCAGCTTCGAGCCGACGCTGACCATGGGCAACCAGGTCTCGCAAGTAACCGTGCGCGGCTGGAACCTGGATACCATGGAAGAAATCGTCGGTACGGCCACCGCCGCCGACCTGGGTGGGGGCAGTGGCAGCAGCGGACCAGACAATGCCGCCAGCAACCGCCAGGACATCGTGATCCTGAGCGATGTCCGTTCGACGGAAGAGGCCAATGCGCTGGCGCTCGCCCAACTGCGCAACCGCGCCGATAGCTACATCACGGCGCGCGGCGAAGTGATCGGAACACCCGAACTGCGCCCCGGCGACACCATGCAGATCGACGGACTGGGGACGCGGTTCAGCGGCGATTACTTCGTCACCGGAGTTGAGCACACGCTGGGCAGCGAGGGCTTTCGGACGCGCTTCGATGCGCGGCGCACCCGGGAAGGAACAGCGGCATGACCATGCTTTCCGCCTTGCTCGAAGACTATGGCCAGGAACCGGGCGAACGGCTCTACGGGGTCTACCCGGCTGTCGTCCGGGGGGTCGAGGATCCGGAAAACAAGGGGCGGATCAGGGTCGCCTGCGCAGCGATCTCGTCGTCCTATCTCAGCGACTGGATCTCGGTGATCCAGGCCGATGCCGGCTCTGGCTATGGTGCCTATTTCATCCCCGAGCTGGAGGACCAGGTGATCATCGCCTTCCTCAACGGCAGCCCGCGCACACCGATCGTGCTGGGTTC
>VFQM010000788.1_pt1 | contig 32049 bp, 21 predicted proteins | sample 3512391 | NCBI WGS metagenome assembly VFQM01 (sample SAMN10412369, study PRJNA504923) | tailings metagenome | isolation source: Replicate 1 from Balatoc abandoned mine | place: Philippines
GGAAAACTGGAGCGGGTGAAGCGATTCGAACGCTCGACCCCAACCTTGGCAAGGTGCCCGACACGCTTTCGCCACCATATCCGGCCCCACGCTACGGCACGAGTTAACTCGTTATATCAACATGTTATTTGAAATCAGTCCCGCCGAACCTATCCGGGAGGTAGCCGCCGACTTGCTTCGAAATGCTTGGAGTCCGCTTCGATAGAGGGTATGGTAGGGCGATTCTAAGCAAAAATTCGACAAGGTGTTGATATGGCGACGGAAAAGATCACAAAGCGGATCGTGGACGCGCTCAAGGCTCCGAAACCTTCCAGAGATGGGGTCAAGGTTCGGGAGCATTTCGTGTGGGATCGCGAGCTGCGCGGGTTCGGCGTGCAGGTCATGCCGTCGGGCCTCAAGAGCTTCGTCATCCAGTATCGCACGCCGGAAGGGAGGAACCGGAGGGCCGTCATCGGGCGATATGGGCTGATGACGGTCGAAGAAGCTCGCAAGCTCGCCCATGAGAAGCTAGTGGCGGTTTCCAAGGGTGTCGATCCGGTCGCGGAGGAAGCCAAGGCAGCGGGCCTGCTCACCGTCGCCGAAGTCTGCGACTGGTATCTGGCCGAGGCGGAAGCCGGGCGGATCCTCGGCCGCCGTCGGCGACCGATCAAGCCGTCCACGCTGGCGATGGACCGCAGCCGCATCGAGGCGCACATCAAGCCGCTCCTTGGTCGCCGCCAGGTCGCATCCCTCAAGCTTGGCGACGTCGAAGGCGCGCAGGCGGACATCGCGGCCGGCAAGACCTCGAAGCCCCGCGCGGGCAGCCGCGGCGGCGCCACCACCGGCGGGGAGGGCGTGGCCGCGCGGACCATGTCGACGTTGCACTCCATCTTTGAGCACGCGGTTCGCCTCGGGAAGATCGAAGCCAATCCCGCCAAGGGCGTGCGCAGGATCGCCAGCGCACCACGCGAACGGCGTCTCAGCCGGAGCGAGATCGAACGGCTAGGCAAGACGCTGCGGGCGGCCGCGGAGGAGGGCGAGCATCCGACCGGCCTCGCCGCCATTCGCTTCCTCCTCCTGACCGGCTTCCGGCGCATGGAAGCGCTCGGGCTGCAGCGCACCTGGCTGGACGAAGAAGAATGCGCCATCCGCTTTCCGGATACCAAGAGCGGCGCGCAGATTCGTGTGATCGGCCAGGCCGCCATCGATCTGCTTCTCGATCAGCCCAAAACCAAGTCCCCGTTCTTCTTTCCGGCCGATTGGGGAGAAGGGCATTTCATCGGCGTGGTGCGTGTTCTCGATCGCGTCTGTCAGAAGGCCAGGCTGGCGGACATCACCCCGCACACGTTGCGCCACACCTTTGCGAGCCTCGCGGGTGATCTCGGCTTCTCTGAGCTGACGATCGCGGCGCTGCTCGGCCATTCCGCCAGGGGCGTCACGCAGCGCTATGTCCACATCGACGAAGCGCTCAGGATGACGGCTGACCGGGTGGCCGACGAAATGGCCGACCTGCTCGATGGGCGGGCGGCGCCAACGCGCTCCCGTTCCTCTCGCCGTGATCGGTCCGGGCGGAAGCTAGAAGCGACCGGGGTGTGAGCGTCCGAAGTTTGCGACAAACTTCGGACACCATGGTTCGCGCACTTTGTCCGAAAAATGTAGTAATCTTCGGACATCGGCTTGTGTCTGTCCGAAAAATGTATCATATTTCGGACATGGCGACTTTAGCGCATGATGCCAACCTTCGCTCCCGGGTGCTCGCCAGGATCGCCTCCAGCCCGAACGAGGTCTGGACGCCCGGCGATTTCGCCGATCTTGGCAGTCGCGCCGCCGTCGACAAGACCCTGCAGCGCCTCGCCGCCGCAGGCGATCTGCGCCGAATCGACCGCGGTCTCTACGATCAGCCCCGCAAGAATGAGCTGACTGGCCGCCCCACCGTGCCCGATTATCGCGCCGTCATCCGCGCCGCCACCCGCCGCGACCAGGCGCGTGCTGTGGTGGACGGCATGACCGCCGCCAACGACCTCGGCCTCACTACCGCCGTCCCGGCGCGCATCGAGGTGCTGGTTGATGCACGCCTGAAGCCGATCAAGCTCGGCAGCCAGGAGATCCATTTCAAGTTCGCCGCACCCAGCCGCCTCTATTGGGCCGGCCGGCCAGCCATGCGCGTCGTCCAGGCGCTGCACTGGATGCAGGACATGCTCGCGCAGGACGACGAGCGCGCTCGCGTCCAGACCGCGCTGCGCCGCCTTTTCGCCGACCCGCAGCACGGGCAGGCGATCCGCGACGATCTGCGCGCCGGTCTCTCCGCGCTTCCGATCTGGATGCAGGAGTTCTTGCGAGACCTGCTCAGCGCAACCGATGCGGACGAGGGCCAGCCATGACCAGCTCCGCATACAGGCAGGTCATCGCCGCGCCGCCGGGTGACCGGCTCGACCTATTTCTCACCACCGCCAATCGGCTCGGCACGCCGATCGGCAATGTGGAGAAGGATTTCTGGGTCTGCTGGACGCTGAATGCGCTCTATCACGAGCGGCCTGATGGAGGACCGCGCCTCCTGTTCAAGGGCGGCACCTCGCTGTCGAAAGCCTATGGCCTGATCGAGCGCTTTTCCGAGGACATCGATGTCACCGTCTTCCGCGACGACCTCAATGAGGCCGCTTCGGTCGAGGAACTGGAGGCTCTGTCGAACAAGAAACGTCGTGCCAGGCTCGATGCGATCCGGGACGCGTGCCGTGCCTATATCACAGGCCCGCTCCACGAACTTCTTAGCGCTCGGCTCGCCGAGGCAACCGATGGCGCCGGGCGTGTCGAGATCGACGAAGCCGATCCAGACGGACAGACATTGCTCGTCTGGTATCCCGAAGTCGAGCCGCGCGACGGCACCTATGTGCGACCGGCCGTGCGCATCGAATCCGGCGCAAAGTCAGCGCTCGATCCCAACCGTCCCACCACGATTCGACCCTATGTCAGCGAGGAGGCTGATGGACTCGACCTGACCGTCGCCGGCGTCACCACGATCGAAGCCACCCGCACCTTCTGGGACAAAGTGGTGATTGCCCATGGCTTGCGCCGCTGGTACGAGCGGCGCGGTGTTCTCCGGCAAGAAGGCCAGCGGGTGTCGCGACACTATTACGACCTGCACTGCCTGCTTGGCTCGGAGGTCGGAAAAGCGGCGCTTGCGGATCGCGATCTTGGCGCCGACTGCGTGCGCCACGCGCGCATATTCTTCGACCGCCCCGACTATGACCTGGCCTCCGCCACCCCGGGCTCATTCGCTATCGCACCTATCGACGGAATGGTCGAGGCGCTCAGTCGCGACTATGCAAACACCACGGCCATGATCTTTGGGGTCGCTCCAGGATTTGCAGATATATTGGCTTCCGCCTTCCAAATTGAGCGGGTCATAAACAGCCGCGTTTAATCAAACCGATTGCACAACAACCTGCGAAGATATCAGTCGTGCAGTGCTTTGCGCAGGGCATCCGGCGCGTCGGCGTAGAAGAGAACTTGAACCCTGGTGGCTACATCGTCCGACAAGTCGATCAAGGCCCTGCGACTAGATACGGGCACGAGGACAGCGTTGGCGCCTTTCTCCATTGCGAGCTCGACTACGTCGATCGGGTTGTGGATCGGTTCGATAGAGCCGCCCAGGGTAATTCCGCCGGCGACGACCAGGCCACCCTTCAGGGGCTTGCCGAGCAAGGCGGAGCAAAGCCCGACGAGGACGCCGACGCCAAGTTGCTCGCCGCTCTTCGCGGCATCGAAGGATCGAAGCTGGAGAGCAAATTCGTGCTCGCGTGGATTGCGCTCGCCAACAAGTTCCCGTGACCTTGCATAGAGGTTCTGCTCCGCGATGCGCGCGCTTTCCCGGAACGGGCCGGGGGGAGACTGGTTCAGGATGCGAACGCCACCGCCGGGGCTTTCGGTCACTTCGATACGGAACAATCCCGTACTTTCGTCTTGGCCGCCCGGGCTAATCGCCCAGACCTGGCCGGCAGGCAGAGGGTCGGAGCCGATGCTGTCCTCGCTCTGCAACTCCGGAGTCGAGACGAACTTTTCCACCCCGTCCAGGCCGATCACGTAGCTGAATTGCGTGTTGCGAAACTCGGCCGAGCCAATGCGCTTCTGCTGCTCCTTCACGCGACGGCGAACTTCCAGGGCGAGGCGTACTGCCCATTCCAGATCGTCGTCCGGCACGGCGACGGTCGGATCGGGATGGAGAAGCTTCAACAGGCCGGAGACGGTCTTATTGACCGCATTCTGATCGCGGCCGGAAAGGGCGCCGCCGAAATGCACGCGCCCCTGGAGCACGTTGACGCGGCTTTGCGAGCGAAGGCGCGAGAAGCACTCCGCGAGAACGTCGCTGACGAGGCCGAAGCGGTCGGTGAACAGCTCCTTGCTTATCTTGGGTACGTCCCATCCCGGCAGGTAGCAGTGGATGCGGTCCATGAAGGCCGTGTCGTTCCGCATCTCGGGCGGCATAGGTCCGAACAGGTGCCCCACTCGCTGCTGGTGCTGCACGTCCACATCGAAATTGCCGACCATGACGATACTGCCTTCGGCGCGGATGCTCTCCCGGCCGCGTGAAAACTCGCCCGACTCCATGTAGCCCTTCATGATGTTGACGCCGTCCTTCTGATCGAAGGAAATGCCCGAGACCTCATCGAAGCAGACGACGTCGTACTGGCAGACAAGGCCGCGCTGCCCATTCGCCATGTTAACGAACATGCGCGCGACCGTGGCTTTTCCGCCGGAAACGAGGTGCGCGTAAGGAGAGACCTGTTGGAATAGATGGCTCTTGCCTGTGCCGCGCGGGCCGAGTTCGATGAGATTGTAGTTCCGCTCCACGAACGGGATCATGCGGAGCAGCGTCGCGTCTTGGGCGCGGGTGCTCAGAGCAGCGGGCTCTAGGCCGATGCTACGCAGGAGGAAGTCCTTCCACTCGCGTGTGGTCAGTTGGCCGCGGCCAGCGGCGATCTTCTCCAGAATGTCGCGTGTCGATAGCTGAATCTCACGGAGGCCCAGGACTTCAAACGGCCTGCCGCCCTTCTCTTGCGCGATACTCGCGTCATAGCCGAGTTCGATCTCGGCATAGAAGCCGCCCGTCAGCATCCGCTCATGATCGAGGACGATCTTGTCCGAGATGCGAACGTCGTTCAGGCGGAGGCTAGGCAGCGTTGCCAGATAGCTGTCGGTCTTGGCGTCGAGCCGGGCAGTTATGATGTCGATGATGCGGACGGAGCCGCGGTCGCGCGCCTTAGACTTGAATAGCTCCTCTTCGCCCGCGCGCACCGTCCGGTCGGAGAGTTGCGACTGCACCATCTGGAGACCTTCCTCGATCTCCTCGGGCACGGTGCTGGCGCAGTAGCGGCCGAGCATGAACTCGACAACATAGGTCGGCACGGGGAACTGGCCGCGAAAACGGCGCACCAGATCCTTGCGTACGATGTGGCCCGGGAAGGCTTCCGCCGCCTTGCGATCGAGGTCGTCGAGTTCGATCACGTCAATCCTCCCCGACCGTCACTGTTCGGTGGGCCAATACCCGACCGTCGTCATCCAGCACGACAAGGCATGCGGCTTCACGCTCGTGTTCGTCGCTGACCAGGAAGGACGTGCGGCCGCGCTCGTCCAAGACCCGGCCGCCCTTGATCAGGCTCGGTCCGCTGGTCTCCGAACCGAGGCGCAGATCGACGCGGAGGTCGGCACCGCCGGCGACTTCGACGCGCAGGCGCAGTCCCTCCCATCTGGTTTGCCCAATATTGACTGCCCGCTGTGCGCCATCGCTCGCCACCTCCAGGACGGGCAGGATGCATTCCTGCGGGCTGACGCCGCCATGCGCGTACTCATAGCCTGCATAAAAGGACCGTGCCCCCGTCGCCGTCGCTACCGAGACATCGGGGTTCCACGTCCACGGAACCTGGAGATAGGACGTTTGCGCCTTCGCTTTAACCAAGGCGCAGCGTGTCCGCTTGCCGTTGGGCTCCACCAGGCCGACATCAAGCGCCGCGTGGGGTAATCCGTCCGGCATCAGCAGCCAGCCATGGTCGGTGACGATGCGAAGGCTCCGCCCGGACCGCACCAACTGAAGGATGCGGTCGGCCGCATCGCGGATGCCGGCCGAGAGCCGCTCGGCAAGGCGCGCACCCAGCGCGTGCCCTTCTTCGTCGAAGCGCCCTGTCTCCGCCCAGAGCTTCACGTCAGGAAGGAGGGCGTTACCTGTCTCCCAGCCATCCGCTTCCATCAGCTTGAAGAGCACGGGCTTCGTTGCCGGCTTGCCCTCCGGGGAGAGCGGCAGAACGTCGGATGTGGTAGGCGGGCCGTTGAGCAGGGACGCCACTGGTGAGACCATCGGCTTGCACGTCGCGGTCACGGTCGGAAACCCGGACCACATCCAGCCCAGCGAAACCTTCACGCCCTCGGCCTCGAGGCGGCGGACGAGCTCGCGGGCAAGGTCCATGCGCAGACCGTCCACGAACAAGATCGTGGTGGCGTCGGGACCAGACTCGGACGGAGCGGCGAGCTTCACTTTGCCGACCCGAATCAGCTCCTGGAGCGCGACTGCTCCCTGCTCCATCCAGGGCAGATAGACCGCACGCAATGCGGCGGCTATGGCTTCACGGTCGAGCTCGCGCGGCGCCGCTGCGAGCGCGCGCATCGCGGCCCAATCCACATCGGCGCCTGCCGCGACATAGGCTTCGGCCAATGCGTTGCCATCATGGCCCGGCAGAGGCCTGGCTGCCGCGACCTTCACGAGGAAGGAGAGGGCCTGCGCCAGGGGCGCTTCGCCGCGCCGCGCCCAGACCGTCTCTCGCCGCCATGCATGTTCTTCGTCGAGCCCGGCAAGCTGCTCCCTCGCGGCTTCTGGCGATAGGTCGGCAAGCGACAGAAGCGCTTCCCTCAGCTTCTTCTCGCCCTGAGCATTCAGGCGCGGATAGGAATCCCGGTTCTCAGAACGGTCGAACAGCGTTCCCGGCTCTTCGAGACCGAGATAGGTGACGACGTTCTCGAACCCGGTAGAGGCGGCGAAGCGCGCCCACACCTCCGCCCACCGCCCTTCGCGCTTGGCTAGACGCCGCACGGCATCTTGTGGGGACAGCTTGCGCGGATCAAACTTCAGTTGTTTTTCGGCAATGTTGGCGAAAGCCGCGAAGCGCGCCGGATCGCCCATCTCGGTGAAGGCGCCGTCGATCCAGTCGAGCATGTCGGCGGCGAGGTCGGGGGCAAGCAGCGCGTTGAGCTGGTCCGCGCTCCAACGTTGGCCGCGCAGCTCGTCGATGGGGCGAGTGCAAAAGCGCAACGCCGCGTGCGAGAGCGCTGCGCGGGTCGCGTTGTCGTCGGCAATGCTGAGTTTCAGCGGTCCACGTTCGGAGGTGAGGAAGCCGCGTAACGTCCAGTCCTTGCCGTTGACATGCCCGAACACGGTGCCTGCCACCGTGAACCAGACCAGCGGCTGTAGGAGGGGCGGACAGTCATCGGCTCCCTTCAGCGTCTCGCGGGCGACGCCGGGAAGGTAGAGGACGGGCGTTGCTCCCTCGGGTATATCGACGGCGGAAACGGCCCCGGCAACAGCAGCTCGCAGCCAGACCGCTGGTCCCGCCCGTGTCCCCGTATCGAACTCGCCGTAAGTCAGCAGCTCCGGAAGCCGCTCTCGCAGCGCGGGCAGAAGCGGCTCGAACTCCCGGTTCGCGTCGCACCACACCACTGCCTCCGGCGGCGCCTCGGCCGCCGCGTTGTAGCTCGCGGCGTCATGCAAGGCGGTGACGAGGGCATCGAGAGGCGTCGTCATGCGGCGGCAACCTCAAACTGGCGTGCGATATCCTCAGGACCATGCGCTACCAGCGCCAAGAGGATGTGGTCGCACTGGGAGATCAGCTCGGGATCGCGATTGGGGCGGAACGGAAACTTCCCGCCATGGAAGAGGTTGTTTCGCACGGTCTTCACGCAGTCGATCACGAAACCCCAATCGTCCCGCGGCTCTATTGGCCTCCATTCGTGCCGGTCTGTTTGCTTGTTAGGCGGAGAGTCCCATAGATACTGGTGCGCGGCCTTCAAACCGTCGGGAAGAGGCTGCCCTCTCATCGCCTTTTTGAAGGCGCGCCAGGATGGCTGATAGGCGCCGTTTTGGATCGCCCCGAAGCCTCCGGCCTTCATGGCGAACTCCAAACGGGTAAAGTTCAGGAAGTACCCAAGCAGCAGGTTTCTTAGCGCCTCGTCCTGAGGCCAGCCTTTCCACCAATTCATTTCGCCGCCTCCACCCGTTTCGTAGCGGCCTCACGCGCGGCGCGCTTCTCGGCCAGTGTGGTGTGATGGTCGTTGCGGCGCTCACCGTTGAACACGTCGTACCAGGGTGCCGACGGGACATCCTGGCCGCGGTCTTTGTCCTTCAGGATCTTCGACAGATCATGGGTCAGAACGCCCGCGATGATGAAGGGGCGGATGTTCTGGCGTACACCGTCGTCGAGGTCGGGGTCCCAGCCGAGGGGCTGATGAACTAGAGGTTTCCAGCGGACGAAGATGTCGTGGGGCTTCTCCCCTTCCAGGATCTTCTCCAGCTTCTGCTGCAACTCGCGGCCTTTCTCATAGCGCAGTGCGTTATTTTCGGCCTTGGCGCGGGCCAGCCAGTCGCCGAGGAGTGTATAGGTCAGCTTGCGCAGGGCGGCCTGATCGAAGCGGTGGTAGTGGACGAAGACGGAGAAACCATCCTTCAGCCCGTCCCAGATGTGCCACAGGAACGGGCGTTGGCCGAAGAGGGCGCAGTGCTGGCGGAAGGCACGGTCGCGCACCCAAGACTCGAGCGAGCCGTCGCGGGCCGTCTTCTTGTCGAGCACCTCGTCGGCTTCGGCGACCAGGCGGCGTTCAAGGGCATCGGACCAGTCGGCGCCGAATGCTGCGGCGAGATAAGTGCGCAGACGGTCGGCCAGCGACTTCTCTCCGGCAACGGCCGGAACGCCGAGCAGTCCGTCAGTGTCGCCGGCTGGAAGCTCAGCCGCCTTCGCTATCCAGGCGCGCGTGTTGTCGGAGACGTGCGCCTGAGGATCATATTCGTAGGGCCAGCGGTAACCGCAAAGCCGAGCAAGAGCAACATGTATCGCCGTCCCAGAAGCCGCCGCTGCGGGGTTCCCATGAAAAATCCACTGAGTTGGATCTTCCGTTTGAGGCACAGGTAGCCCGTTTGGGAACATCGCATGTGCCTTGGAGCGCCAAAGCTCTACGTCGAAAGGGACACTCGTGAAAGTCGAGTTGGTGAACTTCATAGCATTTGCAATGGAAAGCAACGCCTTAGGAAAATCTGGACTCCTGCAAAAGGCCAAGACTGCTGGCAAGTCTTTTGGGTCTCTGGGGATGACGACGGAGCTACTTTGGTCGTAAAGGGTGCCAGTATAAATAGAGGTCGGCCACGGTTGAGTTTGCCGAACTAATACCCCGATTTTTTTCCAAGCTTCTCTTCCCTTGACCAGCGCCTGTTCGCTTTGAGCGAGAGGTCCGGTGCCTCGTCCCCACGGGATTGCACATCTCATGCCGGAATAGTCTGCGGTCTCATACGGTGTGGCGTGAAAGGGCTCCCACTTATGGTCAAATTCGCTGATTTCCCAAAAAAACATAACCCACCGAGGAGTGTCTCCATTCTGGAACCCAACATAAACATCAGCGTAGCGCGATAAGCTAGGGAGGGAAGCAACCTTAACGGCTGCAATCCTGTTCTGCTCGTTCTTGAAAACAGTTTCTTGCGCTATGATTGCAAGGGAGCTCTGAGCTAGCTTCGCTTCTTTCGCTTCAGCATCTTTCCCATCGTTGCAATCGATGCCAGCGTAGCTAGAGGGCTCACCAGGTGCAGTTTTCGAAGCTACAAAAAGTGAAGTATTAACAACTTCACCACTTATCGTTTCAAAGGCTCGTGGACCAAGAGTAGCGAGGATATCGATTTTGGTTTGCCGTGCAGTTTCGATTCGAAAATCCTGATAACTTCCGAGGAAGAGCCAGTTCTGTGGAGTTACGGCTGAGAGCGTACCATCCGGCGTTGAAAGATTTCTCATCCGTGCCAGCATCGCTGTCGCCAAATCGGCGCGCGCTGAGCTAAACCTTCTTTCGATAAAAGTTGCCAGCTGCGGATCCTGCTTGCCCCTGCCCAGATACGGAACGTTTGTTACCTGCAGAATGTACTTGCGGTGCAGCAACAACGCAGCATCCGCCATGCCTCGTGCGGCAACGACTCCCTCGATCACCTCCGGTTCTGCTTTGCGTGCTTTTGCAAGCAACGGCTCTAGAAGACGTTCGATCTCCTTCAGTTTCTCTGCTTCGAAGAGGTCCCCGCCAGACGGTTCGAGGAGCGTCCCAAGAACCGGAGCCTGCGCAAAAAGATCATGAAGGGCGGCCAAAGCATATTCCAGTTCGGCGTCCCCTTCGGCCAGAGCGATGAATTCCCGCTTCGGCAACGGCGGTGGTGCACCTACCCATGCAATGTGCGGCAGCGGCAGTATCTGCCATCCGCCAATGCGCCATGCGCTGAGCGCCACGGCAAAGGCGGCGATCTGGACGCAACGCCCGTCGATTTCCAGCCCATGCAGGTTGTCGCGCAACGCTGCGGCGACAGCATCGGTGGCGGAAAGGTGTTCCTCTGCCTGGCGCAGCGCGGCCAAGATCGCCAGCGCTTCAGTCAGGAAGTGTCCCGACCCGCAGCACGGGTCAAGCACCGTGATCGCCCTGGCCTCGGTCGGCCAACCGGGGAAGGTGCCGGCCGCCGGATGCCAGGGGTCATCCGCGCCGTCGCGCACGAAGCGTAGCATGTCGAAGCTGTAACCGGGCAGCGAGCAGGCGGCGCGCAGCTCGTTCTCGTCCGCTGCGGTCTGCGCTAGGGTCGGATCAGCCGAAAGCACCTTGCCCGCCCACCAGGCGCCCAGCGTGTTATGCAGCAGGAAGCGCACCATGTAGGGCTCGGTGAAGAGCTGCGTGACTGCCGGGAGCTCATCCGCCCCGATCTTCACGCCCGACTTGTTGACCGCGTCCTTCTCCGCCGCACGCCAGAACTGATAGGTCCAGCCGAGGCTGTCTTCAGCCTGGAAAACGGACGCATCGAGGTCCGTCACCAGCCGATTGAGGGCCTGCGTGTGGACCGGGTCGAACTCGACAGCAAGCACCGGGTCGTCCAGCCGGAACACGCCGGGCAGCATGGCGGCCGCATAGCGTTCCGCCACCGCCCAACCATCGGGCAGCCCTTCTTCCTCGGCAAGTTCGCGGCAATCCGCGAGGGTCACCGGGACGTCATGCTGGGGATGGCGCAGCAGGTCCCGCTCGGCCAGGAACCGCGCGAACAGCATGCGGTGCCAATGAGCATAGGCCGTCGCCTCGACCAGGCGCTTGGTCTCTTGTGTTTCGGCCGCGCGGTCAAAGCCATTGCCGAGAGCGCGGGCGTGCGCTCGCAGCCGCCGACGCAGATCCTTCTCCGCATCGTTCAGGTAGGGGGGCGCCTTGCCGTCGGCGACGCCCAGCCGCTGGATTGCATCGCGCGCACCTTCCTCGGCTACGTCGCGTGCCTGCCGCACGGCCTTTTCCAGCGCGCGGCGGAGGGGGGTGGGGAGGTAGCGGTCGCTCATCTCGTCACACCTTCGGGATCACGGGACCGTCGCCCAGCGCCCTGGCGATCCGCTCGCGGACCCTGGCGAGCCAGTCGTCGAGTTCCGCCTCGCTCTTCAGTAGCGCGCCCGGCAGGTTCACGGCGCGCGCCTTGGGCTCCAGCAACGCGGCGGCGGCGGCCAGCGCATCTTCGATGCGCGCCGGCAGCGCCTTCACCATGTTCTCCCATTCCGACAGTCCACGCTGCGACAGCGCCTCAGCGATCGCCCGTGGCGTGTCTACGGTCGGCTTGGTCACCATCAGGAGCCCGCATTCCTGGCGGATGCTATGCTTCTGTTCCGGCGACAGCTTCGCCCAGGTTGGGTCGTCGGCGAGCCGCTGCTCACCTTTCTGCCACGCCGCCTCCCAGGCCGCATAGGCGGCGTTGAGCTTCGCCCGCAACGTCTCCGCCGCCGCCGAGATCAGGGGCGGGACCGGATCGGGGTCCGCGAGCAACCGCCGTCCGTCCCGCAGGTCGTCGAGATCACCCTGTTGTTCCGTGGCGCCCAGGGCGACCAGGCGTTCCGCCAAGCGCCAGTTGGGCAACCGGTCGCCGATCTTCTGGGCGGCCGCCTTCCATGCCTTCAGCTTGTCGCGCAACGTTGCCGCGTCCGCCGCGAGGGCGGCAAGGAGGTCATTGCCGGAGAGCCCCTTGTAGGAGGCAATGTTCGGCACCGTCTCCGGCTCCGGCGCGGGCGGCTCGCCACCGGACTGTCGGGCGGCCGTTTCGAGGCGTTCGAGAAGCGCCGTCAGCACCAAGTGTTCCTGGTTGTTCTCGAACGCGATGCCCGCGTCGGTCAGCAGGCCACGTACCGGCATACGTTGCGCGATGGTGATGATCGTCGTCTCGCCGCGGAAAGTGCAGGTGCCGAGCTTCTGGCGCGGCAGATCGGGAAGCGAAGCGGGCTTCCCATCGTCACCGGTGACGCGGACCAGACCCGCGTTGGCCAGGACGATGAGCGCACCGTCGACGGTGTCCTGTGACCAGCCATAGGGCGGGCTGGTGAACTTCGAGCGCAGGTCCGAGCCTTTCCGGCCGGGGCCGAGCTCGGCCAGCAGCGCCTTGCACACGGGGTGGTTTTCCGGCGCGCCGGCGTGGTCCACCGCCTTCATGGCGTCCGGGTCCTTGCGCATCGCCCGGTCGCGCACCTTGTCCCAGCCGGGGTGGTCGCCGTCGGCAAACTGCGGGTAAAGGCGGGCAAGCGCGTTGGTCGCCCCTTCCTTCACCGCCTCGCCCGGCGCGCCGGCGATCAGCTTGCCGCCCGCCTGATAGACACGGGCCTGCGCCATCGCTTCGCGGACAATTTCCTTGGCGACGGCCTGCGCCTTGTTCGCACGGGATTGCATGGCGGATTGGGCCTCGCGCCCAGCGTCGGTCTGCGGCACCCCGCGCACTTGCAGGACGTGCTCAGCGGCGCGCCAAGTCGTGAGCGCCGTCGTTAGTTCGTTGTCGCGTGTCGGATGACGCGGGATAAGCAGATGAACGGAAGGATCCGATGTCGATGCCGCCGCGATGTCCTTCTCCACCGTCGTCAGGTCTTCGTTCCACCCGCTCCTCAGCCGCAATGGGATGCCATCTGCCGGAGCCTTGTCGTCGGGACGCAGTCGGTGGATGCGCCGTTGCTGACGGCTGGAGCCGTGCGTCACGCCAGCGGCGCCTGCCAAGGCGGTCTCGATCGCCTCCTCGAGCAGCTCGCGTCGTGACCGGGTGAGTCCCGACTGATCGGCCAGAATGGCCTTCTCTTCGCTGCGATATGCGGATTCCCATTCCGCGCTCTCTTTCGTCTGCAAGCGCCATTCACCGCCGACCTCGATCACCGCCCCGTCGGCTTGAAGTTCATGCAACAAGTCGGGCACTTTGCGGCGCAGTTCGTCTTCTCCGGCGAGGTCGACGATCAGAAGGTCGGCGATGGTCTCCGCTTTCGCACGGACGCCATGGTGGTCCGCCTCCGGCGCGATGCGGCCGAGCATGTAGACCAGCATGAGGATGCGCGCCTTTAGCTGATCCTTGTCCGGTCCACTGCGCAGGGATTCAATGCGATTCCGCGTCTCGCCCGGCAAAAGCCCGGCGTTGTACGCCTCGGTCGAGAACCGTCCGTAGAGGAAGTCGACCGGCACCGCGTGACCGAGCGGCTTATCGCCATAGGTGCGCGCCGCGTCGAGCGTGGTCCGCAGTTGCCCCCGCAGCGTTCCGCCAAGACCGGTGCGGTCGAGTTCGCGCAGGATGCGCTCCCAGACCCGACGACGAGAAGGAAGCAGCGGCCAGTCGAGCACTGCGTCGTCGTCGTCCTGCACCGTGTGCGCCAGACGGCTGCCGCGCAGGTGCCGGCTGATCTCGCCCGCATTAGCGTTCAGCATGCCGCGAATGGGCTTTTCGGCGCCCGTTTTCTTTCGCAGGACGGTTTTTCGGATGACCGCATCGACATCCGCTTCGCCGAGCGCGATCTGCACCGGGAACCGGTCGAGAAGCTTTTGCAAATCCTGAACGTCGCTCAGGGCCTGTTGACCGGTCGCGACGAGAAGCACGCGGCCGTCGAACCGACCGGCCAGCCGTTCAGCTATCGTCTGAATCTTCAGCGTCAGACCAGGGTCTTGCCGGATGAATTGCTGCACTTCGTCGAGCACGATCAAGGTCAATGGCAACTCGGTTCGACCCAGCATGAGGGCTTGCCGAACCATCGTTTCGAGGAGATCGACGGTGACCGCTGGCGGCTCGGGGAACTGCGAACGGAGCAGTCCGCTTAGGTCCTTTGGCGAGCCCGCGAGATCCGGTTTCTCTTTCAGCACTGCGGCGCCGAAGCGGGGCGACAGAATGAAGTTGCGAATGTCGGTATCAAACGTGCTGCCCAGCGCCTTGCGAACACTGTCCAGTATGCCGAGATCGGCCAGCCAGAACGCGACCTGGGCCGCGCGAAGATCGCTTGGCAACCCAACTGCTCGCAGCACGATGCCAAGCGTGGCCTCGGCCGGATCCGAGGGACCTGTGCCGAGCGTATCGCCCGCTGCCACAACACCGCCCGCCCGCTTCGCCGCGATGCGCAACTCTTTCAACGGTGCTGCCACCTCTGGCGGTAAATGATGGATCAGCCCTTCGGCCGTGGCACCGTCGGGAAACTCCAGGTTCGTCCACAATGCGGCGAGCATGCTCGCAAGGTGGGACTTGCCGGAGCCATAGAACCCGGAAATCCATACCGCCGGCGCGCTGCCGCCTCGGCCAACGGACCCCAGGAATGCCTCCAGGATTCGAGCGAGGCCGTTGGCATAAGCGCCGTCGCATACAAAGGTAGTGAGCTCTCCGCGCAGCGTTTCCAGAGCTTCCGAAGCCGGCGGGAACGAAATCTTGGCGACACCCTGATTGGCCAGTCTGTATTCTGCCGGATCGGTATGGAAAGTTTCACGGTTAAGCATGGCGTCGCCCCTCACAATGCGTTGTCAGCCGGGATCGGGATGGCGTGATAATTCCATCCGTCCCGTGCATCGAGCAGACGGTACACGCCGGCGGAGTGTTTGCCGGGGAATCCGACAAGAAGCCGCCCAGAGATGGAGTCCGCGACACGGCTGATCAAAGTCGAGACCCGCGCGACACCGAACAGCGCACCGCAGCCGTCCACGGCCAGGATGTCATTCGCGGTGCAGGAGCGCAGGGCATCCTTCAGTTCGTTAACGAGACTGTTCTCAATTTCAGGCAGGAGCCCTCGGATTTCAGCAGGTTGCTCGACCAGCGCATCGAAGAATTCGTGCTGCCCAATCCAGGAACCGAACCAGCCCGAGAGGGAGACTTGTCGCCAACCGTGCCCGGCCTTGAGCGTCGCATGCTCGAACTCCGCAAGACGACCCGTGAAACGACGTTGGAGCGACTTGTCGTACCAGACGATCCAGACGCGGCCCGCGGGAGGCGCGTCTTCGGCCCAAGGTAGCCTGACTTGCTTGCTGTAGGCGGCGAGGATGTCGTCAAACGTATTCAAGTTCCGGCACCCCCAATGCGGTCGCCATCGGCTGGCGGACGGATATTTCGGTCACATCGCCGGCTGAGCGGACGCGAGCTAGCCCGATAGCTTCGGCTCGCCGCAATGCGTCAAGAGCTTGTTCCGGCGACAGGTCCAGAACCATCATCCAGCCGGAGCTCAGGATAGCCGGCCCGCCGAAGCCGGATGCAGTCGCAATGAGTGCGGCCAAAGCGACTGTCGTTGGAGTGGGCGTCACTCGCTGCCGTAGTTTCTTGACAGCGCCCTTCAGATGCCCACTCTGGGTCCATGACGAGGCACAGTTCTGAGCGAGAGACCGCAGCATCTTTTCGCTGAAGCGTTCGGGAAAGGCTGCGACGAATGCCTCTTCAAACAATGGCCGTTGCAGGCTTTGCCCCACGGAACCTGTCATGACGACAGGTGCTGTCTCCCGCAGCAGCGGGTCACGCGCCAAAGCAACGAGCAATGCCCGCAAGCGGCGGCCCTGAATGTCGCTTTTCCACGTCCTCATGAGCGCCTTCGTCAAAGGCGGCTGATCAACGAGCCCATAGAGCGAGGCCAAATGCCTAAAAGTCAGCCGCCTTGTGTTGCTCGTCGCCTTGCCGATTGCGTTCTCATCGATAGCGGCCGATCGAAACTCTTCCGGCGTCGATGCGCCAGTGCCGATCAGGGCTTCGAGTTCGCGGAACATCATCGTCTTGGATTGATGCGCTCCGCCCCCTGAGAGCTTCATGCCGAACAAGGAAAGCTTAGCGTCTTCGGCACGTGCGCCGCACCAAAGTGTAGTCTTTTGTTCAGTTCGGGTGAGCGATCCGCCATTGCTCGCCATATCAGTCCTAGTTCGAAGCGCGAGCATAATGCAATCCAACCCACACCACGCCCGTATTCACTTCATGGGCAATATTAACAAATATCCCTTTGAACAATCGCCGCCTAAGCTCCTGTTTCAGATTCGAGTCGGGCATCAGACGGCTCCTTCAGCATTTCGCGATTGACCTTCAGCAGACGTCGGCGACGCCAGAAGGACGATCTGTTGGTCTTGTGGGGCACGTGTGCTTGGATCAACATCCAAGCCCAAGCGCTTCAGCGTGTAATAAAGAAGAGCCTTACGAACCCTTACATGCGCTTTCCCGTCACGCATGCCGTAGTCGAGCGCGATAACCTTCTTCTGCGTATCAGAAAGCCCGGGGTGTGGTCCAATCTCCAGCGTGATCTCTTGTTGCCAATCCTTGTCTTCGCTTGCGTCAGCTTCGCAGGGTTTCGAGGCCCGCGTCTCTAAGATGCGAGACAGGAGGAAATCCTTGAAGCTCCGATCGGCACCACAAAACGCGCGAGCATGCCATCGAAAACCGTCAAAACCGAGTGCGTGCGGAGATATCCAGCGCCATCTGGGTTTAGAACTCGACAGCGATTGATACCGGATCTCCACTGCCGCGTGCTGGCGTATCGCCGATAGTACCGACCTCAGCACTTCGGCCCTAATACCCCGAGCAGGGCTTGGGGCGACGCCGAATGACGGAAGATGACCGAGCCATGCATGGGAAGGATCAAGAATGCCGTCAGCGATCGAGCGAAGCTGATTGAGATAGCCATGGGGGTCGGGCTTCAGGAAGCAGGGCGTAAACTTATCGCTGGCGACGTAACGCTTGGCACTCTTATCATAAATGGCATTCTGAGGCGCGCGCTCCTGATAGAGCGTCAGGTCCTTCGACGCCTGGGGCACGGACACGTCGAACATCTCGATGATGTCGGAGCGGTTGACGCCGCCCTCCCAGAACAGCCGGAACTCGATGAACTCGAGCCGGCGCTCCACGCCCCATTTCAACGCCGCGGCGCCTTCCAACATTGCTTTTCGTCTCCGTGCGTCGATGGGGATAAAAAGTATATGGACATACCAACGCGATCCGTGTAATTATTATTCCCATCTACCGCGCCAGTCAATGGTGATCGGCGCGAATTTCACGGGGGCAAGACGATGCCGAAACGCGGTTCAAAGGGCGAAGTCACCAGCAAGCGGGCGGCGAGCGCTGCCGCCAAGGTGCTGCGGAATCCCAAGAGCAGTAAGGCCGCAAAGACAGCAGCCGCATCGGCGCTCACCCAGCGTCCGAACAAGAAGTAACCCCCGGAAAGGAAAGCGGCCATGTCCGTCGCGAGTCGATCCACCCTCGTGGTTCACGGCCGCCTCGCCATGCGGGAACGCCGCCTGGCGGCGGCGCGCGCCGGCCGCCACGGCCTGCAGGTCATGTCCTTCGAGCAGGCGGCGGTGCGGCTGGCCGGAGGTTTCGTCCGGCCGATCGACGACGAAAGCCTGCGGGCGGCGATTCAGGCTGTCCTGCCGGCAACGCCGATGGGCGAGCTCGAGAGCATCAAGTCGCTGCCCGGCATGATCGACGCGGCTGCGGACACCCTGCACAAGGCCTGGCGCGCCGGTATCGACCTTGCGGCGCGCGCGGCCGAGCATCCGCGACTCGACGCCATCGCCGGTTTGGAGGCGGCGGTCCTGTCGCAGCTTCCCGCTGGCATGATCCGTCCCATCGACATCGTCGCCGCCGCTACCAGCCGTATCGCCCATGCGCCTGCCGTACTCGGCCCCATGGAGATCGCCGGCCTCACCGAGCTCTCGCCCATCTGGCGGCCGCTCCTTGGGGCGCTCACCGCGCATATTCCCGTGCAATGGACGGCCGGGCCGAGGCCGGCCCCGGCCTGGCTGGAAGGCACCGGCGTCGCGGTGCTGCGCGCACCCTCGGAAACCCCGGAGGTCAGCGCCGTCAGCGCCGCGACGGCCTATCACGAAGCCATCGAGGCCATGCGCTGGGCGCGATCGCTCCTCGCCTCCGGGCGGGCGGCGCCGTCCGACATCGCGATCGCGACCGCCTCGCCCGCCGACTATGACGATCACTTCCTCGCCCTGCGCACGGATGCCAATATCGACCTGCACTTCGTCCATGGCGTCAGGGCCGTCACCACCCGTGAAGGCCAGGCGGCCGCCGCGCTGGCCGATATCGCGGTTCGCGGCCTGTCGCAGTCCCGGCTCCGCCGCCTCGCCGCCCTGTGTCGGGACTCCGCGCCGTTTGAGTCGCTTCCCGAAGGCTGGCTGCGCGTCCTGCCGGCCGATGCGCCGATGTCGACGCCGAACGCCTGGAACCGCTTGCTGGGGCGATTGAAGTCCGAGGACTGGCCGGATGGCGCTGATCACACCCCAGCCTTGCGCGCAGCCATCGACCTGCTCGACAAGGGGCCGGACACAGCGCCCGAGATCGGTGAGGCCTTCCTCACTGGCCGCGCGCTCGCCATCTGGCGCAAGGCCCTTCTCGCCGGGCCGGCGGCCTCGATCGACGCCACCCTCGAAACCCTGAAGCAGGACGACGGGCTGGAGGCGTGCGTGTCCGTCGCCTGGATGCCGGCCAGTGCGCTCGCGGCCTCGCCGCGCCGCTTCGTGCGGCTGATCGGCCTCAACTCCTCGCGCTGGCCGCGCGGAATCGCCGAAGACCGGCTGATCCCGGACCATATCATCCCGACCGCCGAGCTCGACCCGCTGCCGGTGAGCCTCGCCGATCGCCGCGATTTCGAGACGATCCTGGCGACCACGGACGGCGAAGTCGTCCTCTCGCGCGCCCGGCGCGACAGCGACGGGCGCCTGCTGGGACGCAGCCCGCTGCTCGCCGGGCATGGCGAGGAGGTCTATCTCCGCCGCAACGCCGTGCCGGCCCACGCCTTCAGCGAAACCGACCGCCTCATGGCCCGGCCGCAGGAGTTCAGCGCCGATCCGCAGGCGGTCAGCGCGCAAGGCTGCTGGCGCGACTGGCGGCGCACCGAGATCACGGCGCATGACGGGCTCATCCGGCCCGATCATCCGCTCATTCTGGCAATCCTGGCCCGCACCCAGTCGGCCAGCTCGCTCCGGCGTCTGCTGCGCAATCCGCTGAGCTTCACCTGGGTCTATGCCTTTGGCTGGCGCGTGCCCGAAAGCAGCGCCGAGCCGCTCGTGCTCGATGCGCTAGGCGTCGGCGATCTGGTTCACGTGGTTCTCGACCGCGCTTTGCACGACCTGGAAAGCGCCGGTGGATTGGCATCCGCCGACGCCGAAAAGGTCACGGCGGCTGTGGACCGGGCCGCAGGGGTTGTCGCCGCCGATTGGGAGAGCGAACGCGCGGTCCCGCCGGCCGTCATCTGGGGGCGCACCCTGGATGATGCCCGGCTGTTGGCAGGCCGGGCTCTTGCATATGGCGATGCGCATCTGCCGGGTGCCCGCTCCTATGGCGAGGTGCCCTTCGGCGGGGCCGAGCCCAAGTCGGACGCGGCGACCCCGTGGGATCCTGGCGTACCAGTCACGATCCCCGATACCGGGTTCAATATCGCCGGCTATATCGACCGGCTCGACATCGCGGGCGACGGCAAGCGCGCGCTCGTTCGCGACTACAAGACGGGCCGGGCTCCCCGGGCCGCGATCCGGCTGAACGGCGGACGGGAGCTTCAGCGCTGCCTCTACGCCTTCGCGGTGAAGGCGCTGCTGGGCGATGACATCGCGATCAGCGCCTCACTGCTGTTCCCGCGCGAACAGGTCGACCTCCAGCTCGACGATCCCGAGGCGGTGCTCGCTGAGATCACCGGCTATTTGAGTGCGGCCAGGATCAGTTTCGCCGGCGGCGCCGCACTGCCAGGCCCCGACACGGGCGGCGACTATGACGACCTCGCCTTCGCCCTGCCGGCGAACGCCAGCGCCACTTACTGCAAACGCAAGCTGCCGGCTGCGACCGAACGGCTCGGTCAAGTCGCTCAAATCTGGGAGGCGGAATGATGAGCAGCGTGTCAAAGGCCCTCAAGGATGACGGCGCGCGCCGCGACGCGATCAGCCTCCATGATCGGTCGATCCTCGTCGAAGCCGGTGCGGGCTCTGGCAAGACCGCCGTCATGGCCGGACGCATCGCCGTCATGCTCGCCGAGGGCGTCGCTCCGCGGGCCATCGCCGCCGTCACCTTCACCGAGCTGGCGGCCAGCGAGCTTCTCTCGCGCGTCCGCGAAATTGTCGCCGACCTCTCGGCCGGCGACGTCGCGACCGAGCTGCGCGTGGCGCTGCCCGAAGGCCTGTCGCAGGCGCAGCGCGACAATCTCGCGACCGCGAGCGCCGCGATCGACGAAATCACCTGCTCGACCATTCACGGCTTCTGCCAGCGCCTGATCAAGCCCTACCCAGCCGAAGCCGACATCGATCCCGGCGCCGGCGTCATGGACCGCAATCAAGCCGATCTCACCTTCCTTGAGATCGTCGACGGCTGGCTGCGCGAGCGTCTGTCCGGCGACCAGGGCGGCATCCTTGCCGAAATGGTATTGCACAGCCCCGGTGAAACCGTGGCGCTCGTCCACAAGATAGCCGAAAATATGCGCCGCCGCCGCACCCTCGCGGCGCCGCCCGTCTCCGCGCTCGACGGTCATCTGACGACGTTCAGGCAGGCTACGGCGGATTTCGCGGCTTTCATGCGTGGGGCGACGCCGACCGAGCCGGAAACGGTCGTCATCGTCGAGCGGCTGGTCGAGATGGCGACCGCGCTGGCGGCCGGTCCCGACCCCACGACGCCCTCGGGCTTGGTCTGGCTTCTAACCTCGCGTCCGCACCCGGACCTTTGCACCAAGGCAGGCACCTTCGCCTCCTATCGCAAGAAGGGTAAATGGACCGAGGCGGCGAAGCACGCGGGCCTCTCCAAGGCAGATGGCGAGCGGCTGAACATCGCCGCCGAAGGCCATTACACCGCCTGCTGCGATGCCTGGACTTCGCTTCTTCAGGCGGCGGCCAGCCAGGTTCTCGCGGCGCTGATCGAGGAGGCGCGTCCGGTCCTGCAGCGCTATCGCGACCACAAGCGCGCGAGCGCCCAGCTCGACTTCGATGATCTGATCTTTGCCGCGCGCGATCTGCTGCGCGACCATGATGATGTCCGCCGCGCACTCGGACAGCGCTTCGCGCGCGTCCTGGTCGATGAGTTCCAAGACACCGATCCGCTGCAAACCGAAATCTTCTGGCGGCTGTGCGGCGAGCCGGTCGATGGCGATCCTGACTGGACCCGGTTTCGGATCCGGCCGGGTGCGCTTTTCCTCGTCGGCGATCCCAAGCAGGCGATCTATCGCTTTCGGGGCGCCGATGTCGGCGCCTATGTGCAAGCGCGCGACGCCTTTCACGCTCAGGATCCCGACAGCCTGCTGTCGATCTCCACCAATTTCCGCTCCTGCGCGTCGATCCTCACTTTCGTCAATGAGCGCTTCGAGACCGTGCTGTCGGCGGATGGCCAACCCGGATTCACGGCCCTCGACCCGTTCCACGACGACCCGGGCGACGGCCTGTGCGTCGCGGCGCTCGACATCGCTGTTGCCGACGAAAACGGCAAGGCCAGCGCCGAGCAGCAGCGCGACGCCGAAGCCGACGCCGTGGCCGAACTGTGCGCGCGCTTGATCGGCAGCCAGCCCATCATCGACCGGCGCAGTGGTGCGGAACGACTTTGCCAGCCGGGCGACATCGCCTTGCTGGCGCCGACCGGCGCCGAACTGTGGCGCTATGAGGAGGCGCTGGAGCGTCGCGGCATTCCGGTGGCGACACAGGCCGGCAAGGGTCTCTTCCGCCGCCAGGAGGTCCAGGACCTAATCGCGCTGACCCGCGTTCTCGCCGACCGGCGCGATACGCTGGCGCTCGGCGCGCTGCTGCGCGGCCCGCTGGTCGGCCTCACCGAAGAGGAGCTCCTGGATATCGTTTGGACGCTGCCGCGCTCCGAGGAACAGCCTGATAGGATTCCCCGTCTCGATCTCGGCGTCGATCCCACCACCGTCGCTCATCCGCTCGCACGCGAGATCATCGAAAAGCTGCAGACGCTCTACCGCCGCAGCAACAGCACGACGCCGCACGAGCTTCTCTCGCAGGCCGTAGACGTGATGCGGGTTCGTCCCATCCTTCTCGAGCGCCATCGCGGTCAGGCCGAACGCGCGCTCGCCAATGTCGATCTCTATCTGAGCCTGTCGACGGGCTACGCCGTGCGCGGGCTTCGCGCCTTCGCCGAAGCGATGACCGCAGCCTGGACCGACGAGGCGCGCGCCGTGGAAGGCCGGCCCGACGCGCAGGAAGAAGCCGTCGCGCTCTTCACCATGCACGCGGCCAAGGGCCTCGAATGGCCAATCGTCATCCCCGTCAACACCATGACGGGCGTCATGGCACCCGACAGCGCGGTGATCGACCGCCAGACCGACACATTCTATTGCCCGGTTCTCGGCGTCGCGCCCGAGGGCTATGAGACCGCGCGCCAAGCGGAAAAGGACGAGTTGGATCGCGAACGCATCCGGCTCTGGTATGTCGCGGCGACGCGTGCTCGCGAGCTCCTCGTTCTGCCCCGGCTGGATACGACGCCCTCGAGATCGGCCTGGATTGGTCTCGTCGATCTGTCGCTTGCCGATCTGCCCGGCCTCGATGTCTCGCATCTGCCGCTTGGGGAGGCAGTCGCCGGCGCTGGCGCGGGCAACACCCAGACGCGCGACACCTTCGCGGCCGAGGCTGCGGCCATCGCCGCCCGGCAGACGCGCCTCACCTGGCTGGCGCCGAGCCGCGACGAGAGCGCGTCCGGCGCCCTGCTCCAGGAGGAAGAGGCCGGAATCTGGATGGGCTCGGGCGATGACCAGCCGCGTGAACTTGAAGCGGCAGTCGCGGTCCAGGGCGGCCGCGAGCGCGGGCTGATCCTCCATAAGCTCATGGAGGAAGTCCTGACCGGAGAAACCGATGCGGTCACGCCGGCCTTCACCGAACGCGCCAACGTGCTCATTCGGGCGCTCGGCCGTTCGCCGGTTGCCGATCCGGCGACAGGTCTTTCGGCCGAGGAACTGGCGGGCTGTGTCATGCGGACCCTGGCTCTGCCCGAGATCGCGGCATTGCGCCCGGCACTGCTAGCCGAGTTTCCCGTTTACGCCGCCCGCGCGGATGATGGCGAGGAGACCGCGACCGCTGGCATCGCGGACGCGCTGACCTTGACTGCCGAGGGTCGCCCCGGCGTCGTCGTCGACTGGAAGAGCGACGTGAACCCCGATCCGCAGACGCTCGATCACTATCGCTCGCAAGTTCGCGCCTATCTCGACATGACCGGCGCCGAGCGCGGGCTGATCGTGCTGATGACCGCGGGCGCCGTGATCACCGTCGCGCCCTCGGCTCCAACAATGGTCATTGACGCCCGACAGCAGACCTCAGGTGCCTAGTGAGCCTGTTTCCTTCAGCTCCAGCTCGAAAGACCGACAGCCCTTTTTGAACAACGTTGGCCGTATATATTTCTACCGAAGGGACCAGCCTAATCTGGCAGCAAGCGATCTTTCGATCATGTGACTCGCGAAAGGTGTTGTATGCTCTGCACGGTGAGTTTCCCCGCAAACTGGATCAATGCCTCACGATTTGAAGCGGCGCTGCGGGATTCGTGCGGACCACACAACAACAACACGACAGAGGTCGTTTTCGCGTTTCCTGTCGGTTGCAAGATCATGGTCGATGGCGCGATCCGTCTGCTTTCACTTGCCAACCAGCTCGCCTACACGACACGCCGCGTGCGCCTGAATTTCGAAGAGGGCGAATCCGGAACCATGGGCTATCTGAACCGGATGGGCTTCTTCGATCACCTCTCAACCGATGTCGAAGTCCTGCCTTCAAGACCGTTCTATTCCGGGGCGCGCCTTCATCGGGGCGGTAACAGCATGTTGGTCGAGATCGCCCGGATCAACAAGGATGAGCGCGACGAGGAGTTACCGACCCGCTTGAGCGACGCCATTTCCTATGCATGCAGCAGCCGTCTAGACGTGGAGGAACTCAAAGGCGCCACCTGGACGATCTTCGCCGAACTCATCGACAACATTTTCTCGCACAGTGCCACGCAACTGGACGGCTATGCGGCTCTTCAAGTTTACTCGGGCGGCAACCGTCTTTCTGTGGCCGTCTCCGACAGCGGCCTAGGCATCATGCAGACGCTGCGACCGTCCTTGCGCACCGAGTTCCCCAAGCTGGCACAGCTCTCGGATACGGACCTGCTTGTGGAGGTCTTCCGCCAAGGGCTTTCCCGTCATGGGGCCGACCGGGGTTGCGGGTTGAAGGGCTGCGCTGCCAAAGCGATCAAATTCGATGCGTCGCTGGACGTGCGCCTTCCAAACCAGCGCGTCCTGCTAAAGCCAGCCCGTGGCGCTTATGAACCAAACCGCGCCTATTGCTACGAAGGCCTGCCGCTGCTGTGGGGCACACATATTGCCTTTGCCTTTGGGCTGGGTGCTTGACGTCCCACCCGAATCTGATTAAATGAACCCGATGAACGAGGTGACGACGCGGGTGCTTCCCCTGATTTCATACATGGACCGCCCTGAAGGATGGGGGCGCAGCCAGGGACGAGAAGTCTATCAGCGTCTGCTCGGCTTTGTGGAAGACCACGCCGGCACGGTCGTCTTCCGCGTATCGATGAAGGATGTAAAGCGCGTGGACATATCCTTCGCGTCCGAAACCATCATCGAACTGGCCCGGCGATTTCGCCGTACCAAGGGGTTCTGCCTAGTCGATCTGACTGATCCCGACATGATCGAGAATATCGATGCGGCAGGCGAAAAGAAGGAACAGCCAATGCTGGTGTGGCAGGGAAAGAACGCAACACTGATTGGCCTTCAGCCGAGTGAAGGCACGCGTGAGGCGTTTCAGTTCGCGATGAGCCGTCCGCAGACACGCGCGGCAGAATTTGCGGCGCAAAGGAACCTCTCGATCGCGAATGCCAGCATGAAGTTCAAGCAACTCTGGGAACAGGGCTTTCTTCTCAGGCGCGAAAGCGCCGCCGACACTGGCGGCGTCGAATTTGTCTACTGCCCTGTCGGGTAATTTTTTTGAGAGCCGTTAAACAGATTCATTGAACGAGATCGAAAGGGAGGACGATGCAAATGCCAAACACAACCGAGCCGCACAAGCGCAAGCCCAGGCGGCGCATCACAACGCCCGCAAGGGCAGAGCAGGAAGAAGGACCCCATGACCGCTAAACTCACATTTCATCCGCTCGGCAATGCCGACTGCACGCGCTTCGATCTTGCCGACGGCCGAAAGCTGCTTGTGGATTATGCCGACATGCGCAACCCCGAAGACCCATGGGATCGGCGGATCGATCTGCCGACCGAATTGAAGTCTGACCTGCGCGCTGCCAAGCGCGACTACTACGATGTCGTGCTGTTTACCCACCTCGACGACGATCATTGCTGCGGGTCCGGGGATTTCTTCTGGCTTGACCATGCCGCCAAGTATCAGGGTGAAGGCCGCATCAAAATCCGCGAACTATGGGTCCCGGCTGCCGCCATCCTCGAAGAAGGCTGCGCGGACAGCGCGCGCATCATCCGGCAGGAGGCCCGCTACCGCCTCAAGAAGGGCTACGGCATCCGCGTGTTCTCCCGACCCGCGAAACTGAAGGAGTGGCTGGAGAAGAACGGCCTGACCTTGGAATCGCGCGCGCATCTTATCACCGATGCGGGGCAGCTCGTGCCGGGGTTCTCGACTGCCGGGCCGGAGCGGGTGCAGTTCTTCATCCACAGCCCGTTCGGCTGGCGGCAGGATGATAACGGAATCGTCGACCGCAACCAGGACAGCGTCGTGTTCCAGGCGACCTTCCTTGAAGGTTCGCGTGAAACTCACGCGCTGTTCATGTCCGACATCAACTACGATTCCATCGATCAGATCGTGCAGACCACAAGGCGTCACAAGCGGGAAGATCGGCTGCGCTGGGATATCTTCAAGATCCCACATCACTGCTCGTACCTGTCAATCGGCCCCGAGAAAGGTGAGGACGAGACCAAGCCCACCCCCGACGTGAAATGGCTGTACGAAGCACAGGGTCAGCCGCGCTGCACGATGATGTCCACCAGCAAGTCGATCCCGGTGAAGGGCAGCGCTGAAGACAAAGACGTGCAGCCGCCGCACCGGGAAGCGGCCAACTATTACAAGCGCGTGGCCAATATGAAGGACGGAGCCTTCAAGGTCACGATGGACCTGCCCTCATCGAGCAAGCCCAAGCCCTCGACCATCGAAATCACCGAGCGGGGCGCGACGCTGCTGTCGGTGTCGGCAACGGTCGGCGCGGCCAGCGTGATCTCGACCCCGGCGCGGGCGGGCTAGCGCATGACCTTGCACGCGTGGTGGACCAGCTTCGGTGCTGAAGTCGCCGACATCGGTGAACTGACGCCGGTTCTCTCAAGAGAACTGGCGTCCCTCGCCGTGCAGGGATCGCTGCCCGGTATCACCCTTGCTGGCCTGCGACAGTCATCCGAAAGCGGCCACGCCGCAGTAGCCTTGGATGTCGATGTCGAACGTCCACAGGACCTGGCCTACCCGATCAAGGCCGTTGAACCCGTTGCCGTCGTATTCCCCTTCACCGAGGGGCCGTTCAGCGTTGTATCGCTGCGTCCGGACTTCCCCGATACGCTGCATCAGAACTGGTCGCCGCCGGGCGGCCCTTGTGCCCTGTGCATAGATGACCGCCCATGGGCTGAAGCCCGACTGACTGTGTCCGCCCAGGACATCGCGCGTCGTATTCAGCTTTGGCTCGCCAGGGCAGCGCGGGGCGAATTGCACGACCCGGCGCAACCACCCGATCCGTTGTTCTTCAGCTCGCAAATCGGCCTGATACTTCCTGCCGCCGCGCTGGTCGAAGGACAGGAGCCTATCGAACTAGCGGGCATGATACGGCCCGACAACGAGAACCTTATCATCTCGCGCCCCGCCGTGCCGAATGATCCTCATCCCCCAGCCTTCACGGTGCTGGCGTTTCAGGCCGAGCCGCAGGCCATGGCCCGGCTTCGTCATGCGCCGGACACGCTCACGGCACTTGCTGCCGAGCTTGAGCCGCACGGCATCCGCCTCATTGACCAACTGAAATCGCGCCTGAAGACATGGAAAGGCCTTGGTCCGGACCATGTGCGCCGCCTTTCAACGCGGCTCGCCATTGTGGTCGCCTTTCCGATCGCTGTCGGAGAGCGGCCCGGCGTCAATGACGTCCGCGCGTTCCTGACCTACGACACCGCCGGGGACATCGGGGTCGCGCTCGGCGTGCTCTATGCCAACAATACCGGCGTCGGTGATAAGCGCGGCTACATGCTGGCCTTTCCGGAAGGAGCAGCCAGCTCCGACCCGTCACGCATCGAGCCGGCTCAGGTGCATTTCGCGCTGAACCGCGATCTCGCCGCAGCCGTTGCGGGTCACGCAGGGCCAGACCGCCGTCGTGCGGTCCTGATCGGTGCAGGTTCTCTCGGCTCTCAGCTCTCTGCCGATCTCGCGCGCGAGGGCGCGTTTGAATGGACGATCATCGATGAGGATCATCTCCTGCCGCACAATCTCGTGCGCCACGCCCTATTTGCCACAGATATCGGCGCACCAAAGGCCGCCGCGCTCGCACACCGGCTTTCGGGGCTCCTCGGCGAACCTGTGGCGGCCATTGCCTGCAACGTGCTGAAGCCGGATGACCAGGCTGCGCCCAAGCTCGCGGCCGCACTGAAGGACGCCGATATTATCATTGACGCTTCCGCGTCCGTTGCGGTCTCCCGGCACTTGTCCGATCTGCCGGATGTGGCGGCGCGCCGCGTCTGCGCTTTCTTCAATCCCGCCGGTACCGCAGTCGTCCTTCTCGCCGAAAGCGCTGACCGCGCGCTCACCCTGCGCGATCTGGAGGCGCAGTATCACCGGTTCATATTGACGGAGCCGTCTCTGGCGAGACATCTCGCCACAGACGGTCCCGGCGTGCGCTACACCGGATCCTGCCGAGCTCTGACCAACTGCATTCCGGCCAGCAATGCCGCCATCCTGAGCGCGCTCGCGGCCAAGGGGATCGCGTCAGCGCTGGCGGACGATGGTGCCGCCATCACCATCTGGACTCTGTCCACCACGGGGGAAGTCCAGCGTGTTCAGCGAAAGGGCGCGGCAGTCACCCGTGTCTCCTTCGGTGCATGGACCGTCTCCTATGACGCAGACCTCCTTGATCGTCTTGCCACCATGCGGCACGCGAAGCTGCCGAATGAAACGGGCGGGGTTCTCCTCGGAATCGCGGATATGAGCCGTCAATCGGTCCACATCGCACACGCGCTCCCGGCCCCGGAGGACAGCTGCGCCTCGCAAACCGGATTTGAACGTGGCGTCGCCGATCTAGCCGGACAGGTCAGCGCGGCGGTTGCCGCGACCTTGTATCAACTTCGCTACGTCGGGGAATGGCATTCGCACCCCGACCGCGCGTCAGCCATGCCCAGCAGCACCGACATCGTCCAGCTTCTCTGGCTCGGGCAGGAACTGGAGAACGAAGGTCTGCCGGGGCTCATGGCGATTGCGGCGCAGGATGGGCATTTTACGTTTGCCGTCAGCGGTGCAGGTCTCACGGATGCTGGAGGCGCGTCGTGACAGGAGCGGATGCTCCGGCGACACCACAGCGCAGTGATCTTCAGGGCCTTTTCGAGGCCCAGGCCGGACGCAACGATTTTCTGACCGGAGGCAAAGTCGAGGATGTCATCGGTCTGTGCCTGTCCGGCGGCGGCTACCGTGCCATGCTCTATCACGCGGGCGCGTTGGTGCGGCTCAATGAGTTCGGCTTCCTGCCGCGCCTGCGTGAGATCGCGAGCGTCTCGGGCGGCTCCATCACGGCAGGCGTACTCGGCACGGCATGGTCCCGGCTGAACTTTGACGCGAATGGTCGCGCGATGAACCTGGATGAACAGGTCATCGGTCCGATCGCCCGCTTTGCGACCGTCGGCGTCGATGTGAAGGCGATTCTTCTGGGTCTCCTTCCAAGCTTCACCGCAGCAGGCGAAGTGGCCAAAGCCTATGACCGCCACCTGTTCGGTGGAGCGACCCTGCAGGACCTCCCCGATAAGCCGCGCTTCACGTTCATGGCAACCAATCTTCAGACCGGAAGCGGATGGAGGTTTGCCAAGGACTACGCCGCTGATCACCGCGTCGGTCGGATCGACCATCCGCGTCTGGCTCTATCCTGCGTCGTTGCTGCATCGTCCGCGTTTCCGCCGTTCCTATCGCCCGTCCGGCTCAACTTTGAGAGCGGCAGCGTCAAACCGATGGACGGGGCCGATCTACACAAGGCACCTTTCACGCAGCAGGCCGTGCTGACCGACGGCGGCGTGTACGACAATCTCGGTCTGGAACGCATCTGGCGCCGCTGCCGCACCGTTCTGGTCAGCAATGCCGGCGCCACCATGCCTGAACTTGGCTCACCGACGGGCCGTTGGTTCGGCCAAGTCTATCGGGTCCTTAACATCGTCCAGCAGCAGGCGGAAAACTCCCGCAAGCGCCTGCTCTTTGGCGTTCACAATCTCAAACAGCGTCATGTTGCCTTCTGGAGCATCGAGACCCCGATCAGCGCCTACGGCCTCGAGGATGCGGTTTCGCTTCCGGACGACGCCGCATTGCTGGCAGCCCGCCTGCGGACCCGCCTCAATCCCTTTTCTCCTTCCGAAATCGAACTGTTGCTAAAGGTCGGCTACGCCGGGGCCGATGCCAGCCTGCGCGCTGCAGGTCTTGTAACGAAAGCGCCCGCCGCAAACATCGATGCAGCGAATCTGGCACAGTACTCCGGACAGAAAGGCGGTCGCAACGTTTCGCGGGCAGGAAACCCATGAGTTTCACAATCAAGGGACTAGATGATCTTCAGCGCGAAATGCAGTTGCCGTCCGACAGTTGCTGAAGTGCTGAATGGCAAGATTACGACGATCAACTTTGCCCCGTCGGATCCGACCTGCGTCGAGCGAGCCATCATTGACATGAAACTGGCAATCGATCGCAAGGGGTCCGGCTGCTGCGGCAGCCTTGCGGCAGCCTATTGAGGAGCTAACACCACGCCTCTCGCCTGCCGCTCCATGTCCGGGCGAGACCTTCTCGAACCAGTTGGTCGCCGACGTCCGCGCCGTCGACCTGAATCACCGCAAGCGTGCGGCCGTATCGATCGTTCCCCTGCCGGAACAGCTCGACGCGCCTACCTTCCATGATCTCGGCGAGCCTATGCTTCGCCTGCTGGGCCAGTTCGGATTCGTAAGTGCATTGACCGTCGATCTCAGGAGCGTCGATGTTGAAAATGCGCACGGACTCCGCCCGGCTGGTCAGCCCCAGCCGTATAGAATCTCCGTCCCAGACCCGGATTTCCGCCGGCTCGCAGGACAGCACGCAAAGCATGACTTGAATGACAATGTGGCTGTTCATCATCATCTGCAGAGTTTGCGGAACACCGACCGACACGATCCCGACCGATCCGCCGGATTGATCCGGATAGTCGGTTCAAGCTGCGAAGACAATTCCGTTCGCCTCGTCGAGCGCCCCACCATGAGGGGGTGGACGTCGCCCTTCGGGCCGGGCTGTCGGCAAAGCTGAAGCCCCGACAAGCGGGTCTTCCCCCTCCGGGCTTCCATCCCTGACGCGAGAATAGGGGCAAGTCGTAAATGCCGCGAATACGTTTCTGCGTCTCTACGCCTTTGAACGGGCGGGAGTGAGAGTGCGGACCGGGTTTGCCGTGACGGGTTGAGGGCTGGAGGAGAGGCCTCCGGCGCCCGTCGCGGAGACCTGCGATGTCCAGACATGCTGTTCGCGCCCGTTCCGGCTCCGACCGGACGAGCCTCTATGACGAAATCACCGGAAAGATCCTCGCCGAGCTGGAGGCCGGCCGGCTACCCTGGATCCAGCCCTGGGGCACGGCAGCGGCGAAAGCGCCGCTCGCCATGCCGAAAAACGCCGCCACCAGCCGAGCTTATTCCGGCATCAATGTGCTGATCCTCTGGGGTGCTGTGATCGAGCGTGGCTTCCCCGGCCAGATCTGGCTGACTTTCCGTCAGGCCCTCTCTCTCGGCGGGAATGTGCGTAAAGGTGAGCGCGGAACGACGGTTGTCTATGCTGATCGATTCATTCCCGACGACGAGAAGAAGCGGTCGCGGGAGACCGGCGAAGAAGCCCAGGCGATCCCGTTCCTGAAGCGCTTCACGGTTTTCAACCTGTCGCAATGCGAGGGCCTGCCCGACGACCTCGCCATTGTCGCGCCGCCGCCCGAACCCGGCCTGATCGAGCCGAAGGTGGAGGCGCTGATCAAGGCGAGCGGGATCGATTTCCGTATCGGAGGTAACCGTGCTTTCTATGTGCCGGCGCACGATTATGTGATGGTCCCGCCGCCCCAGGCCTTCTTCGAGCCCATCAACTGGCATCGGACGGCCCTGCACGAATGCTCCCATGCCAGCGGGGCGCCGCATCGCCTGAATCGCGACCTTTCCGGTTCCTTTGGCACGAAGAAGTACGCCTTCGAGGAGATGATAGCCGAGATTTCAGCGGCATTTTGCTGTGCTGCGCTCGGCATCGTGCCGACCGTGCGCCACGCCGACTACATCGGCTCCTGGGCCGAGGTCCTGCGCGAGGACAATCGCGCCATCGTCCGTGCGGCGTCGCAGGCCAGCAAGGCGGCCGACTGGCTGCTAAAGTTTGTGCCCGAAGATGGGCGGC
>VFQM010000789.1_pt1 | contig 31960 bp, 30 predicted proteins | sample 3512391 | NCBI WGS metagenome assembly VFQM01 (sample SAMN10412369, study PRJNA504923) | tailings metagenome | isolation source: Replicate 1 from Balatoc abandoned mine | place: Philippines
GCAAGAACACCGGGGAGAGCCAATCGGATACCATTGCTGGATGAAATCACAGTATTAATGGGGCTGCTGGAGCTAAATAGATACCCCTTATGAATATACAGTTTTTGCCGCAAATGCGCATGTAGGATGAACCCAAGGAGGCCTCCCCATGGAGCACTCTTTCGCACCTCTCATTCCTGGCTTCAATCCTTTGGTCGGGACCGCCTCCTGGTTGGACAAGACCTTGCTCGATTGCGGCAAGTTCTATCCGCCCACCGCCAAGACACCCGAAGCCCGTCTGCGCCTTTACGCCTCGCAGTTCAACCTGGTGGAGGTAGATACCAGCTACTACGCCATCCCTGCGGTCACCACCGCCCAGCACTGGGCAGAACGCACCCCACCTGAGTTTGTGTTCAACGTGAAGGCCTTCAGCCTGTTCACTGGACAGTGGACCAGCACAGATGTTTTGCCCAAGGACATCAAGGAGGCGTTGGGGCCTGGACGGCGCCTGGTCTACAAGGACATGCCAGCGGAGTTTCGGGAGGAGCTGTGGAAGCGCTTTGCGGCCTGCCTGGTGCCCTTACGGGTCAACGGCAAGCTGGGCCTGGTGCATTTTCAGTTCTCACCCAAGGTGGTGCGCCACCCAGCCGCTGTGGCCCACATCGAGCACTGCGTGGAGCATCTTCCCGGTCACACCTTGAGCATCGAGTTCCGGCATCCGAGTTGGTGGGAGAACGATGCGGTGACGGCAGACACCTTGGGCCTGCTCAGGAGCCTGGGCCTGGTCCACACCATCGTGGATGGGCCGCAAGGATCGCCACACAGTGTTCCGGCGATCTGGGAGACCACCCACCCCGACCATGCACTGCTCAGACTGCATGGGCGCAATGAAGTGGCCTATGGGACGCCCGCCAAGTCCGCAGCGGAGCGGTTTGACTATGCGTACACCTCCGCCGAGCTGCAGGCACTCGCTCATCGGTACAGCCCGATTGCGCGGTCGGTGCGGTATCCGCATGCGGTGTTCAACAACTGCATGGAGGACAAGAGCCAGCTCAATGCGCGGGAGTTTTTGACGGCCTTGAAGGCGTCCTGAAGGCCAGGGGAATGAGAAGCGGAGGCGTGGGGGTTCGGCGTAGGAAGGTTCCGAAAGATTGTTTTCAATACTGGAACAGTTAGTTTGCGACTGGGTGGTTTTTCTGTGAACACCATCGGCGTACAGTTCATCCCATCGATGAGCCGAACCCGCAAGGCGACTCACCGAACCCGGTTCAGGAATGGTTTTTGACCCGGCTTTTTTGAGACGCTTTTTTAGCTTTTAAGGATTTTCATCATGAACAAGACCGCCCGTTTCCTCTCCGTCGCCGCTGTTGCCGCTTTCGCCGCCTTTGGCGCCCATGCTGACGAAGCCGATGGCTCGCAGTTTGCCCTGAAGTTCGACACGAACCGCACCCGCGCTGAAGTGCAAGCCGAAGCCGTAGTGGAAGCCAAGACCCACAGCATGGAACCCGCAGGCTCGCGTGTGGTGACCTACAAGTCCAATGCCGACCGCGCTGCAGTGCGTGCCCAGGCTGCCGAAGCCGTGCGTACCGGCCAGATCCCCCACGGCGAATTCAGCGCCATGTAATGGGTAGACCAACTGCTTGAGTTGGATTGAAGCAGTTGCGGGACTTCCCATGGTGGTGGCACTTTGCATTTGCGGGTGCTGCTGCCATGGGGAGTGTTAACTGAACCGCAGGGGCGGGCAGGCAGAAAGGGCTCCCTTTGGGGAGCCCTTTCCGTTGGTGGCCCCATCTCTGCAAGCAGCTGTAAAACCCTGCGGGATCCGAGCTTTCGGGCCAGAAGCGATAGGTGAACGGTGCTCCAATCGGGCTCCGTTAAATTCGACTCGAATGCCTCTTCTGTGAATCGTTTGTTCTCTTGGCCAGGCCGCGTGCGCCTGGCAGCTGTGCTGGCCCTGTCTCTTGCCGGCGTTGCTCTCCCGAATCTTTCCTGGGCACGTTCCCCGCAGTTCGACAGTGCGGCGCTGCTCACGCCCGAACCCACTTCTTTTGCGCAGTGCCCGCAGTTCTTTGCGAATGGCACACCACCGGCCATCACACCCCGGCCGCAGCTGCGCGAGCTTTGCTATGAAGCGTTTGCAGTGCTGCACTCCGGCACCACCAAGACACCCGTGTTCGTAGCCCAGCGGCTGAACCGCAGGCTCATCGAGGACGCGGACGAGAAGCGGGCCAAGCGCTTCTTTGCGGATGCACGCCTCCCCAGTGGCGAGCGGGCGGAGCTGGAGGACTACAAGAACTCTGGCTACTCCCGAGGGCATATGGCACCTGCGGGAGACATGCCGACGCCAACAGCCATGGCCCAGAGCTTCAGCTTGGCGAACATGGTCCCCCAAAACGCTCAGCACAACGGTGGCGCCTGGAACAAGATCGAGCAGGACACGCGGCACTATGTGAAGCGGGCCAAGGGGGATGTGTTTGTGATCACCGGGCCAGTGTTCACGGATGCGGGGCCACGCATTGGAGCCAATGGGGTGAAGGTGCCGACTTATCTGTACAAGCTTGTGTATGACGCGACCACCCTAAGAGCTTGGGCGCATTGGCAAGAGAACCGCGAGGGGGAGACGGTGGGGCAGCCGATCAGCTACCAGGAGCTCGTGAAGCGCACGGGAGTGGAGTTTTTGCCAAGAAGTGCACTGCCGCATTGAGTGGCAGCAAGGGCCGTGTCAGCGGCGGCGGTATAAATTGGTCCTTTCCAACCTCTACACGTGAGCATCCATGAACCGCGCAGAACTCGTTGAAATCCTGGCTTCCAAGAATGATCTGTCCAAGGCCGCAGCCAATGCAGTGCTGGAAACGCTGATCGACACCATCCAGACCGCCGTCAAGAAAGGCGATGCCGTGCAGCTGGTGGGCTTTGGCACCTTCAAGTCCGCCAAGCGTGCGGCACGTACGGGCAAGAACCCCTCGACCGGTGCTGCGCTGAAGATCCCTGCGAGCACGGTGCCGAAGTTTGTGGCGGGTGCGAAGTTCAAGGCCGTGGTGGATCCAAAGGCTGCCAAGCGCAAGGCGGACAAGACTGGGAAGTAAGTACGGCGCTTTCGGACGCAACCGAAACAAACCGCCATGGGTCTTGGCCTCTGGCGGTTTTGCTTTTTTGAGGGGGTACAGAAGGATTGCGACACCGGCGCCACCAGCCCCTAAGTGCGCGACAAGGCGTCAAAGTTACCATTGGGCCTATGAATACGTTTTCCAATGCCTTTCGCGCTGAAGTTGTTCGCATGGCGCGCAAGGAGCTCAAGCCCGAACTCCAGGGTATGCGCAAGGCGATCACTGGCCAGCGCTCTGAGATCGCAGCACTGAAGCGAGAAGTGAAGAGCCTCACTTCGCAACTGAAGGCCGCTCAACGCCAGACCAAGGTTGGGGGCGTGGCTGCGCCATCTAATCAGCCCAAAGTGTCGAAACGCGCCGCGCGCGAGGATTTCGTGTTCGCGCCGGAGATGCTGGTGCAGATGCGCAATGCATTGGGCGCCACCCAGCTTCAAATGGCGGCCCTGCTGGCCGTCTCTCCACTCTCGTACTCGCGGTGGGAGAAGGGGCAGGCCCAGCCCCGGACCAAACAGCTGGCAAAGATTGAAGAACTGGTGAGCATGGGGCCAGCCAAGGCCGAGAAGAAGATGCGCCAGGCCGCGAAGGCCTGAGGTCCAGCTGCGCGGCATGCGCTGTGGACCGTCAATCAGGACCTAGCAGGCTGCTGAAATACCTCGGTCCCGACGGCTGAGGTCAATGCAAGCGCGCGTGCTCGCAGGACAATGCGGCATGCGCGGATCCGACACCTTCACCGAGAGCCTGTTCAACATCAAGAAACTGGAGGACTTCGTGCCGGCGACACACCCGTTGCGGGCCATACGCGCTATGGTCAACGACGCGCTCAGCGGGCTCGAGGACCTGTTCGCGGGCATGTACGAAGACGCCGGCAAGGGCGGTCGTCCCAGCATCGCTCCGCAAAAGCTGCTGCGCGCAATGCTTTTGCAGGTGCTGTACTCGGTACGCTCGGAGCGCTTGCTGATGGAGCAGGTGCAGTACAACTTGCTGTTTCGCTGGTTCATCGGGCTGTCCATGGAGGACAGCGTCTGGGTGCCCACCGTGTTCAGCAAGAACCGCCAGCGGCTGATCGAGCACGGTGCGGTGGTGGCGTTCTTCAACCAGATTCTCGCGCAGGCCGAACAGAAGAACTGGCTGTCCAAGGAACACTTCAGCGTGGATGGCACGCTGATCCAGGCCTGGGCCAGCCACAAGAGCTTCATACCCAAGGTCGATGGTGACGACGATGCAGACGGCGATGGCAGCGACTTCCGAGGTCGCCCACGCAGCAACGACACCCATGCGTCCAAGACCGATCCTGACAGCCGGCTGTACCGCAAGGGCAAGACTGCCAGCGAGTTACGCTTCATGGGGCACACGCTCATGGAGAACCGCAACGGCCTGATCGTCGATGCTGCGGTGACCCAGGCCGATGGGTACGCCGAGCGCGTGGCGGCCAAAGCCATGATCGGCAAGGTCCGCAAGGCCAATCCCGAAGTGACCCTCACCCTGGGTGCAGACAAAGGCTATGACGCCAAGGAGTTCGTCGCCGAGTTAAGCAAACTCAAGGTGCAGCCGCATGTGGCGCAGAACACCTCGGGGCGTCGTTCGGCGGTGCCCGATGAGATTGCTCAAGGCGATGGCTACAGCATGTCGATGCAGTGCCGCAAGCGTATCGAGCAGGGCTTCGGCTGGGTCAAGACCATCGGTCAGATGCGGCAAGTGATGGTGCGTGGGCTCAAGAACGTCGCGCAGATGTTCGTGCTGAACATGGCCGCCTACAACTTGGTGCGCATGCGCTCGCTGGGACAGGTGCGTCTGCAGGGCGTCAGATGAGCCCCCAAAGGCCTCTGACCGGCACCTGCGCGAACTCAATGGAGCTGCAAAAGCAAGTTTGAAGCCTCGATGCCGAACAAGCGACCGAATTCATGCCTTCACTGACGCGGGGCCGCGTGCGGACGTGCGGTATTTCAGCAGCCTGCTAGGCGAAGCTGCCTTTCTGGAGTTGCAGAAGCGTTGCTTGGACCACCGCCAGCCCTTCGGGTCCTTGCAGGACATCCCACGGGCGGCGGTTTCCGAAGGCGGGAAGTGGCGCCGTTAGCCACTCCTGCAGCCAAGCCTCGGCGTTGAAGCCTTCAGGATCGCCAGACTCCATCACGATCTGCTGGACCAGGTCCGTGAGAACTTTTGGGGGATGTGCGTCCTTGGTGTGGGCCATGCTGCATTCTGGTCTCCTGCTCCGGCGCTCGCAACCCTGGGGCTGAGACTCGACACCAAGATTGCGATCCGCGCATTTGCCTACCGTGCGCGTGTTAGATAACATGGCCGTGTTACTACCGTCGCCGCCATGCTCTCGCCCAAGACATCCCAACGAACTGCACAAGCAGTGCAGCGCGTGGCTGGGTTGTTCGAATCCAAGGGCTGGAAGGCCCAGGCCCGTGAACCCGGCAGCACGGGGCCAGACCTCGTCGTTCGGCTGCGGGGTAAGCGCTACGGGGTTGTACTCAAAGCCACATCCGAGGGGCGAGCCGACCGGGTGATTCCATTGTTGTCTCAAGCCGTACTTGAGGCCCGGGCATATGCCCTTCAGTCGCGTGGATCCATGCCCCTGGCCGTGGTGCATGTGGACCATGCGCCGAGAGCGCTCATCGCCAATGTGATGGCTTTTGCGCAGCAGTTTGCGGCGGATGTTGCCGTGGGCTTCGTATCAGCGGAGGGGGCAAGCGCGTTTCTGGGGGAGGAATTCGAGGGTCTCAATGTCTCCGCGCCCTACAGGCCACGACAGGTCAAGGGCACGCTGATTCGTACGGACAACCTGTTTTCTGATCTGAACCAGTGGATGTTGAAGGTTTTGTTGGCGCCAGAGTTACCAGAGGGGATGCTGAACGCTCCTCGGGGCCGGTACCGCAATGGGGTGGAGCTTGCGCGGGCGGCGCAGGTTTCTGCGATGACCGCCTCCAGGTTTTTGCAGCAGCTGCGGCGCGAGAGATTCCTGCTGGAGTCCCAGGAGTTCCTCACACTGGTGCAGAGAGAGGATCTCTTCGAGCGCTGGAGTTCAGTGGCGCCCTACGGCGCAGCAGATGTGCCTGCACGGTTCTTGGCCAACATTCAAATTGAAGATCGTGTTCGAGAGCTTTTGAACAAAGTCGAAGGCGATGCCTGCCTGGGGCTGTTTGCGGCAGCGGATGGGCTACGCGTGGGGCATGTGAGCGGCGTTCCCAGGTACATCTGCGTTCGCAGCATGCCTCGGTTCAACCTGGCGACTCCGGGAGGCAACCCATGGAATGCCCTCCAGCCGTTTCCGAAGGAAGCGCCGCACGTGTTGCTGCGGGTGACGAAGTTTCCGGAGTCAACGTTTCGTGGGGCCGTGCGGCGGGATGGGGTGATGGTGGCCGATGTGATCCAGGTCTGGCTGGATGTGTTGAATCACCCGACGCGGGGGCAGGAGCAGGCGGAGCACATTTTTAGGAAGGTGCTACGGCCTTTGGTTTGAAGCGACTGTGTTGCTCTTCGCGAATCGCAGGATGGACCCAAAGATCGCATTGCAGCGGTTGCCGTCGATCGCGGACGAGGCTTGGAAGGCAACTATGGGAACCAAAACGGACCTTGATTCTCAAAGACTCTTTGACGTTCTTGATGCTTTCTGGGCAGGGTTATGTTCACAGCCGCCGGGCTTTACTGCAAAGAGACATTTGAGTGAGGCACAACCCTTCGCTGGGAGCTTTGGTCTCGGGCCGCCTAACGCGGCTAAATTTTTCCCGGTATCTCTAACGCCCCTCTTGTGATTGCCAGTAGTAGTTCCTCGTAAAGAATTCCAGCCTTGAGTACGGTGTGTTGCAGACGAGGTTCACGAATCGGCTCCTTTCCGATGAAGTCGCGCTGCTCAGTGCGCTGCAAGACGACCAGCTCGGCTTAGTGCATCGCCTGCAGGCGGACGATTTCCTTCTCCAGCCCCTTGGGGCCGACAGCAGACTCTGCGCGCAGTCGCTCCTTCAACTCGTCGCGCAGAGATATTGGATGTTGCTGCTCAGCGATCAAGCGGCGCCGCTCCTTTCGGCCTGCCGGGAGCAGGCGGAACTGACGCTTGCGGCCGCGGCCCGTCTCGGCGGGCAGGGCCTCGATCCACAGAGATTCCTCCAGCCGCGCAAGCTCGTGGAAGCCCTTCTGGTGCGTGGCGTGCCGGAAGCAGCCGATCGATTTTTCAAAGCGCTCGACAAGCTCCGAGCCAGAGCAAAGGTGATCTACCAAGGCAGTGCGAAGGGTACGGGCTGACACATCGAAGGGCAGGCGCGAAACGGTTTACTCAGATTGCGGCAGCATGCGAACCAGCACGTCGTCGCGGCGCACCCAATGGTGGTATACGGCAGCGCTCACATGCGCAACAACCACACCCCAAGCGATCCATTTACCGATAAAGTGATGGACGACATCGATGGGAGCTTCGAATGCGTCCCAGCTCAGATTGAAGGTCTGACCGATCCAGTGAAACAGGGCGGTTTCGTTGAACCCGGCCACGGTGAACAGGCCGAAATCCGTTGGGGCGCCTGTGCCAATGTAGCCCGTCAGCGGCATAAGGATCAGCAAACCGTAAAGGCCCCAATGCGCCAGTCTGGCCAGGCGATGCTCAAGAGGTGATCCCGGAGGCTCATTCGGTTCAACCTCCAGTACGCGCCACAGCAGCCGGGGCAGGACAAGGAAGCCCACCAGCAACCCCAGCGCCCAATGGATGTTCAGGACGGGTAGGGATTCATCGGAGGTGTCGTCCATGAACCAGATGACGTAGTAGACAACGATGTATGCGGCGATGAAGGCTGCTGCGCCTGTCCAATGAAAGAACTTGGCGATTGCGCCAAATCGGGCTGATGTGTTGCGCCATTGCACGGTATATCCTCGGTGGCTGCGTTAATGGGCGAGCAGACCGTTCAGTAGACAGTCCATGGATTTCAGAGCTTTTGACAGCCGCATCTTTGGATGCCCGTGCGGCTCGGCGATCCAGAACGATGCCTCAGTCACGGCTCCATAGATCATTCGCGCCATAACGCCCGGGTGGATGGAAACCACTGTCCCTTCGGCGATCAGCTCTTTCAGCGCAACTTCAATGGCCGTGATGCCGACGGATTGGGCCGCTTGCGGCACATCACCAAAGATGGCGCGCGCATCCTGCAGGATGATCCTGCGGATTTCCGGCTCAAGCGCCAGCTCAAGATAGGTCCGGCAACGTTGCCTGAATCCCTCCCATGGAGACGGTGCAGCATCTGACACCGCTTGCAGTCGTGCGCCGACTTCTTCCTCGATTTGATTGATGACTGCGACAAGAAGGCCTTCCTTGCTGCCAAAGTGGTGGTAGAGCGCACCACGCGTCAATCCCGCTTCAGCGGTGAAGTCGTCCATTGACGTCTGAGCATAGCCATTCGTTGCAAACGCCCGCCGTGCGGATGCCAGCAACTTGGCGCGTGTCTCTTCGATCATCTGCGTGCGAGATCGGCGCGGCATCAAATTCTCCATTTCATACGCTGCGTATGTTATTTGCATGCATCGCGTATGTCAATGAGCCTGTGGGCATGTAGCAGCCAATGAGGTCGATCCAGGGCAAGCTATTTAGGTTGGTTGGAGGCCGATTCGCCATGAGTTAACCACTCGCGCCGGAGAAAGGCGTACTGCATGGTGTTCTCGTAAATCGGAGCGCCACGCTCGTCATTCCTGAAAGAGATGAACTCCTTGAAGAGGCCCTCCTGCCGCATGCCAAGCCGTTCGCACAGCCTTTGAGAGGCCGTGTTTGTGTCCTCCACGTAGGCATACAGCCGACGCGCTGCCCGTTCTACGAACAGGTGATTGAACAGCGCGGTAGCAGCTTCGTAAGCGTAGCCTTTCCCGCTGAAGCTGGGATTGAAGTTCCAGCCGACCGAGAAGGTATCCCCTTCCGGGTCTGCGAACAGATCCCCGATGAGCTTGCCAGATGTGCGCAAACACACGGCGACAGCGGTGTCTTGCGAGCTGCGGTCCAGCGCTTCGCGCTCAGCGGCCTTGACGTCTTCGAGCGCGAGCGATAGAAAGCAGCTCGCTATGGGCTGGTGCAGATACTCGAAAAGATCCGCTGCGTCCTGCAGCGCAAATCGCCTCAGGACAAGGCGTTCGGTTTCAACGATTTTCATTTTTCTTTCCCGTGAAGGGTTTCGTACGACAGTGAGTTCTGAAGAAGGGCAGCGTTGGTGGTTCGATCAATAGCGCGCATGGACACGCATGTTTGTCCATGCGTTCATGGCAAGCAGAGAGGGAAAAAGAATTCCGACCAGGCTCGCGAGCGCGCTCGCCGCGGCGGCTAGCGCAAAGACACCTCTGACGCCAATCCATTCACGCAACGGTGGAGCCAGCGCCACACCTACCGCAGCCGCAAGCGCCGCAATGGACATCATCAGGGCTAAGAGACGCCCTTGAAATTGAGGGGGGACTGTCGCCTGTAGAAACGCTGTCATCGGAGCGTTGCCCAATGCAAAACGGATGAAGCTCATTGCCCACCAGGCCAATGCCGCTCCAAACAAGCTGGCAGGTCTCATGGCCGTAAGTGAGATCCAGGCGCAGGAAGTTGCAGCGCCAACCATTGCCCAGTGCGCCAGCCTGCGCGGGTCAATTGAGGCAGCCATCAGCATGCATCCCAACAACATGACGCCCCCCGCCAGTCCTTCTATCCGTGCCACCTGTATCGTCCCCCCGCCATGATGAACGTCCACCACCATGGGCAGTAACACGATGGTAGGCATGACCGCAAAGACGAGCAGCCCGAGAAGCAGGTAGAGCTGACGTAAGCCGGGCGTGCGCCAGACCAGATGAAGACTTTCCCTGAACTCGCCCCATAGACCTTCCCGATGCACGTGCCGTTCACTGGGCTGCGGAATGAGAAAGCACAGTAGCGGCACGATGCCCAACAGAGTCGCGAAGACGTCGATCGAAAGTGCCCAGGCCATGGGCATCGCTCCGAGGGTCAGTGCACCTAACGGCGCGGCTGCAACCACCGCCAGGCCTTGAAGGGACTGGTTCAGACCCGCCGCGCGAACGACGAAACTGCGTGGCACTAGCATGGCAACGCTGGCGGACGCGGCTGGAGCCTGGAACGCCTGCATCGCACTTCGCAGCGCCATCATCGTGTAGGCATGCCAGAGCTCGATGCGCTCGGTGACGAACAGCGTGATCAAGACCAGCATGCAAAGCGCGCTCAGGGTGTCGGCTGCGATCATCAGCAGGCGACGGCTATAGCGATCGGCCAAGGTTCCCCCCAGCGGGCCCAGCACAGCCTGCGGAAGCAAGGCAGCCATACCCGCAGCGGACAACGCGGCCAAGCTGCCCGTGGCGTCGGTGATCCACCACAGGAGGACAAACTGCGTCATTGACGAGCCGACCAGCGACACGGCCTGCCCGCTGAAGATGCACCAGAAACGGCGTTGCCAGCGGCGCTCACTCCACCCTTTTGGCATGTGCGTCAGCGGCACAGTTCGAGGGCAGCCCGGTCTTGCCGTCATGATCCCGCCGCCGCAGCTTTCTCTACGAGTCCTCCGCCCAAGGCCTTGTAAAGCGCGATGGAGCTGGCGAACGCCTCACGGCGCAGGTCGAGCAGTGTCTGCTGCGCCGCATACAGTTGACGCTGGGCGTCCAGCAACTCTAGTCTTCCTTCGACTCCGGCGCGGTAGCGCAGGTGGGAAAGCTCGGCGCGGCGTTGAGCACTGTCCACAACACGCAGTTGCGCGGCAATCTGATGGTCGAAAGTCTGTTGCCCGGCCAGCCCATCGGCGACTTCTCGAAACGCCGTCTGGATTGTGCGCTCGTACTCGGCCACTGCACTGGATTTGCGTACTTCGGCAAGGCGCAGCTCAGCACGGAGTCGGCCCCCCTGGAACAACGGCTGCACGATTTGTGGAGAAAAACTCCAGACCCGGCTCTGACCGCCGAACAGCCCACTCATGGCCGGGCTGGCATAGCCGAATGAAGCAGTAAGGGAAATTCGCGGAAAAAATGCCGCGCGCGCGGCCCCAATGTCGGCATTGGCTGCCACCATCGTCTGTTCTGCCTGTCGGATGTCGGGACGCCGAGTCAGCAGATCCGAGGGAAGGCCCGCCGGTAGTGTCGTAAGCACCGGCTGGCTGCCGAGCGGCAAGCCCTGAGGCAGGTCATCTGGTACATCCGCGCCCACTACAAGCCGGAGCGCATTATGTGCGAGGGCCAACGCCCGCACGCGCGCCTCCAGATCGGCTGCTGCCGTGGCGACCTGGCCTTCGGCCTGGGCGACTTCTAAGCCGCTGCTCTGCTGCGCTTTGCGCAGCATGCGGGCCAGATCCAGAGATTGCTGCCAATCTGCCAAGGTGCGTTTGGAAAGAAGGTGCTGCTCCTGCGCCAGGCGCTCTGCCAGATAGGCATCCGCCACTGCACCCACCAGGGCGATCTGGGCAGCGCGGCGCCCTTCCTCACTGGCAAGATATCGGGCTAGCGCGCCTTCCGACAGCGAGCGCATGCGTCCAAAAAGATCGATCTCGAAAGCGCTAAGTCCGACGCCGGCACTGACTTGCGCAGCGACTGGCGGGGATTGAGACGGTGCTCCGAGCGCATTGGTCGCCGTGCGCTGCCGCGTGGCCTGCGCACTGGCGTCGATACCGGGCAATTGCGCCGCGCGCTGAATACGGTACTGGGCCTGCACAGCCTCGACGTTCAATGCTGCCAAGCGGAGGTCGCGGTTGTTTTCCAGCGCGATTTCAATGAGGCGCTGAAGCCGAACATCGGTAAACATAGTGCGCCAGCCGATGTCCGCTGCCTGGATCGACCCATGCTCCTGTGGAACCATCGGAAAAACGGCCGGTACGGGCGCCTCGGGTTTGAGCAACGGCGGGGTTAACGAGCAGCCAGACAGCGCGAGCGTGAAGATTAGAGGCAGATATCTCATCGCATCAGCCCTTCTGCGCTTGCCGCATTTGTAAATGGGCAGGCTGGCGAGAAGCCCTCCAGCCGTCGAAGCGCTCCTGTAACCCCATCACCACCACATAGAAAACCGGCACGAAGAACACAGCCAGCACGGTGGCAGTGACCATTCCGCCAAACACCCCTGTGCCGATCGCATGCTGGGTCTCTGCGCTGGCGCCAGTAGCAACCATCAAAGGCACCACTCCCAAGCCAAACGCCAGGGAGGTCATCAGGATGGGACGCAGGCGCAGCCGGGCCGCTTCCACCGCTGCCTCGGCCAGCCCTTTGCCCTGATCGCGTAACTGTTTGGCGAACTCGACGATCAGGATCGCGTTTTTGGCAGAGAGGCCGATCACAGTGATCATGCCGACCTTGAAGAACACGTCGTTGGGCAAACCACGCAGCAGTACCGCGACCACCGCACCCAGCAAGCCAAGCGGTACAACCAGCATCACCGACAACGGAATCGACCAGCTCTCGTACAACGCGGCCAGCACCAAGAACACCACCAAAATCGACAGAGCCATGAGCAAGGGGGCCTGCGATGCCGACTCGCGCTCCTGCAGCGACTGACCAGTCCACGCCACAGCGAAACCTGGAGGCAGTTGCGCCGCCAGCCGCTCCATTTCTGCCATGGCCTGTCCGCTGGAAACGCCAGCGGCAGGCGCGCCAGAAATACGCGCGGCGGGAAAGCCCTGGTAGCGTGCCATCTGCAATGGCGTCTCGTTCCATACCGGCGTAACCACCTCCGACAATGGCACCATGCCACCACGGGCGTTGCGCACATACAGCCGCAAGACGTCGTCGATCTGCATGCGGGCTGGCGCGTCGGCCTGGATGATGACCTGCTGCATGCGGCCCTTGTTCGGGAAGTCGTTCACATACGACGATCCCATGGCTGTGGACAAGGTTTCGCTGATTGCGGAGAACGAGACGCCCAACGCTTCGGCCTTCACTCGGTCGATGTCAAGGCGCACGCTGGTTCCGGCAGGCAAGCCATCGGGGTAGACGCCGGCGACCAGTTTGCTTTGCGATGCCAGTTCCAACAACCTGGCCTCTGCGGCTTTGAGGGCTGCGTATCCTTGGTTGGCGCGATCCTGCAGTCGCAACGTGAAGCCGGAACTGGTGCCTAGTTCGTCGATTGCAGGAGGCAGCATGCTCATTACTGTGCCTTCGCTGAGCCGAGTCATGGCCTTCTGCGCCAGCGCCACTTCTTCCTGGGCGGTCGCGCCGTTGCGCTCCTTCCAGTCTTTGAGCATGGTGAAGCCCATCGCAGCATTCGGTCCAGAGCCGGAGAAGCCGAAACCAAGGACCGACATATTGGAATAGATGCCAGGGCGCGAGGCGACATGCCGCTCGTAGGCCTCTACGACATCGAGTGTTCGTTCTGCCGTGGCGTCGGCCGGCAACTGGATACTCGTCATGAAGTAACCCTGGTCCTCTTCCGGCAGGAATGACGATGGCAACTGGCGAAACGCGAAGAGTAGGATCGCGACCAAGCCTACGAATACGAGCATTACCCGGACTCCACGGGCCAGCAGCTGGCCCACCCAGGATTCGTAGCGCTGGGTCAGATGCTCGAAACGACGATTGAACCAGCCAAAGAACCCGCGTCTCTCGTGGTGCGCCGGATCTACCGGCTTGAGCAAGGTTGCGCACAACGCCGGGGTCAATGTCAAGGCGAGGAATGCCGAGAACAGGATCGAAACCGCCATGGACAGCGTGAATTGCTTGTAGATCACTCCCACCGAGCCACTGGCCAGCCCCATAGGAATGAACACCGCCGTAAGGACCAGGGTGATGCCGATCACAGCACCGTTGATCTCTTTCATCGCCTTGGACGTTGCCTCCCTGGGTGGTAGCCCTTCCTTGGCCATGATGCGTTCCACGTTCTCGACGACCACGATGGCGTCGTCGACGATGATGCCGATGGCCAGCACCATGCCGAACATCGTCAATACGTTGATGGAGAATCCGGCCGCCAGCATCACCGCGAAAGTGCCTAGTAGCGCAATCGGCGCGACGATGGCGGGGATCAAGGTGTAACGGACGTTCTGCAGGAACAGGAACATCACCAGGAACACCAGCACCATCGCTTCCATCAACGTGGCAATCACCTTTTGTATGGAGATCTTGACGAAGGGTGCGGTGTCGAACGGCGTTGAGTAGCTCATCCCGGCGGGGAGCGTGCTTTTGAGTTCCTGCAGGCGCGCCTTCACAGCGTCAGCGGTCCGCACTGCGTTGGCGCCCGGCGAGAGCTGGATCGCGGCGGCCGTGGAGACCCGGCCATCCTCGCGGGTTGAGAAGCCATAGGACTGCGCGCCCAGTTCGACACGGGCCACGTCGCCCAGTAGCACCCTGGAGCCATCGACATTGGCGCGCAACACGATGGCAGCGAACTGCTCGGGGGTTTCCAACTGGCCTTGCACCGTCAAGGGAATGGACACACGCTGTCCTTGCACCGTCGGCGCATCGCCGACGCGCCCCGGGGCAAGCTGCGCGTTCTGCTGGCCAATGGCTGCGCTGATGTCGCCCATTGACACACTGAATGAGGTGAGCTTGGCGGGATCCACCCATATGCGCATAGCCTGCTCCGCGCCGAACAATTGCACGCGGCCCACACCTTCGACACGGCGAAGCTCTTGGACGACATTGCGTGCCATGTAGTCGCTCAGTTCGATTTCAGTGTGGTGCCCGTCGTCAGACTTCAGGCCGACCATCATCAGAAAGCTGGATGACGCGGACTCGACGCTCAGGCCGTTCTGCCGCACCGTCTGTGGCAGCCGGGCCTCTACTGCCTTCAAGCGGTTTTGCACTTCGACTTGTGCCATTTCCGGACTGGTGCCCGGCTTGAAAGTGGCAGTAATCTGCGCGCTGCCGGAGGTATCTGACGACGACTCAAAATACAGGAGGTTCCTGACACTGGCCAGTTCGGGCTCGATGACGCTGAGAACTGAGTCATTCAGGGTCTGCGGAGCAGCTCCCGGGTAGGTCGCGGTGATGCTCACCGAAGGAGGGGCCACAGAAGGGAATCGCGCGATCGGCAACTTCGGGATGGCTATCAGTCCCAACAGGATGATGAACAGTGCGACGACCCAGGCGAACACAGGGCGATGAATGAAGAATTGAGGCATGGAGGCGCTCCGGACTTTCAGCGCAGAGACACGGTCGAATCGACGGAGCCATGCGCTTGCGCCTGCACCCGAAGGTCAACGGAAATTCCTTCGGAGAGGCGTTCCAGCCCCGCAATGACAACCTTCTGTCCTGCGCTCAAGCCGTTAGCGACCACATACTGTCGATCAATCAGCTCGCCCAAAGTGACGGCGACGCGACGTGCCTTCGCCTGGGAGTCCACAGTCCACAGATGCGCTTTGCCATTGATCCGGACCACAGCTTCCTGCGGCACCGCCAGCGCATGGGAATAGCTGGCAAGAGGCAAACGGGCGCGCACGAACATGCCGGGCAACAGCTGTTTGCGCGGGTTGTCCACCAGGACACGGACCAGCAGGTCGCCTGTGCTGCTATCCACGTTGATGCCCGAAAACATAATGCGCCCGGTCTCGTCGTACGGCGAACCGTCGCTGCGCAAGATGGACACTGGGAGGCCACCGTGGCGGGTCGGATCTGCTGCTATTGCCTTGCGCAAAGCATCCAGGGAACTCGCCGGGCGTCGAACGTCGACGTACACCTGTTCGATTTGCTGCACGCGCGCCATGGGCGTGCTGTCGCTACTTGTTACCAGGGCGCCCTCGGTCACCAGCGCCTGGTCTATGCGTCCCGAAATGGGGGACTGCACTGTGGAAAACTGAAGGTCGAGACGGCGACGCGAAAGGGACGCGCGCGCCTGCGACACGTCGGCGGCCGCTTGTTGGCGCTGCGATACGGCGTCGTCATAGACCTGACGGCTGATAGCGTCCGCCTTTACCAGCGGCTCCAGCCGCTCGGCGTGCGCGCTCGCGCGCGCCAACGCAGCCTCGGCCCTCTGCAGCGCGGCAGCGGCCATTGCCTCTTCGGCGCGAAAGGGCGAAGAATCGATTTCAAACAGCGGTTGCCCGGCACGTACATCCGCGCCTTGTATGAACAACCGGCGCCGGACAATGCCGTTGACCTGTGGTCGGATCTCAGCGATGCGAACAGGCGCGACGCGCGCCGGCAGATCCTCGGTCAACTCCAATCGCGTTGGAACGACGGTTGTGAAAGCTACCAGAGGCGCAGCAACGCTCGCTTCGGGCTCGGCGGCCGATCCACACCCAACCAAGATGACCAGCGTCACCGCGTGCAGACAGCCCAAGTAGCACCATTTTTTTATCTTCATCACGATTCCTTCACGCACGGGCGCACCAGCATCCGTGGACAGGGCCTGAGTCTGGATCGGTGCTGTGGTGGATTTGCTGCGTGTATGTGGAGGTACGATGGAGACAGGTTTTTTTTTGACGCTCGCGTACATGCCCTCGTTATTGCCCAGCGGAGCTGCGGTTTTCCAAGCCCTGGTTCTCATTGCCGAAGATGAACCCGAGATTGCTGAAATTCTCCAGGCCTACCTGGGGCGTGCCGGCCTCCGATCAGTCCACGCCTCCGATGGGCGCAGCGCGCTGAACATGCACCTTTCGCTGAAACCAGATCTGGTCCTACTTGACGTGCAGATGCCCAAGATGGACGGCTGGAAGGTGCTGTCGGAGATCCGCCACCGGGGAGAAACCCCGGTCATCATGTTGACCGCAATGGATCAGGACATCGACAAGCTGATGGGCCTGCGGTTTGGAGCCGACGACTATGTGGTGAAGCCTTTCAATCCGGCGGAAGTTGTCGCACGCACGCAGGCGGTATTGCGTCGTTCGATGGCCGACCCCGCGCGTCTTGCCCGTTTGCTGCGAGTGCCTCCATTCGAAATCGATCTGGATCAGCACGAAGCCACCGTGCAAGTGGGCGACGCGGTCCACGGTCTATCGTTAACCCTCACCGAATTCAAGCTGTTGACTCATTTGGCTCGCGCCCCGAAGCGGGTTAGCACCCGGGCTGAACTGCTGGCCGCGTGTTTGCCGGAAGGCGATTCCCAAGAGCGCACAGTCGATAGCCACATCAGCAAACTGCGCAAGAAACTGGAGGACCTGGGAGTTCACGGCGTACCGGTTGGCATTCGCGGTGTCGGCTACCGTCTGTGGAGAACGGAATGAAACTCGTCGGCCTGAGCCGCCAGATCGCACTGACGATGATGGCGATCGCGTTCGGCGTCACCTTGCTGGTGGTGCTGACCTCGTACGTTTTCTACTTCGTTGCCTTCAACTACTGGCCTGAGCTTTTTGACCAACCCACCTTGGTTCCTACCGGACCGGAGTGGGTCTGGATTGTTGCCACGACGTTGACTGGTCTGGTGTTTGCGATTCTGGTGGGGGCGCACCTGGCACGCCGTATCCTGGTGCCACTGAACTCGGTGACGGATGGCATTCGACGCGTCGCGCAGGGTGATTTGAGTGCGCGTGCCATTGCTGGTGACCGCTCCTTGGGGGAAGCGGCTGGCTTGGCTGATGACTTCAATGCCCTTGCCACTAAGTTGCAGCGTACCACCGAGGAAATGTCATTTTGGAATGCGGCCATCGCGCATGAATTGCGCACGCCTGTGACCATTCTGCGCGGACGTTTGCAAGGCCTGGCTGAGGGAGTTTTCACACCCAACGAGACGCAATTCCGTAGCCTGCTGAACCAGGTCGAAGGCCTGGCCCGGCTGATCGAAGATCTGCGCGCGGTCAGTCTGGCCGAAAGTGGACATCTGAATCTACACGTTCAGCAAACAAATCTCGATGCAGAAGTGGAATCAGTAGCGGACTTCTGTAGGCATGCCCACCAGACAGCAAATCAGAGTCTTATTCTCGATCTGGATGCCAAGTTAGCGATGTGCGACCCAGGGCGCATTCGTCAAGCGTTGCTCGCGTTGCTCGACAACGCTCGGCGGCATGCAGTACCTGGCAAGGTTTTCGTACAAACGCGACAACAAGACGGATGGTGCATTTTGCGAGTGGAAGACGAAGGGCCAGGCATCCCGCAGGGTTTGGCCTCACAAGTTTTCACCGCCTTCCGGCAGATGCGCAACGATAGCGAGATGGACTCAGACGCTGGAAGCGGGCTAGGCCTCGCGGTGGTCGCCGCCATTGCGCGAGCCCACCAGGGAGCAGCGAGTTGCTATCCATCGACTAAAGGGGGCGCCTGCTTCGACTTGCGCTGGCCCACTGACGTTTCCATCGCCCGCTCGTAGTCGCATCACTCGTTCAACGCATGTGGCTTGCATGAAAGCTTTCGGCCTGAAGCGCTGGACCGCTAGGACGCGTAAAAAGACTGCCCCCGACAGATTCTGCCGCGCGCGTACAGTAGCAGTTAGCTGTCACTCGCGGCAGGCTGCGGACAGCACCATGGTCAACATATTGGGCAGCCTTCGAAATCACACATCGGCCAGGAGTCGCCCATGAGCCTTACCTGCTACCGCATCGGGCGAGTGTTTTACTCGGCAGCGTACATCGCTCTGTCTATCTCAATCGTGGGATGCGCCAGCCGCGCTGCCGTTCAAGAAGACCTCCCGCCCTGCACAAAGGCGCTGAGCTACCGCGGCCCCCTGCCGCTGCACAGCGCCTTGCCGGAGACAGACTTGCCGACCAACGACGACGGCAGTTGGCTCGATTGGTCCGTCCCGCCGGCACTCGGTGCGCAACTGGAAGCTCGTCTGGAGTCCGTGCTCGCACAAACAGGCGCGCCGGGCGCTACGGTCGCAATCGGTGGCCCGGGGCTGGGGCTATGGCAGCGCAGCCTCGGGCTGGCCCGTACCGAGCCGCGCGTTGTTGCAGACGATGCGTCACTCTTTTGGTGGGCCAGCGTGGGCAAAGCCTACACCGCTGTGCTGGTGCTGCAATCGGTGCAGCAAGCAAGGCTGTCCCTTGATCAACCGATTAGCACATGGTGGCCACAGTTTCCTGAGGGAAAACACATCACCATTTCTCACTTGCTCAATCACACCGGGGGACTCAACGCCGCTGAGTTCACCGCACCGCCGGATGCAATCTACCAACCTCCGGAAGCCTTGATTGCCAGAGCACAAGCCAGCGGCAGCCTTTTCTGTCCGGGGGCATACTGGCGTTACAGCAACACCGGCTACATGATGCTCGGCCGCGCGCTGGAGAAGAGCGAAGGCACATCGTATGCCGAGCTACTGAAACAGCGCATTCTCGGGCCCCTCGGACTGGTGCACAGTGCCGTCATTGGTCGTGGCACCCCGCCTGAGGGATTGGTAACGTCGCACCCGGGCAATCAACCGATGGACGACCCCGCGCGCGCCACGCCTTTTGCTGCGGGCTCCATAGCTGCACGCGCAGACGACGTGCTGCGGTTCTGGCAGGCGTTGCTGACAGGAAAACTGCTTCCAGCATCGACCGTCAGAAAGTCATTCGCGACGCTCTACCCGATGTTCAACGCGACAGATGACTACTATGGACGGGGGGTGATGGTTAAGGAGTGGACTGACAAGCAGGGCCGCCCGCGGCGCTGGCTTGCACACCAGGGCGGACACACTGGCGCCAACGCCCTGGTGGCCTACGATCCCATGCTGCATGTCTACTTGGCGGTCGCGCTCAACTCCGACGTTTCTGCCGTAGCTACCGCCAATGCGCTTTTGCAGACTTTTGAGGGCTGGCGTATTGCTACGAAGCCCTAGCCTCACCATAGAAGTTCGCAGACGACTCGGCAGCCTGTTCGCCAAAAGCCATCCACTCGGCATTTGTGCGCTTTGACGCAGCTTCGCTCAATAGCGTGTAGAGCTCGACGAAGACTTGCGCGCTATCTGCCAAGGTCGAGAAGTGCGGATCATGCTACGCGGCCGTGTTGCCGGTAAATTCGAAGAAGCTCTGCCAGTTGCGGTCCGAGTACAAGATGCAGATGTACCCGTCGAGCGACTTGTACGGCTTGCGCTGTGGCACACGCAGGCGCGCAAATCAGGTACTGCCGAGCGGAGGATCGAAGGCCGCTGGGCCAAAGTGTTCGACGAGGTTGAAGACAATGGAGGTTTCGAACATGGGCACCTCCACCGTCTGGCCACCACCACCCTGCTTGCGGTGCAACAACGCGGCGAGGATGCCGGAAAGCATCGCTTGTCCAGTGAGTTTGTCGCAGATGCCATGATGCGGATTTCTGGTCTTGCGGATAGCAGTCGTTGAGCCGCTGGAACTGAGCGTCTGCAACCAGCCTGAAGCTGCCCGCCGTGGTTGAGTGGCCGAGGGCTCTGCAGCGATTGCAGTCGGTCGTGCTGCGACGGCAGGATGGCCCAGGAGCCGCAGTCGTCATCGACCGTTTTCATGTAGGCGCCCATCGCAACGTCATCGACTCAGGACGCCGCCACCGACAATGCTGAGCGTTGGGGTTAGCATCCCCGAGAAAAGAGGGAGCAGTCGTGGACGCCAAAGATCTTCAGGCTTTTTGCACTGACCGAAATCTGCATGAACTCATTGAGCTGAGTCGTTCTTCAGAAGACCTGTTAGCGCTGATTCGCCCACGCGAAACCCAGCGCGCGGACTTGTTGGCTTGGGCGATGGATGCAGGTGAAGGGCATGGCCAGGGAGACGCGGTATTCCGGAACTTTCTGCTAGCGATCTACAACGCAGCATCCGGTGAGTCGGCAGGTGATCGTCTGTACAAGAGATCCCACAGCTGGCACTTTATACAGAAGTGGACACCGGCACACACCCTTGCCGCAGATTTCGGGTCGGTCGTCTGCTATCGCGAATACACGATGAAGGGGGATGGACCGAGGTCCAGTCGGCCGGACTTCGTGATCGTGGATCCTGCAAATAAGTTTGTGATCGTGCTCGAAATCAAGGCCGGCGCCGCGTTTGGCCAGAATCAACTGGCCGAGTACCTGACTGCTGCGAACAAAGTCCTGGTCAACAGAGCTGCGTTCAAGTCGTACCAGAAGGCTTTTGTAGCCCTAGATCCCGATCTCGATTCCAGCCGACTGCCGGCGAATTTCGACATCCGCTGGATCGGCATGGACTATTCATGGCTCAGCAAAGTCGAGAGGGCCGCCGAAGGTGCTGTTCTGCGCGGTGACCGAGGTGGCGAACTCATGCAATCCCTGTGCCGTACTCTGACCGAGTACGAAACACCATCGGACCAGCGCTTGGGCCAGCTCGCTGCCGAGCTGGCGATTCACCATCCCGCTGTAGTTACAGCGCTCAAGACGGCAAGCAAGAACGCCCGCATCTTAGAAAACTGGAGCAAACGACTGGTTGAAGGAGAAGGGCCAGCTCATCAGCTCTTTCGGCTCTACGTACAACATCAGCGAGCCTTGGACCGCTTGGTCGGACTCTCCCCTTTGCGCTTGCTGTTGAGCAAAGTTAGCGATGCGTACCCGTTGCTGGAAGCGCACCCTGAACTAAACGAGGCCGGAAAGGTCTGGTTCGTCCGTGCCATGCCTCTGGAACCTGAACGTCAACCGCCTCTTCAAGCAGGAGGCTGGCCCCTACTCTTACGCATTCGGCACCTGAATCGCCGCGACAGCGGGAATGAACCGCAGTTCAGAATCTCGTTGCACTGGTGGTCGAATGACGTTCGACCCGGTGGGGCAATGGCGCGCGCCGCTGAGATCCTTGGAGATCATTTCGGCAAACCAGGCATTGCCAAGATACGTGTGAACTGGCTGACGCTTCATGAGGAGCGTTGCACCGGCGTTAAGAATGCAACAACGCAGGCGTGCGTGTTGATTGAACGGGTTCAAAGGATCAGTCGCGCGGTCACGCCGACATGAGCCGGGCTTCTAGGCACAGCGTCGGACGAGAAGGTCGGCCGCGGCGTCATCAAGGCCTGATGTATCGGACGATTTGCAAGAGGTACATCTGCACAATAGGCCGCACATAGACAGGGAGGGCCAAGTGGCTGGCGAAGAGAACGTTGTTGAGATGGCGATCATGATGGCGTTGCTGGAGTACTGCCGAAGCAGAAATTTGCAGCAGTTCAGACCAGTCCCACGCCAGCAAGGCGAGGCACTCCGCCAGTACTGCGGCGACCTTTTTGGCATGATGGACGGTGCTGACCTCATCGCCCTCGAAATCAAGGAACTGGATGTTGCATCAGGACGGCTGAAGGCGTTCAACACTGATCAGCACGAAGCAGCCAAGCGATTCGAAAGCCTGAAAGTTCCGCTGGCGTACGCGTACAACTCGGTGGGCGTCGACGAACTCGCGTATCACTAATATCCCCAGCCCGCGGGCTGGGGGGCAAAGACTTTGGCTGCGATCAAGCGCTCTACTCCGACGCCCTTGCCTGGGGCCTACGCCTGACCAGCCCCAGCATGAAACGCTGCTGGATTAGTTGAATGGCAAACATGGCACGGACGGCGCCAAGCTATTCGGTCGCCTGCACGGAAAGATCAAGTCAACGAGGCAGCTAAGGAACGGCGTGCTCGTGCTGTTGTACTCTGTAGAGCAGAGCACCCTGGCCACCATGACCGAGCGGGACGTCGTCGCGGTCCTCAAGCAACTCGACCAGACACGGCTGGGACCCAGGCAGCAGGCGAACCTGGAAAAAATTCTCGTCGAAAGTGCCACGGTCTTCAACGCCTTCCTGCCTCCAACTCCCGCAGGGCAGTCGGGCAGCGGTCCATCAAATACGCCACGACCCTCAGGATTTCGCATGTAGAGCCTGTCAGTTCCTCCAGTGCAAAGGGAGTCGTCCATTCCGCAGAGCGACCCATGCCACGGCCCGTGTGCTGCACGATTCACGGCTCATACGTTGTGCGTAGCGCCGGACATCTTCGAGGTGCGAACATCTAATACAAGTTGGCTCAGCGGTTCTAAATGCCGTGGAGTCGCCCAATCAGCTCCTCCGCATTGGCTGCGGTCATACCCGTCTTGCCATCAACGAGGAACAAGAAGCGATTGAACGGACGGTACAGCCATGAGCGGTCGTCAATGGCCAACCATGGAAACACAACGCGATCATTGGCCCGTAGCCAAGCGTTGCATTCGGCTTCCCGTTCAAAAGCCTGCAGCGGCTCAGGAACGCTCTCCAACTGGCTGAATTTTGCTGTGACACCGACGATGCGATGGGCAACGTCAGGGGAGAACCGCGCGCGCAGATCGTCGTGCGAAACTTGAAGACGCCAGGTACTGGTGATCACAACGTCCCAGTCGGGAGTACGGCGCAGCACTTGTTCGAAGACTGGCAGGCAGCAGAAATGTCGAGACTCGTGGCAGTGCTCCGGGTGCAAGACGCCATCAAAGTCCAAGAAAAGTGTTTTCACAGAAAAAGTATAGGGGGATAGCTGTCGCTACATGAAATCACCAAGCGCACGGGCATGCAGCGAAACACCGTGCGCAGTGGCCCAGAACGCCAGAAGAGGTCAAGGCGCTGGCCCATAGCAGGGCGGCGGGAATTGGCAGGCTGGCGGCTTTGTGGCTGACCTGTAGTAAGCGCTCAAGGCCGCCCATCAGGACGTTCGCGCGGCGCCAGTGACTGGTCCTAAGGCTCGCACTCGCGGTGCTAGCTAGAGCCTGAGCTTGTCGTGAAGCAGTTGATGCCTTGGATGCAAAGCTGACGATTTACCCGCGTTGGGGGCAGGCCCGCGCGCACTAAGACTTTCTCGGCGCTAGGGTGTTCTCCTTCTTCGATGAGGCCTCGTGCAGCCCAAAATGCCTGGCGGCGAAACTTGCCGACGTTAACAGAGGCAATTAAGGCCTGTAGCGCCGGCGTTTGAGCGATAGTGACTATCGCCTGGTTCATAGAGAGATGGGCGAACTTGGCCAGTAGCCCTGCATGCAACCGCGTAGGACGTTCCTGTGTTCGCATGACCGAAAACACTGCTCGAGATAGGGCCACTGCTCGTTCCTTCTGAACACGCTGTGCTGCAGTTGGCGAAGTTGACGTTTGAGCAGGATACGCGCCACAACGCGATTGCAGCCAAGCCCAATCGCGAATCGACGCGCGAATACTTGCTCCCTGGTTACGGTTGATGCGGCCGCCGCTCCGGCGCAGCAGTATTTCAATAGTTTCACGATCCGCCTCTACGGTGGGCATCGCTTTTTGGGCTCGAAATCCGTAGGCCTTCATAAACGAGCTATCGCGCAAGCGAAGCAGCCAATAGAGCCTCGGTGAACTACCATTCAGCCGCCTGCCGCCGCTACCAGGTGATTCGGTTTCGAATCGCTCGTATTCGCGGCGAGCTTGTTTTATGGAGAAGGTCCGCGACAAAGTTTTTGGTGGGACTGGTTTGGTCTCGAACTGACTTGCAGCATTTCTGAATTCGTTAAAACTCAATCCGGCCGCAGCCAGAAGCGCGCAGTAGTCCGGGGCACGCAGAAAAGATGGACTGCTGATCGCTTTCAAGCGTAGGGAGGGAGCAGCGTCATCGTCTAGCAGAATCGGTCTAGTTTTGCTGCTGCGTTTTTGGGGCCCACCGTAGGCTGCTTGTATCAACTGCGTTGCATCGCGCTTAAATCTTTCATGTGTTATGCCTACGCGTTCATTTAGTACCGCAAATACCTGCTCCTGCGTCCACGGCGCTTCTGTGCAGACGAGGGTGCTTGCCGCGAATCGGCTCAAACGCAGCAGGGCGCCTTGATTCTCCGGCGATTTCCCGGGCACGTGTGACAGATCTTCCCCACATTCGCATCGCAGCGCCGGAGGCCGAAGTAGTGATCTATTTATGGGCATGACCATGGTTCTGCAAGCCGGACAGGCAATCCTCAGGGCAGTACCGTGCTCGGCACATACGCTGGCAACGGGCAGTTGGTGTTGACGGTGCACATATGATTCGCCGTAGGCCTCAATATCACTCCGTAGACAGGCCGGACAGTATCGTGCTCCCGGCAGCGCCTGTGCGTGGCCCAAAGTCGTTAGCTTTGTGACTGGCCCTTTCGTGGCGTCTACATTTATGCGCAGTCTAGCGCTTGTGGCCTGGTTGAAGGACTGCCAGAACGGAAGGATTGTCAGCTCGCGAAGCATTCGCGGATATGTGTAGCCCAGTGCAAACAGCAACCTGTCAAGCTTGGCATTCTGATTGGGGGGGGTGAAGAATGGCGCGTAAATTCGCCGCCCATAACCCGACTCCTCTAACAGGCTCCGCCATAGGCCCGAGCCGTTGTGCAGCATCAGCCGCGTCAAGAGCGACGCGAGCAATTCGTCAGGGTAGGCTGTTGGAATGAAGGGAATTCTGAGCATTCACTCGATCAATCTGTTGGTTCGCATAGGTGGCGAGCGCTTGCGACCATCGGCGCAAGCCTGCCAGACGCCGGATGCGCCACAGTTGCGGCTGGACGCCGTCCATAACCAAGAGGTTAACGGCATAGTCGATACGGCGCTTGCCAAAGGCATCCGCAGTCTCCACTGCTTTGTCGAGCAAGGCGGCAAGCTGCGGAAGTTTGCCGACGTTGCGCCTCACCATTGTCTCGCCTAGCGGTCGTAGTAGGCGAGTCTTCGTCAGGCGTCGCGGCGGCACCTCGTTTCGTAGCTGGGTGAGCCGCCCGTCCAACACCTGGCAGAGTTCGGCGTCTCGCCGGCCCCAATCCACTCGAGCCGGTCCACTGATGCGAGGTTGAATAGTGAGTATCCCGGAGCTTGTCGCCGAGGCGAGCCAGACGCGGTCATGCCGGTAGAGCCAGGCATAGTCGGCCTTGGCACGTTCCCGGGCATCTGTCACTCGGTTCATACCATTCTGCTGGCAAGCCAGCATCGCTGCCATCCAGCGCTCGCGTCTCGCCGGCAATTGCGCGATACCGCGCGCGTCCTGGTGTGGCCGCAGCGTCGTAGGGTACTGTGCCAGAATCCGGTACACCGAACTCACAGAAACGCCCGTTTGCTTGGCCACAGCCTGTTGCGAACTCAGCGAGCCCAGTGCTTCCAGGACCCGATCAATTACCGTTGGATGCAGCGACTTACGGCGTTCACGTATGGGAATTTTTCGCTCCCTGCGCCAAGCCACTACGGTCGTCACGCTCCGGCCTATGCTCGCGGCCACCTCGCGGCAGGACCGTGATGGATCTCGTAGTGCGGCCTCGTAGTCGCTTGCTAGCGCTAGGGACGAAGCAGGTTGCACAACTGCCTGCGTATCGGGGGGAGGATGAAGAGGCAAACCATGCGGTGCCGAGTCAAACGCGGCACCAGCCGTCTCGAACGCCGATACGGAGCCGAAGAGGAGGTCAATCAGCAGCAGGTGGCAGATCGGGTGCAGCGATCGCTGTGGCTTTTCGAATATGGATCGCAGCCACCCCAGCGGATTTGCAGCAGTGGCGAGCAGCCGCGCTTGGTGGTCGAATCCCTGGAAGTCATTGAAATGCCGACGCAGCGAACTGGCTAGACCCGGGAAGTCCACTTTGCCGCGTCGTGTACTGTGTCCCAGCGTCAGCGCAGCTTCCCGGTAGATTGCAGCGCGTCGAAGTGGCTCGATCACCGGCAGCGCGGCCTCGACCAGATCCTGGGATAGTTGGGCGAACCTCAGTTGACGCGAGTCGGCCCGTAGCTCGCGTCGAGTCGTAGGCGTCGCTGGAGGTAAGAGAAGCCGCTGGCGGTGGGTGCGGTCCTGAAGGGGCAGATTCTGGAGTTCGATGCCATGAATCGTGCAACAGTTGACTCCTGGCAGCTGGTGCCTGCGTATCCAGTACATGCTGCCGTGGCAGCTCCAATTTTCTGCCAAGCAGTCTGAGCAACTGCGCAGAGCCGGATGGGCGCCAAAGCGGTTGGCAACCCGTCCCATCAACGTCTTTAGCCCTTGACCGCCGCCATGCAGAAGACGGTGGCGCACACGCGAGTGGACCGAATCGGTTAGGAATGGCCTGTGATAGGGCAGCAGCGTGCCGTTTTCGATAAGGCTGTCGAGGTTCGGGAACGGTAGCAGGCCACCGAGCCGTTCTGCCGTCGCAAGTAGCCGCGAAGGCAAATCAACGCTCGGAACCATAGTGCGGCAGTCAAAAAGCTGCTGGAGTACATCGCGCGGTGAGCCCATCGCATTGAGCGCCGCAAGCCGGGCCAGCCACGAATACAGCAGCTCGTCCGGCAGCAATGAGGGTACAAACGCGATGTTTGCGCCGAACACCGACCTACGGACGTTCAACTGCATTGCCAATAGTTTCTATTGGAGTGCTCAGAGGGCCAGCGGATCTTCTTCGGGCAGATAGACCGCACCGCCGCTGGCGGTGGCAGATTTGCGCGCCTGTTTAGCCGAAGACGGCGGCGGGGTTGGTGTGGCTGCGAAATCATCGAACTCCTCGTCGCCTCCCCGGCCCGTCCCGTTTGCCGGTGGCTCGTCGTTGGCGCCGAGCAGTTGGCGAAGCGCCCGGTACCTCTGGCTAAAAATCAGGTCGTCGAAGGCGCGCAGCTTGAGGGGATCTTTGCTACGCAAGGCGGCGATGGCGGGTTGCAAAAATGCCATGTCGGTCGCTGCGGTGCGCTCGAATGCGGCGACATCGATGACTTCGCGCCCGCCGATCTCGTTGCGCTGTGACAAGGTGAATGCCAGCGAGGCGAATGCCGTGTTGCCTGCCGACGCCGCGTGCCAGGCGTTCAGGATCTCCTTCGTCAGAGGCGTCTTCTTCTTGACAAAGGTATATTCCCAGTAGGTTTCGCAGAACTCGAGCCACTGCGTATCGGTGCGCGCCATTGGGCGGAGTACCGTTTGGCCGTGGGACGTGAGCTTTCTGGCGTTGCGGACGCTGTCCTCGATGACGGATTGCACTGCTGGTGTCGCGAGCGCTAGTAAGCTGATACCCAGTCGCTCAATGATTTCGCTGAAGAGGTTAAGCATGAACTCTGCGTGCTGGCCTCGAGCGCTGCGCAGATTCTGGACTTCATCTATGACCATGAACCCCAGGGAGACCGCAGTAGCAACCCGGTTCATAAGCTCCACCATGGGTGCGACGTTGCGAATCGCTTTGGCTTGCCGCGCGTAGTTGGTTCCGAGCAGCTTATCGATCTCATCGAAGAACTGGATGCAGAGGCTCTTCAACGTGGCGTCGTGCGGAACGCGAAGGACGACGTAGACCACCTGATGGCATCTCAGATCAGTACCCTTGTAGTTGCTGTGCGCAATCACCTGCGGGTAGCGCAGTAGGAAGGAGAGGGCAAAGGTCGTTTTGCCCATGCCGCTGACGGCCATCATGAAGTGACCTTTGGCGGACGACTTCCAGTTGGCAGGGAACGGGAAGCCATCGGCGCTGTTGGTCGCCAGGGCGTGTCGCCGCTGCCGATCTATCACGGTCAAGGGATTGCGCGCGACATAGGTGTCCCGCATCATGGTGGCCAACGCGATGCCCGCCTTTTGATACTCGGGAAACGGGAAGACGATGTCGTTGATCGTCGACATTTCCATCATGCGTACCACCTCGCCGGCACGCCGCGTATTGGCGGTTGGTTTGGGTGGATAGTGCGACAGCAACGTCAAGAACTCCAGTTTTGTCTGCTCAATTTGCGGCAAAGCTTCGATGAACGGGTTGCCTGAGAAGCGACTGACGCCCGTATTGCGATAGTCGGCGGGGTGAACTTCTAATGTGCTCAACGCTTGTTCCTATGCTGTCGAATTAATGCAAGATTGCGCAGGCGCTCTTCTTCCTCCAAGCGAGCCCAGTCAGCGGTCGCTGTTGGGTCGTCGGTCTGCGGTTGCTCTTGCCTAGGCGCTCGGCGTTTGCCGATCAGCGCCTCCTTCAGGCGGGCGGTCTCGTGTGCTCTCACTGCCGTTTGGCCCGCTTTGGGAAGCGTGACAGCTTTGGAGCGGCCTTTGCGCGTAGGCGTCCGCTTCTCGTTCTTCGCTGTCAAGCGCGCAATTCGCCCCTCATGCTCGGCACGGGCCCATAGAAGCGAGGTACGGTTTGCCAGCGCCTCTTCCTCGTCGAGCGACATGCCTGCAATCTCCTTGGCCGTTCCCTCCGTCATCACAAAGCGAGCCCACGTCCCTTGATCGCTCGGCACCCAGACCTCAGTAGGCATGGTCTTGTCCAACTTGACACCGACAGATTTCGCGCGGCTCGTCGAGCGACGTGCCAATTCCGCAGCGGGCTCGTTGCCTGGTAGGTAGGGGCGATTCTTGTAGCGGAGCACGCCTTTGGCAATGCTGGCCTTGTCGGTGCTCAGCAGCAAACGGTGATAGTCGTCCTCGCTAAGCGGAGCAGATCGCAGGCCCGTGATGTTCTTGAGACCCCAAAGATAGGCGTCCCTGGGGGTTGGAGCAACACCAGCCTGGGTCAAAATGCGACGACGTCGCAAGGATGTATGCGGGCGGTTGTTGTAGTCCTCGATGATGTCGACGAGCAGTCGATAGGCATCGGTCAACGTGCGAACTGCACAGGCCTCAGCTTTGCGAGCTGTTCTCTTGGTTCTTGGATCCATTGGCCGATCTGCGTATGCTCCTTGTATGCCCGACGCCGCCATCCGCCACTTGATTTCGCGAATCAACCGTTCCACGATGGCTTTGCCGTCGGGGCACAGGGGCGGCAGCGGCGTCATGTCGATGCGCAAATCGTTGACGACGCTCTGTTCCATTGCGTCGCTCATGAAGTCAGAGCCGCGGTCTGGACAGATGACAGCCGGCATGCGCCCGACGGGCCAGCGAGCATCTGTGATGTTGATGCCGAGCCGCTTGAAGCGCGCCTCCCGCGAGGTGAAGGCGATGAGCAGCGCGTGGCGTACCTCTTCGTAGGACGCCGAGCGAAGCGAAAGGTATGCCGAGACAACAAAACGGCTCCACCTGTCGATCAGAAAGTAGATGGTCGGCTTTCCGACCAGCACAGGCGGGTCGTCGTGTGAGACCAAGTGGATGCGGCCGCCCGTGGCGTCTATCTCGTAGATCTCGCACGGCCCTGCCGCGCGCACTGAGCCTAGATACCCAGGGTTGCGCTGATGGGTGCGCATGTTTCTCGCGAGCTCGTCGGAGACGCGAAGGTGCTCATCGATGTAGTAGCGGAACTGTCGCGCGGTGACGGGTTCGGGCGCTTCGCCGGCGATATACCGGGCGTAGATCGCTGGATGACGACGACGAAACTCTTCTGCCAGATATTCTTCGTGCGCGGTTGTTTTGAATGCAGGCCCCTTCGTCAGGAGGCGTCGGAAGCAGGCCACCATGTCCTCGATGTCTTCTGCACGCACTATGAATTCGTTGCGCCCCAGTTCTTCGGCTAACGCCGATTGGCGGCCCCTTCGCTTCGGAGGTGCGTGATTTTCAACAGAGGCTGTCGGGTACGAAGCCTGTCCTGGCTTGACGCCGCGCGGCAACGGCAGCAGGGCCAGACGCGTGCCGCCGAAGTAGTAGTACCTAAGAATGGTTCGGAGCAGGGTTGTATGGCTGGTCTCCGTCTCTTCGGCGCGTAGGCGGATCAGCGTGGTGAATGAGTGGCGGGATAAGTTCGTCTTGCGATTGAAGACTTTGATGAGAGGCTCGACCAGATGCCACGCGGTCTCCAGTTGAGTGGAGCGCTCGCTTCCCTTCGCTGGCTCGTTGGTCAACGCTGCCGGCAGGACTAGCTTTCCCCAGGCGGAAGAGGGCGTGCCAGCGAGAGCCCGAAGCTCGCTGAGTGAGATCGACGTTGGCCGCCTGGCATATCTCGCGCCCTCCGGCTCGCCCACCCACATGGCATAGATGCAGTCGTTGAAGACGTGGGTCAAACGCAGATAGCGATCGGTGTCCTCTCCAATGCGAAGCACCAAACCAGGAGTCGGCGCTGGGTTGCCCGCAATTACCTGGAACTCAGGCATGGACCGTCTCCGCCAGCAGCACGACTGGAGCGTTCAAGGCCAAGGGGTGCTCCAGCGACGGCTTAATACGGTTGGACCAGGCGCAATAGCGGAACACGTCCTGCATGACAGTGGTCGGCTGCCTCAGCTGCCTCGACAACTTCGCCAGCAACTCGCCTAGCGACAGATTGGGCGAGTAGGCTGCGGCAAACTGGTCCACAAATCGATTCTCCAGCGAAGGATCCAAGACGTATCGATGCCTAAACCATGCGCGCGTGAAGCGGAGGGTCTCCAGCATCGTCTTGTTGAATCGCTTGGTGTCTACCAGCGTCCAAGGAATGCCGCGTTCTTGGCACCATGCGTGTTCCACCTTGAGCCGCAGCCGGACGAGCGGGTCAAGGGCGTCTTCGGGCGACTTGACGCTGGCTGCTCGGTACTTTAGCTTTCCATCGACTCGTTCGGTGATCAAAAGGTCGATAGTGAAGGGCTCGGGGTACCCACTTCGCGCAGTATGTCGTACGCCGAACTGCTCGCACAGCTCAAGCGTTCGATCAAAGTCAAGAATGGGCCACTGCTCTCGAAGGTCGACGGTGGAGGCACGTCGCTCAACTAGGAAAAAGTAGATCGCCTCGAGTTCTGACAACAGGTGATGGGGTCTGCCGGTAAAAACGCCACGGATGATGGCGGATGTGCCCTTGGATGGGACATCACGCACCTTCAACCACGGAACGTAAAGCGAGTCCGAACCGACGCCACGGCGGCGTTTGATGCGAGTTCTAAGGTGTGGAGGATAAAGGAGAGGGTTTGGCTTCCAATGCACTACCCCATTGTGCACGAAATTTGTCAGAAATTTCCGTAAATTTAGTTAATTCAAGCGGTGTGCAGCAGCCCACGTGCTTGTGTCCACCATGAGCGATGCACTCAGGCCTTGAGCAAGCCGCTCTTCTCGATAAATCTCACGACCTCGTTCAAGCCCGCCTGTGTCTTGAGGTTGGTCATTACGAAGGGCTTGAGGCCTTGCGCTGACTTGCGCATGCGCTCGGTGTCGGCGCGCATCACATCCAGGTTGGCGCCCACGTGGGGGGCCAGGTCGGTTTTGTTGATGACGAACAGATCGCTCTTGGTGATGCCGGGGCCGCCCTTGCGGGGGATTTTTTCGCCAGCTGCCACGTCGATGACGTAGATGGTGAGGTCGCTCAGCTCGGGGCTGAAGGTAGCGGCCAGGTTGTCGCCGCCGCTTTCCACGAACACGATGTCGGCGTTGGGGAACT
>VFQM010000790.1_pt1 | contig 31895 bp, 34 predicted proteins | sample 3512391 | NCBI WGS metagenome assembly VFQM01 (sample SAMN10412369, study PRJNA504923) | tailings metagenome | isolation source: Replicate 1 from Balatoc abandoned mine | place: Philippines
CCGAGGCCAAGCGCATCCGCGACCAGCTCTCGGCCAGCCACGAGCGCTTCACCACGGTGCTCGAGGGCCTGGACGCCTCGGTGTCGGTGCTGTCGGTGCAGCAGCGCGAGCTGCTGTTCGTCAACCGGAGCTACCGCCTGTGGTTCGGCAGCGACCCGCGCGGCCACGCCATCCTGGCCGGCGGCATGAGCGACGAGGAGCCCTCGGGCAGCGACGACTACGACGAGTTCTCCGGCCTGCCGGCGCAGGAGCTCACCGAGGCCGGCATCCACCCGCGCGAGGTCTTCGTCGAGTCGCTGCAGAAGTGGTTCGACGTGCGCGCGCGCTACCTGCAGTGGACCGACGGCCGGCTGGCGCAGATGATCATCGCCACCGACATCACCGCCCGCGTGCGCGCCGAGGAGATCGCCGACGCCCAGGCCGAGAAGGCGCAGGTCACCAGCCGCCTGGTGACCATGGGCGAGATGGCCAGCTCGGTGGCCCACGAGCTCAACCAGCCGCTGACCGCCATCACCAACTACTGCAACGGCATGGTCTCGCGCGTGCAGGCCGGCACCATCGGCACCGAGGACCTGGTCGCGGCGCTGCAGAAGACGGCGCGCCAGGCGCAGCGGGCCGGCCAGATCATCCACCGCATCCGCGCCTTCGTGAAGCGCAGCGAGCCGCAGCGCCAGCCTGCGCAGGCGAGCAAGATCGTCGAGGACGCCGTGGAGCTGGCCAACATCGAGCTGCGCCGGCGCCACGTGGCGATCCGCGTCTACGTGGCCCAGCGGCTGCCCGACCTGATGGTCGACCCGATCCTGATCGAGCAGGTGCTGCTGAACCTGCTGAAGAACGCCGCCGAGGCCATCGACGGCGCGCAGATGCCGCCGGCGCGCCGCCACATCGAGCTGCGCGTGGTGCCGCGCCACACGCCGGAGCAGGGCGGCGTCATCGAGTTCAGCGTCACCGACCAGGGCCCGGGCCTGCCGCCGGAGGTGTCCGAGCGCCTGTTCGAGGCCTTCTTCTCCACCAAGCCCGACGGCCTGGGCATCGGCCTCGGGCTGTGCCGCACCATCGTCGAGTCCCACCGCGGCCGGATGCGGGTGGAGACCCTCTACAATGGCGACCAGGTCGCCGGGTGCCGTTTCTCGTTCACGCTGCCGGTGGAACTGGCGGCCCGCGCCGCCGACGCCGCCGATGCGGGCGTTGCCTCCAACCCCACCGTGACCTCCTGAATGAGCCTGATCCCCAAGAAAGGCACCGTCTACGTCGTCGACGACGACGAGGCCGTGCGCGACTCGCTGCAGTGGCTGCTCGAGGGCAAGGACTACCGCGTCAAGTGCTTCGACTCGGCCGAATCCTTCCTCTCCCGCTTCGACCCGCGCGAGGTGGCCTGCCTGATCGCCGACATCCGCATGGACGGCATGAGCGGCCTGGAGTTGCAGGATCGCCTGCTGGAGCGCCGGAGCCCGCTGCCCATCGTCTTCATCACCGGCCACGGCGACGTGCCCATGGCGGTCACGACGATGAAGAAGGGCGCGATGGACTTCATCGAGAAGCCGTTCAAGGAGGAGGAGCTGCTGTCGCTGGTGGAGCGCATGCTCGACCAGGCGCGCACCGCCTTCAGCGCCCACCAGGAGCAGGCCAGCCGCGACGCGCTGCTGTCGCGCCTGACCACGCGCGAGAGCCAGGTGCTCGAGCGCATCGTCGCCGGCCGCCTGAACAAGCAGATCGCCGACGACCTGGGCATCAGCATCAAGACGGTGGAGGCGCACCGCGCCAACATCATGGAAAAGCTCAACGCCAACACCGTGGCCGACCTGCTGAAGATCGCGCTGGGCGCGCAGGCCAAGGGCTGACCCGGCCGCCTGCCACCCTTTCACGACCAGGCCGCTTGCCCCGCAAGCGGCCTTCGCTTTTGGAGACACCCCGATGAGCGCCCGACTGATCGACGGCACCGCCCTGTCCCAGCAACTCCGCGCCGACGTCGCCCGCCGTGCCGCCGCGCTCACGGCGCGCGGCCTGCGCCCGGGCCTGGCCGTCATCCTGGTCGGCGACGACCCGGCCAGCCAGGTCTACGTGCGCAACAAGGTCCGCGCCTGCGAGGAGGCGGGCCTGCACTCGGTGCTCGAGCGCCACCCGGCCACGCTGCCCGAGGCGGAGCTGCTCGCGCGCATCGCCGCGCTGAACGCCGACCCGGCGATCCACGGCATCCTGGTGCAGATGCCGCTGCCGCGGCACATCGACCCGCACCGCGTGATCGAGGCCATCTCGCCGCGCAAGGACGTCGACGGCTACTCCACGCTGAGCGCCGGCGAGCTGATGACGCAGCTGCCCGGCTTCCGCCCCTGCACGCCGTATGGCTGCATGAAGCTGATCGAAAGCACCGGCCTGGACCTGCGCGGCCGCCACGCGGTCGTGATCGGCCGCAGCAACACCGTGGGCAAGCCGATGGCCCTGCTGCTGCTGCAGGCCCATGCCACCGTCACCATCTGCCACAGCGCCACGGCCGACATCGGCCACCACACGCGGCAGGCCGACGTGGTGGTGGCCGCCGTGGGCCGGCGCAACGTGCTGACGGCCGACATGGTCAAGCCCGGCGCGCTCGTGATCGACGTCGGCATCAACCGCAACGACGAGGGCAGGCTCTGCGGCGACGTCGACTTCGCCGCCGTGCGCGAGGCACTCGGCCCCGCAGGCTGGATCACGCCGGTGCCCGGCGGCGTCGGGCCGATGACGATCGCGATGCTGCTGGTCAACACCCTGCAGTCGGCCGAGCGGGTGGCCGGCGAGGCCGCGGCGGCGGCATGAACCCGCTGCTCGACGACGGCGCGCTGCCGCGTTTCGACGCCATCGCACCGGCGCACTTGACGCCGGCGCTGGACCTGCTGCTGGCCGAGGCCGAAGCCGCCCTGACCGCGGCAGGCAGCCCCGCGGTGGCCGCCGACGTCGACGCCCTGGCCGGCGTGCTGGATGCACCGGTGGAGCGCCTGCGGCGCGCCTGGGGTCACGTGGGCCACCTGCATGCCGTGGCCGACAGCGCCGACTGGCGGGCCGCCTACGGCGACAACCTGCCCCGCGTGACCGACTTCTTCACCCGGCTGGCCGCCGACCCTGCCCTGTACGCCAAGACGCGCGCCATCGCCTCGGCGCCGGCCTTCGCCGGTCTGCCTGCCGTGCGACGCAAGGCGGTGGCCGATGCGCTGCGCGACTTCGAGCTCGGCGGGGCGGCGCTGCAGGGCCCGGCCCGCGAGCGCTTCGCCGCCATCGAGGCGCGGCTGGCCGAACTGTCGCAGCGCTTCGGCGAGAACGTGCTCGACGCCACCGACGCCTGGCACCTGGACCTGCCCGCCACGCGCCTGGCCGGCCTGCCGCCGGACGTGCGGCGCGCCGCGCAGTCGCTGGCGCGCGAGGCCGGCGCCGGCGACGGGACCGACAAGGGCACGGCCCGGCTGACGCTGCATGCACCCTGCCGCCTGCCGGTGCTGGCCACGGCCGAGGACCGCGCCGTGCGCGAGACCGTCTGGCGCGCGCATGCGCAGCTGGCCAGCGAGCTCGGCCCGGCGGCGCAGGACAACGGCCCGCTGATGCGCGAGATCGCCGCGCTGCGCCACGAGCAGGCCGCGCTGCTGGGCCGGCCGCACTACGCCGCGCTGTCGCTGGTGCCCAAGATGGCGGGCAGCGCCGACGAGGTGCTGGCCTTCCTGCGCGACCTCGCCCGCCGGGCCGGCCCCAGCGCCGCGCGCGAGCTGGCGGCGCTGCAGGCCCATGGCCGCGCGCTGGGCCTGGACACGCTGCAGCCCTGGGACCGCGCCTTCGTCGGCGAGCGGCTCAAGCAGTCGCTGCACGGCATCGACGACGAGACGCTGCGCCCCTGGTTCCCGCTGCCGCGCGTGCTGCAGGGCCTGTTCGATCTGGTCGAGTCGCTGCTCGGCGTGCGCATCGTGCCCGGCGACGCGCCGGCCTGGCACCCCGACGTCACCCATCACCGCGTGCTGCAGGACGGGCGCGAGCTGGGCCGCTTCTGGCTCGACCCCTACGCGCGTCCAGGCAAGCAGAGCGGGGCCTGGATGGACGAGGCCCGGGCGCGCTGGCGCCGCCCAGACGGCCAGCTGCAGACGCCGCTGGCGCATCTGGTCTGCAACTTCATGCCGCCGCAGGACGGCCGTCCGTCGCTGCTGACCCACGACGACGTGATCACCCTGTTCCACGAGTTCGGCCACGGCCTGCACCACCTGCTGACGCAGGTGGACGAGCTGTCGCTGTCGGGCATCGCCGGCGTCGAGTGGGACGCCGCCGAACTGCCCAGCCAGTTCATGGAGAACTTCGCCTGGGAGTGGCCGGTGCTGCAGCGCATCAGCGCCCACGTCGACAGCGGCGAGCCGCTGCCGCGCACGCTGTTCGAGCGCCTCACCGCGAGCCGCCACTTCGGCGCCGGGCTGCGCATGCTGCGCGGCGTGGAGTACGCGCTGTTCGACATGCGGCTGCACGCCGAGCCGGGCACCGAGGCGCGCATCGCCGCGCTGGCGCGCGAGGTGGAGTCCGAGGTCGGGCTCCCGCCGAGGCCGGCCGAGGACCGCTGGCCGCAGGCCTTCCTGCACGTGTTCGACGGCGGCTATGCCGCCGGCTACTACGGCTACCACTGGGCCGAGGTGCTGTCGGCCGACGCCTACGCCGCCTTCGAGGAGGCCGGCGTCTTCGACCCCGCCACCGGTGAGCGCTGGCGCCGGCAGGTGCTGGCCACCGGCGGCAGCCGGCCGGCGCTGGAGAACTTCGTCGCCTTCCGCGGCCGTCCGCCCACGCTCGACGCCCTGCTGCGTCACCAAGGCTTGCAAGAAGCCGCCGAGGCCGATTGAAGCCGCCGCCCGCGCTGGGGTAGATTCCGGCCATGACCGTCGATGCGCGCGCCCTCTCCCGTGTCGCCCTGCCGGGCCTGGCCCTGGCCGCCGCCCTGACCGGTCTGCCGGCGCTGGCGCAGTACAAGGTCGTGGCGCCCGACGGCCGCGTCACCTACACCGACCGGCCGCCGGCCGACGCCAGCGCACGTGTCACCCAGATCGGGCGCATGAGCCCGCCGCCGGCCGACACGGTGGCGCTGCCGCAGGACCTGCAGCGCGTGGCCACGCGCTTCCCGGTCACGCTGTTCACCGCCCCCGAGTGCGCGCCCTGCGACAGCGGGCGCGAACTGCTGCGCCAGCGCGGCGTGCCCTACAGCGAGCGGCAGGTGATCAGCAACGACGACGTCGCCGCCCTCGAGCGCACGGTGGGCGGGCGCACCGTGCCGACGCTCACGGTGGGCGGCCAGGCGCTGCGCGGCTTCTCCGCCGGCGACTGGACGTCCTACCTGGACGCCGCGGGCTACCCCCGGGCCTCGCGCCTGCCGCGAGGCTGGGCCGCGCCGGCACCGGCCCCGCTGGTGGCCCGCGCCCCGGTGCCGGCCACCGCGCCGAACGCCCCGCCGCCGGCCGCCGCGGAACCGGCCACGCCGGTGGACAGCGACACCGACGCCGACGGCAGCACCACCGGCATCCGGTTCTGACCGCGCACCGGCCTTCGCGCCGGCCGTCGGACCCCTGTCCGGATCCTCAGGCGCGCAGCCGGCGCGCCAGCAGCGCCCCGGCACCCACCACCAGGCCCACGGCCCAGAACATGGACGCCGCACCCACCACCGCACCGGCAGCGCCGAAGAGCAGCGGCATCAGCGTGCTGGAGCCGTTGATGGTCATCGAGCGGAAGGCCAGCGCCTGGCCGTGCCGGTCCTCCGGCGTCAGGTGGTGCAGCACCGTCATCAGCATCGGCTGCACGCAGCCCAGCGTGACGCCCAGCGCCACCGCGCACAGGCCCATCAGCCAGGGCTGCGACGCCAGCGGGTAGACGGCGAAGATGAGCGCCGTGCCGAGCATGGCGCCGGCCACCACCCGTGCCGGCTGGAGGTGCCGCGCCAGCAGCGGGATCAGCACGCGCACGCCGGTCACCGACAGCGTGAAGCTGCCCAGCACCAGGCCGATGGTGGTGGCGCTGAAGCCGCGCTCGTGGCCGAGGATGGGCACGGCGAAGCCATGCACGTCCCAGCACATGGACAGCAGCCAGTTCACGGCCAGCAGCCGCTTCATGCCGGGCAGCGCGAACAGCTCGCGCAGTGGCGAGCCGCCGTCGGGGCGCGTGCTGCCCGGCGCCGCCGCGGCCGGCACTGCACGGGCAGCCAGCCAGCTCGCCAGCGGCAGCACCAGCAGCGCCGCATAGGCCACGCCGAACCCGCCGGCGTCGATCATCAGCCCCACCGCCACCGGGCCCACCACGTTGGCCAGCGACGGTGCCAGCCCCAGCCAGCTGAACACGCGCACGCGCTCGACCGCGTCGCGCGCCGTCAGCCCACCGGTGCGCTGCACGGCGATCAGGCCGATGTTGGCCCCGGCCCCGGTGGCCAGCGCGCCGGCGCCCAGCAGCAGCGCCGCCGGCCAGCCCTGCAGGGGCGCCGAGGCGGCGGCCAGCAGCAGGCCAGCCGCGCACAGCGCACCGGCCACGTTCATCGGCCGGTGGAAGCCCCAGCGGTCGGCCAGGCGCCCGGCGGCCATGGCCAGCAGCACCGGCGCGGCGGCAAACAGCGCCAGCAGCACCCCCACCGTCCAGGCCGAGGCGCCACGCGCCAGCGCGTCCAGCGGCGCGGCCATGCGCAGGCCGGTCATCGCGGCATGCACGCCCACCTGGCTGGCCACCAGCGCCACCAGCAGCCGGCCCGGGCCGGGGTCTGCCGGCGCGCCCGGCGGCGTGGGCGTGGCCGGCGGCGGCGAGCCCGCGCTGCTCATGCGGCCACGGTCATGCGGCAGCGCTCATTCGACGGCCGACTCGTCGGCCAGCGGCCCGGCCAGGCCCGGCAGCAGCTGCGCGCTGCGGCCCTCGGGCAGCGCCTCCACGCCGCGCAGCTGGCGCGCCATCGCGCGCGTGCGCACCTCGGCGGCCTCGATGGTGTTGCCCGCTTCCTCGAGCTTCTTCTTCGTCTTCGCCAGCACGTCGCCGAACTTGGCGAACTCGGTCTTCACGGCGCCCAGCACCTCCCAGACCTCCGCCGAGCGCTTCTCCAGCGCCAGCGTGCGGAAGCCCATCTGCAGGCTGGTCAGCGTGGCCAGCAGCGTGGTCGGGCCGGCGAGCATGACCTTGTGCTCGCGCTGCAGCGCCTCCAGCAGCCCGGGCCGGCGCAGGGCCTCGGCATACAGGCCCTCGGTGGGCAGGAACAGGATGGCGAAGTCGGTGGTGTGCGGCGGGCCGACGTACTTCTCGCGGATGCGGCGCGCCTCCAGCCGCAGCTGGGTCTCGATGCCCTTGGCCGCCGCCTCCACCGCGGCCACGTCGGCGCGCTCGTGGGCGTCGAGCAGGCGTTCGTAGTCCTCGCGCGGGAACTTGGCGTCGATGGGCAGCCACAGCGGCGCGCCGTCGGCACGCTGCCCCGGCAGGCGGATTGCGAACTCCACCACCTCGCGGCTGCCGGGCAGCGTGGCCACGTTGCGCGCGTACTGCTCGGGCGTGAACACCTGCTCCAGCAGCCCGGCGAGCTGCACCTCGCCGAACACGCCGCGCGTCTTCACGTTGGTCAGCACGCGGTGCAGGGTGCCCACGTCGCGCGCCAGCGTGTGCATCTCGCCCAGCCCGCGGTGCACCTGCTCCAGCCGGTCGGCCACCTGGCGGAAGCTCTCCCCGAGGCGCTGCTCCAGCGTGGCGTGCAGCTTCTCGTCCACCGTGGCGCGCATCTGCTCGAGCTTGGCCTCGTTGCCCTCCTGCAGCCGGTGCAGACGCTGCTCCATGGCTTCGGCCAGGCGGCGCAGCGCGGCGTCCTGGGCGTCGCGCGCCGCCTGCGCCTGCGCCACCAGCGTGCCCTGCAGCTCGCGCTGCTGCCCGGTGAGCGCGGCCTGCAGGGCCTGGGCCTGCTGGGTCAGCGTGGTCTGGGTGGCCGCCAACTGCACGCGGAAGGCGTCGATCTGCTCGTTCTGCGTGCGCGCCACGTCGCCGGCCTGCGCCAGCAGCATCTGCTGGAAGGTGGCCAGGTCGCCGCGGGTGGACTGGGCCTGGCGGCCGAGCTCGTCGCGCAGTTCGCGCTCCAGGCGGTCGCTGCGCTCGGCCGCCGCGGCATCGTGGTGCCGGCTGGCCAGCCAGGCCAGCACCGCCACGTTCAGCAGCGCCAGCCCCAGCAGCGCCCAGGGCAGCCAGGCGTCGGGGTTGCCGTTGGTCATGGGTGGATTGTCTCAGCCCGGATCGGGCCTGCCGGCCCGGCCAACGGCCGCCAAAAATTCACGCCACGATCGCATTTGATCAAATAGACTTGAGACGCCTCGAACACCCCGCGTGGGCGAGGCGGACAGAAGCGACCTTTGCGGAGCCCTCTACCTCGCGTCGGGGGCTCCCTTTTTTTCGTCCGCCGCCAGGGGCACGCCCATGCGCTGCAGCTGCAGCCGGGTCAGCGCCACGTACAGCGGCGCGCTGATCAGGCGCGAGATGCCGCTGGCCACCAGCGCGCAGGCCATCAGGCTGAGCACCATCGACTGGCCGGCGACCATCTCCATCACGATGATGAAGGCGGTCAGCGGCGCCTGCGTCACCGCCGCCAGGAAGCCGGCCATGCCCAGCGCGATCAGCGCCGGCCGCTCGGTGAAGCCGGTGAGCGCGGCCACGTCGCTGCCGATGCCCGCCCCCACCGCCAGCGACGGCGCGAACACGCCCGCGGGCACGCCGGTCCAGGTGGTGAGCCAGGTGGCGATCAGCTTCAGCGGCGTGTAGAGCAGCTCGCCGGTGCGCTCGCCCTCGAGCAGGCCCTTGGTCTGCTCGTAGCCGCTGCCGAAGGTGGCGCCCTGGGTGACGACGCCGATCACCGCCACCAGCAGCGCGCAGCCGGCGGCGAAGCGCACCGGCGCGCGGGCACGCTGGCGGCTGAAGAGGTCGTTGCCGCCGGCCAGCGACACGATCAGCAGGCGCGAGAACAGGCCGCCCAGGAGGCCGCAGACCACGGCGATCAGCAGCCCGGGGCCGAACAGCGCCCAGCCCAGCTGCGGCACCTCGATGCGCCCGAAGTAGCTGTTGTTGCCGTAGATCGACACCGCCATCAGGCCGGCGAGCACGATGGCGGCGATCAGCAGCGCGCTGCTGCGCTGCTCGCGCCGGCGCCACAGCTCCTCGATGGCGAACATGACGCCGCCCAGCGGGGTGTTGAAGGCCGCGGCGATGCCGGCCGCGCCACCGGCCATCAGCAGGCCGTGCTCGCTGATGGTGTGGCGGTCGGGCAGCCAGCGGCGCGCGCTGTGCAGCACGCCGGCGGCGATCTGCACCGAGGGGCCCTCTCGGCCCAGCGACAGGCCGGCCAGCAGCCCGCCCGAGGTGAGCACCACCTTGCCCAGGGCCAGCTTCAGCGACACATAGAGACCGCGCTTGGCCGGCGGCGTGGTTTCCTCGAGCGCCGCCATGACCTGCGGGATGCCCGAACCTGCCGCACCGGGCAGGAAGCGCCGGGTCAGCCACACGATCAGCGCGGTGGCCAGCGGCATCCACAGCAGAGGGGCCCACCAGGCGGCCTGCTCCAGCCGCTGGAACTGGTGGAAGGCGGCCTCGGCCAGCCAGGTGAACCCGGCCACCACGAGACCGGCCGCCGCGGCAAAGGCCAGCACCACGCCGCGCGTGGCCCAGGGGCGCCACTCGGTCAGCTCGGCCCGCAGGCGGGCGCGCCAGTCGGGGTGGTGAAGGCCCGGCGGGCCGCTCATCGGCCTCCCCCGCATGCGGGGCCCGATACCCGGCACCCCACTATGATGCCGGCATGTCCTCCACCGAGATGCTGCACCCCACCCCGGCGCGCGAGCCCACGCCCGGCAGCCCGGCAGCCGACGATGCGCCGGCGCGCGTGCTGCGGCGCTTCCGCCAGGTGTTCACGGCCACCCGCACGCACTACCAGCAGATCGAGAAGCAGGTGGGCATCGGCGGGGCGCAGGTGTGGGCACTGGGCATCATCGGCGCGCAGCCGGGCATCGGCGTGGGCGGGCTGGCGCGCGAGATGCACATCCACCAGTCCACGGCCAGCAACCTGGTGCGCGCGCTGGTCGACCGTGGCCTGGTGTCGACGGCGCGCGAGGGCACCGACCGCCGCGCCGTGCAGCTGCGGCTGCTGCCGGCCGGCACCGACCTGCTGGCCCGCGTGCCCGGCCCCTACACCGGCCTGCTGGTGCAGGCCCTGGCGCGCCTGGACGAGCCCACGCTGGCGCGGCTGGAGACGGACCTGACCCGCCTGGCCCGCACCATGGGCATCGCCGAGGACGCGCCGGCGCTGCCGATCGCCCAGCTCTGACTCAGACAAGCGGCAGCACGCCGGGATTCACCGGCGTCGGTGGCGTGCCGCCGGTCAGCGCCGCGATCAGGTTGTCGGCCGCCAGCTCCGCCATCGCGCGCCGCGTGCGGTGCGTGGCACTGGCGATGTGGGGCGTGAGCACGACGTTGGGCACCGTCAGCAGGCCGGGGTGCACGGCCGGCTCGCCCTCGAACACGTCGAGGCCGGCCGCGGCAATGCGGCGCTCGCGCAGCGCCGTGGCCAGCGCCGCATCGTCGACGATGCCGCCGCGGGCCACGTTGGTCAGCGTGGCGGTGGGCTTCATCTGCGCCAGCTCGGCCGCGCCGATGGCGTGGTGGCTGGCGGCGCTGTAGGGCAGCACCAGCACCAGGTGGTCGGCCTCGCGCAGCAGCGTGGCCTTGTCCACCCAGGTGGCGCCGATCGGCGACTCCTGCTCGGCGGGCAGGCGGCTGCGGTTGTGGTAGATCACCTTCATGCCGAAGCCCAGGGCGCCGCGGCGCGCGATGGCCTGGCCGATGCGGCCCATGCCCAGGATGCCGAGCGTGCTGCCGTGCACCTCGGCACCGGCGAACATGTCGTAGGACCACTTCGTCCAGCGCCCGGCGCGCAGGTAATGCTCGCTCTCGGCCATGCGGCGCGCGGTGGCCATCATCAGCGCGAAGCCGAAGTCGGCGGTGGTCTCGGTCAGCACGTCGGGCGTGTTGGTGGCCAGCACGCCGCGGGCATCGAAGGCGGCGATGTCCAGGTTGTTGAACCCCACCGCCATGTTGGCCACCACGCGCAGCTGCGGGTGGGCGTCGAGCACGGCCGCGTCGATGCGCTCGCTGCCGGTGGTCAGCGCGCCGGCCTTGCCGCGCAGGCGCGCCGAGAGCTCCGCCGGGCTGAACACGGTGTCGTCGTCGTTGGCCTCGACCTCGAAATGCGTGCGCAGCCGCGCCAGCGTCTCCGGGTAGATCGCGCGGGCGACCAGGATGGCCGGCTTCATGCCAGGAACCTCGTGAACGCGGCCACCGGCTCGCGCTCGGTGACCAGGGTGTTCTCCACCGCGTCGGGGTCGGCGTGCCCCAGCGACATGCCGCAGACGACCATCTCCGACGGCGGCAGCTGCAGCTCGGCGGCGATGATGCGGTGCCACTGGGTGAAGGCCGCCTGCGGGCAGGTGTCCAGGCCGCGGGCGCGCGCCGCGATCATCACGTTCTGCAGGAACATGCCGTAGTCGAGCCAGCTGCCCTGCTGCATCACGCGGTCGATGGTGAAGATCAGGCCCACGGGCGCGCCGAAGAAGTCGTAGTTGCGCCCATGCTGCGCGTGCATGCGGGCCTTGTCGGTCTTGGCGATGCCCAGCAGGCCGTACAGGTCCCAGCCCACCTTGCGGCGGCGGTCGATGTAGGGCGAGACCCACTCGGTCGGGTAGTAGTTGTAGGCCTCGCTGTGGCGCGCGCGCTCGGCCGGATCGTCGTACGCGGCGCGGATCGCCGCCGACAGCCGATGCTTGGCACCGCCGGTCAGCACCGTCACCTTCCACGGCTGGGTGTTGGTGCCCGAGGGCGCGCGCGCGGCCACCGCCAGGATCTGCTCGATGGTCTCGCGCGGCACCGGGGTGGGCAGGAAGGCGCGGATGGAACGCCTGGACGTGATCGCCGCGTCGACCGCGGCCGTGGTCTCGGGGGTGGGGGTCATGGGCCGGATTGTTCCATCGAACATGGGGACGAATGCATCGCCGCGCGGAGGCCTTCGCCGTGGCCAAACGCCCGCGCCTGCCAGCTCTGCAGCGCCAGCGCCAGCGTGCGCCGCTGGATGCCCACGGTGGTGGCCAGGTCGCGACCATAGCCGCCGGCCATGCTCACGGCCACCGGGATGCCGCGCGCCGCCAGTGCGTCGAACACCCGCCGGTCGCGCTCGGCCAGGCCCTCGGCGCTGAGCTTCAGGCGGCCCAGGCGGTCGTTCTCGTGCGGGTCGGCGCCGGCCAGGTAGAAGGCCAGGCCGGGCGGCGTGGCCTCCAGGCGCGCCCAGGCGGTCTCCAGCGCGCCGTCCAGCGCGGCCAGGTACTCGTCGTCGCCGCAGCCGTCGGGCAGCGCCACGTCCAGGTCGCCGGGCTCCTTGCGGTGCGGGAAGTTCTTCTCGCCGTGCAGCGACAGCGTGAACACGGTCGGGTCGTCCCGGAAGATGGCCGCGGTGCCGTTGCCCTGGTGCACGTCGAGGTCGATCACGATCACGCGCAGCAGCCGGCGCTGACGCCGGTGCCACTCGGCCTGCATCAGGCGCGCGGCCACCGCCACGTCGTTGAACACGCAGTAGCCCGAGCCCTTGTCGGCATAGGCGTGGTGGGTGCCGCCGGCCAGGTTGGCCGCCACCGCCTCGCCGCCCAGCGCCGCGCGCGCCGCAGCGATGGTCGCGCCCACCGAGCGCCGGGAACGCTCGGCCATGCGCGGCGACCAGGGGAACCCGATCTCGCGCTGCTCCGCCGCCGACATCAGGCCCTCGGCCACCGCCTGGATCCAGCGCGGCGTGTGTGCCAGTGCGAGCTCGCCGTCGCTGGCCGCCGGCGCCTCGGTGACGCGGATGGCAGGCAGATCGCGCTCCACGGCCTCGCGCAGCAGGCGGTACTTGCTCATCGGGAAGCTGTGGCCCGGCGGCAGCGGCAGGACGAAGGCGTCGGCGTGAAAGGCAAGCACGGCGCGCACGATGCCACGAAGCGACGCAGCGCGCCGACGCTGGGCCTTGCGCCGGGGCGGGCCACCCCGAGCCGGCGCCGCGTCCTGGAGCGATGCCCCTAGTTTTGCTGCGCCGCAACAAAAAGGCTTGCGATGGCGGGCCGGATGCCTATACTTCGTGCCATGCTGCAGTGCAACAAAGCTGCAGCGCCCGATCACCGCGAGTCCCGAGCCGCCCGATCCCCAACCCTCTCTGCAATGGAGCTGACCATGACCCCCTTCACCGCTGAACAGATGATGGCCGCGCACAAGGCCAACCTGGAAACCCTCTTCGGCCTGACCAACAAGGCCTTCGAAGGCGTCGAGAAGCTCGTCGAGCTGAACATGCAGGTGGCCAAGTCCAGCCTGACGGAAGCCTCCGACGCGGCCAAGGCCATGCTGTCGGTCAAGGACGCTCAGGAGCTGCTGGCCCTGCAGGCCGCGCTGCTGCAGCCCAGCGCCGAGAAGGCCGCCGCCTACAGCCGCCACCTGTACGACATCGCCGCCGGCACCAACGCCGAGGTGAGCAAGGTGGCCGAGGCCCAGATGGCCGACGCGCAGAAGAAGATGATGGCCGTCGTCGACACCGCCGTGAAGAACGCCCCGGCCGGCACCGAGAACGCGGTGGCGCTGGTGAAGTCGGCCGTGGCCGCCGCCAACAACGCCTTCGAGAGCGTGCAGAAGGCCACCAAGCAGGCCGTCGAGGTCGCCGAGGCCAACTTCCAGGCCGTGACCAGCACCGCCGTCAAGGCCACCCAGCAGGCCAGCAAGACCCGCCGCGCCGCCTGAGTGCCGGCAGCCGCCGGCGGCCGCGGAACTTCCCGTGCCGCCGGTGCTCCCAGCAAAGGCCTGGGCCGCGCGCCCGGGCCTCTCTGGAAGGTTGTCTCCTCGGAACCCCCGCGGTTCCCTTCACGGCCCGACCCGCGTCGGGCCGTTTTCTTTGGCGGCCCCGGCGTCAGGGCGCGGCGGCACTGCGGGTGAACGACGCCAGCCGTGCCCGCAGCGCCGGCAGCGCCGCCAGCGCGGCCGCACGGCCGGCGGCGATGGCCCGGTGGCGTGCGCTGAAGTCGGTGCCGGCCACGCCGTCCAGCGCCGGGCGCAGCACCACGTCGGCGCCGCGCAGCTCGTGGCCGCTGATGCTGCGGCCCATGATGGCGAAGGTCTGCAGCAGCAGGCGCAGCGGGTCGCCGGTGGGCCGGCCGCCGGGCGACTCGCCGATGTCCACCGCGATCACGAACTCGGCGCCCATGCGTCGCGCGTGGCTCACCGGCACCGGCGACACCAGCCCCCCGTCCACGTACTCGCGCCCGCCGATGGCCACCGGGCTGAACACCGCCGGCACCGCGCTGGAGGCCCGCACCGCCAGCCCGGTGTCGCCGCGGCGGAACAGCACCGGCTCGCCGCTGTCGAGGTCGGTGGCCACGATGCCCAGCGGCCGCGGCAGCTGCTCGATGCTCCGCCCGCCGGTGTGCTCGCGCACGTAGCGCGCCAGCGCCTCGCCGCGCAGCACGCCGCGCCCCGGGAACGACCAGTCGGCGATCGTCGACTCGGCCATCTGCGCGGCCAGCCGCGCCAGGGCCGTGCCGTCGTGGCCCGCGGCCCACAGCGCCGCCACCAGGCTGCCGGCCGAGGTGCCGGCCACCAGGTCGGCGCGGATGCCCGCCTCCTCCAGCACCTGGATGACGCCGATGTGCGCGAAGCCGCGTGCCGCACCACCGCCCAGCGCCAGGCCGATGCGCGGGGGCGGGGGCGGTGGGGGCGGCGGCGGGGGCGGTGGCGGAACGGCCGGGGCCGGCGCCACCGGCGCGGTTGGCGGCAGCGGGGCCGCCGGCACCCGCGGCGGCGACTGGCACCCCGCCAGTGCCAACGCCCCGCCGAGGGCGACCATATTTCTTCTGGAGATATTCACTCTACTTCTTTGTAGTTTGAGAAATAACGACAGCCGCCTACGCTGTGCGCCATGTACCGCCCCACCGACTTCGACCGGGCCTTCGTGCGTGCCCGCGCCGCCCAGTTCCGCGACCAGCTGCTGCGCTGGCAGCGCGGCGAGCTCAGCGACGAGCACTTCCGGCCGCTGCGCCTGCAGAACGGCTGGTACGTGCAGCGGCATGCGCCCATGCTGCGCGTGGCGGTGCCCTACGGCGAGCTCTCCAGCCGCCAGCTGCGCATGCTCGCACGCATCGCCCGCGAGTTCGACCGGCAGGACGTCGGCCTGCCCACCGAGCGCGGCGGCTTCGGCCATTTCACCACCCGGCAGAACCTGCAGTTCAACTGGATCCCGCTGGACCGTGCCGCCGACGTGATGGACCTGCTCGCCGAGGTCGACATGCACGGCATCCAGACCAGCGGCAACTGCATCCGCAACGTCACCAGCGACGCCTTCGCCGGCATCGCGCCCGACGAGGTGGTGGACCCGCGCCCCTACTGCGAGCTGCTGCGCCAGTGGAGCACGCTGCACCCGGAGTTCGCCTTCCTGCCGCGCAAGTTCAAGATCGCGGTCTCCGGCGCGCGCGAGGACCGCGCCGCCATCGCCTGGCACGACATCGGCCTGGAACTGCGGCGCGACGCCGACGGCGCCGTCGGCTTCCGCGTCCTGGCCGGCGGCGGCATGGGCCGCACGCCCATCATCGCCACCGAGCTGTCCGGCTTCGTGCCGTGGTCGCGCATCCTGGTCTACATCGAGGCCATCGTGCGCAGCTACAACCTGTACGGCCGGCGCGACAACGCCTACAAGGCGCGCCTGAAGATCCTGGTCAAGGCCGAGGGCCAGCGCTTCATCGACACGGTGGCGCGCGAATACGCACAGCTGCTCGCCGACGGTGCGCCGGAGATCCCGCAGGCCGAGCTTGACCGCGTGGCCGCCGGCTTCGTGCTGCCGCCCGCGCTGAAGGACGGGCTGAAGGCCGCCCCGGCCGAGCAGCCGCCGCGCGAGGACCTGCCGCCCGCCTACCTGCGCTGGCTGGAGCGCAACGTCCACCCGCACCGCATCGGCGGCCTGCGCGCGGTGACGCTGTCGCTCAAGCGCGCCGGCCTCCCGCCGGGCGACGTGACGGCCGCGCAGATGGACGGCGCCGCCGACCTGGCCGACCGCTTCAGCCTGGGCGAGCTGCGCGTGAGCCACGAGCAGAACCTGGTGCTGCCCTGGGTGCGCCACGACCAGCTCCCGGCCCTGTGGGAGGCGGCGCGCGCCGGCGGCTTCGCCACCCCCAACATCGGCCTGCTGACCGACATGATCGCCTGCCCCGGCGGCGACCTGTGCGCACTGGCCAACGCACGCTCCATCCCGTTGGCCGCGGCCATCCAGGAGCGCTTCGACGATCTGGACGAGCAGCTCGACATCGGCGACCTGGACCTGCACATCAGCGGCTGCATCAACAGCTGCGGCCACCACCACAGCGGGCACATCGGCATCCTCGGCGTCGACAAGGACGGCAGCGAGTGGTACCAGGTCACGCTCGGCGGTGCCGACGGCAGTGCGCGCAGCGGTGCCGCCGTGCCGGGCAAGGTCATCGGCCCGTCCTTCGCGGCCGACGAGGTGCCCGACGTGCTGGAGGCGCTGATCGACGTCTACCGCCGCGAGCGCCAGGACGGCGAGCGTTTCGTGGACACCGCGCGCCGCCTGGGCGTGCCACCGTTCCGTGCCGCCGCCGATGCCGTGCGCCGCGCCACGGCCACCGCCACCGCGGACTGACCCCCGACACTGTCATGCGACTGCTGAACCCCGACGACGCCCTGCCCGACGGCACCCGCGTGCTGGCCAACACCGACGACCTGGCCGCGCTGGCCGACGCCCTGCGCGACGCGCCCGCGGTGGCGCTGCACTTCCCCAAGTGGGTGGACGGCCGCGCCTACTCGCAGGCCGTGGTGCTGCGCGGCCGCCTGAAGTACGCCGGCGAGATCGTCGCCACCGGCGAGGTGATGCTGGACATGCTGCCGCTGCTGCGCCGCTGCGGCTTCGACGCCGCGCAGCTCGTGGCCGGCCAGGACCGCGCCGCGGCCGACCGCGCGCTGGCCTTCTTTCCCGGCCACTACCAGCCCGACCCGCACCGGAGCGCCCGCCCATGACCACGATGGTGCAGCGCCTGGCGCGCAAGACGCGCGGCTTCGAGGCGCGCAAGGCCCACGCCGAGGCACTGCTGCGCGAGGCCGCGGAAGACCACGCCGGCCGCATCGTGCAGGCCAACAGCCTGGGTGTGGAGGGCATGGTGCTCACCGACATGATCGCGCGCCTGCGGCTGCCGGTGGCCGTGGCCACGCTGGACACCGGCGCGCTGCACGCCGAGACGCTGGCCCTGATCCCGCGCATCCGCGCGCACTACGGGCTGGAGGTGGAGGTGTTCCGCCCGCGCGCCGAGGCGGTGGTGCACTTCGTGGGCCGCCATGGCGACCGCGCGATGTACGACAGCGTCGAGCTGCGCCGCGCCTGCTGCGCGCTGCGCAAGGTCGAGCCCATGGAGCGGCTGCTGCAGGGCCGCAGCGCCTGGGTGACCGGGCTGCGGCGCGAGCAGTCGGAGACGCGGCGGCACATCCCCTTCTACGCGCTGGAGGACGACGGCCGCGAGAAGTTCTACCCGCTGGCCGACTGGAGCGAGGCCGACGTGTGGGAGTACGTCAAGCGCCACGAGGTGCCCTACAACGCGCTGCACGACCAGTGGTACCCCAGCATCGGCTGCGCGCCCTGCACGCGCGCCGTCTCCGCCGGCGAGGACCCGCGCGCCGGCCGCTGGTGGTGGGAGCAGGGCACGGCCAAGGAGTGCGGCCTGCACCTGCGGCCCGAGGTGGCCTCGGCATGACAGCGGCAGCCCCTGGCGTGCGCCCCGCCGGCACCGTCGTCTTCATCGGCGCCGGCCCGGGCAGCGCCGACCTGATCACGCTGCGCGGCGCGCAGCGCCTGGCGGCCGCCGACGTGGTGCTGTTCGACGCCCTGACCGACCCCGCGCTGCGCGACCTGGCACCCCGGGCGCGCTGGATCGACGTCGGCAAGCGCGGCTTCTGCCACGCCACCGGCCAGGCCACCATCGACGCCCTGCTCGTGCGGCTGGCGCACCGGCACGCCGTGGTCGTGCGCCTGAAGGGTGGCGACCCCAGCATCTTCGGCCGGCTCGAAGAGGAGCTCGAGGCCCTGGCCGCGCACGGCATCGCCAGCGAGGTGGTGCCCGGGGTGACGGCCGCCCTGGCCGCCGCCGCGGCCACCGGGCGCCCGCTCACCCGCCGCGGCCGCGGCCGCAGCGTGACCCTGTCCACCGCGATGACGCGCGAAGGCACGCTGCGCGCCACGCAGCAGGCCGACACCGAGGTCTTCTACATGGCAGGCCGCCAGCTCGGGGCCCTGGGCCGCCGGCTGCGCGGCGCGGGCTGGGCCGCGGACACGCCGGTGTGCGTGGTCTCGCGCGCCGGCTGGCCCGACCAGCTGGCCAGCGACCACACGGTGGAGAGCCTGGCGGCCGCGGCCGTGCTGCATGCCGGCCGGCCCACCGTGGTGACCGTGGGCGCCGGCGCCAGCCCGGTGCTGCCCGCGGCGCGCCGGGCCAACCCGGCCGTGGCGGCCGGCGCCGAGGCGGCCTCCTTGCACACCCCCATTGCTGCCGCCGTTGATGGCGGTCAAGATTCAGTGGAAACCCGCGCCGCATAAAATCAGGCGCTTGCCCGCCGGGTGAGCAGCACCCGGCCCTTCCACTCCACCCCCGAGCTCCCGCATGACCCACGTCGTCCTCGAATCCTGCATCCGCTGCAAGTACACCGACTGCGTCGACGTGTGTCCCGTGGACTGCTTCCGCGAAGGCCCCAACTTCCTCGTCATCGACCCCGACGAGTGCATCGACTGCGCCGTCTGCATTCCCGAGTGCCCGGTCAACGCCATCCTGCCCGAGGAGGACGTGCCGGCCGACCAGCTGCAGTTCATCAAGCTCAACGCCGAGCTGTCGCGCAAGTGGCCCAGCATCACCAAGCGCAAGGGGCCGCTGCCCGACGCCGACGACTGGAAGGACAAGAAGGACAAGCTCGACCAGCTGGTCCGCTGAACGACATGGAACCCACTGCCACCCCTGCGGTCACCGACACCGCCCAGGCCCACGATGGCCCCATCGAAACCGATGCCGTCATCGTCGGCGCGGGGCCGGTGGGCCTGTTCCAGGTCTTCGAGCTCGGCCTGCTCGAGATCAAGGCCCACATCATCGACAGCCTGGCCTACCCCGGCGGGCAGTGCATCGAGCTCTACCCCGACAAGCCCATCTACGACATCCCGGCGGTGCCGGTGTGCACCGGGCAGGAGCTCACCGACAACCTGCTCAAGCAGATCGAGCCCTTCGGCGCCACCTTCCACCTCGGGCAGGAAGTCACCGTGGTGCAGAAGCAGGACGACGGCCGCTTCTACGTCGAGACGAGCAAGGGCACGCGCTTCCTGACCAAGACCGTGTTCATCGCCGGCGGCGTGGGCTCGTTCCAGCCGCGCACGCTGAAGGTGGACGGCATCGAGAAGTTCGACGACAGCCAGCTCTTCTACCGCGTGCGCAACCCGGCGCAGTTCGCCGGCAAGAACCTGGTCATCGTCGGCGGTGGCGACTCCGCGCTGGACTGGACCCTGAACTTCGTGCAGGACGGCCCGAACAAGGCCGAGAGCGTCATCCTCGTGCACCGGCGCGACGGCTTCAAGGCCGCACCGGCCAGCGTGGCGAAGATGAAGGAGCTCTGCGACGCCTACGAGATGCAGTTCATGGTGGGCCAGGTCACCGGCTTCGACGAGCGCGACGGCCGCATGACGGCCGTGAAGGTCACCGGCGGCGACGGCGTCACCCGCGTGGTGCCGCTGGACGTGCTGATGGTCTTCTTCGGCCTCAGCCCCAAGCTCGGCCCCATCGCCGAATGGGGCCTGGCGCTGGAGCGCAAGCAGATCGTCGTCGACACCGAGAAGTTCGAGACCAGCACGCCCGGCATCTTCGCGGTGGGCGACGTCAACACCTACCCGGGCAAGAAGAAGCTCATCCTGTCGGGCTTCCACGAGGCCGCGCTGGCCGCCTTTGGCGCCAGCCCCTACATCTTCCCCGAGAAGCGCGTGCTGCTGCAGTACACCACCACCAGCCCCAAGCTGCACAAGGTGCTGGGCGTGGAGTCGCCGGTGTTCGACTGACGGTTGGCGCACTGCGCAGCCGAGGGCCCGCCACGTGCGGGCCCTTTTTCATGGGCGCTATCATCGCGGCTCGCTGGGGGTGCTGGCCTGCATGCGCAGGCCGGCTGAGACAGTCCCTTTGAACCTGATTGAGGTAATCCTCGCGCAGGGAAGCAGGCTCGCATGCAGGCCGGTTCCGTTTCGACGTTCCCCGCCTGCCCCGTGTTTGCCCACCTGCTCGTCGCTGGGAAACACGATGAGCGCATTCACTCCTTTCGCCTTCACACCTTCGGTCCTCGCCGCCGCGGCCGCCCTGTGCTGCACCGGCGCGCTGGCGCAGTCCACGCAGACCATCACCATCACCGGCAGCCGGGCCGCCACCGCGGCCGGCATCGCGGGCTTCGGCGACGTGCCCCTGGCACGTTCACCGTTCGCCGCCACCGTGCTCGAGGCCGACGCGCTGCAGGATGCCGGCATCGCGAGCCTGGGCGACATCACCCGCCTGGACGCCGGCCTCACCGACGCCTACAACGCCCCCGGCTACTGGGGCCAGCTGGCCGCCCGCGGCTTCACGCTGGACAACCGGGCGAACTTCCGCCGCGACGGCCTGCCCGTCAACGCCGAGACCGTGCTGCCCACCGGCAACAAGGCGGCGCTGGAGCTGCTCAAGGGCATCAGCGGCATCCAGGCCGGCATCAGCGCGCCCGGCGGCCTGCTGAACCTGGTCGTCAAGCGGCCCACGGCGCAGCCGCTGACGGCCGGCGCCATCGAGTGGACCGAGCCCGGCACGCTGGCGCTGTCGGCCGACATCAGCCGCCGTGAGGGCGCCTTCGGCTGGCGGCTGAACGCCGGCGCCACGGCGCTCGACCCCGCCACCCGCGACAGCCGCGGCCAGGCCCGCCTGCTGGCCGCGGCCGCCGAGTGGGGGCTGGGGGACGCCGGCGTGCTGGAGGCTGAACTCGAGCTCAGCCACCAGCGCCAGCCCAGCACGCCCGGCTTCAGCCTGCTGGGCGATCGGCTGCCCGACCCCGATGCCGTGGACCCGCGGCTGAACCTGAACAACCAGCCCTGGTCGCTGCCGGTGGTGTTCAGCGGCGGCACGGCGTCGCTGCGCTACACGCGCGCCCTGGGCGCGTCGACCGACCTCGTGGCCCATGCCATGCAGCAGCGCCTGCGCACCGACGACCGCATCGCCTTCCCCTTCGGCTGCAGCGCCGAGGACAACTACACCCGCTACTGCAGCGACGGCAGCTTCGACTTCTACGATTTCCGCAGCGAAGGCGAGCGCCGCGACACCCGCGCGGCCGACCTGGCGCTGCAGGGGCGCCACCGCTGGGGCGGCATCGAACACCGCTGGACGGCGGGCGTGCTGGCCACCCGGTTCGAGGCGCGCTTCGGCCGCCAGGCCTACAACTGGGTGGGCATCGGCCAGGTGGACGGCAGCGCCGTGGTGCCCCCCGACCCGACACTGACCGACGAGAACACGCAGCGCGACGAGCGCAGCACCGAGTGGCGCGTGCAGGACGTGATGACACTGGCGCCGCAGTGGCAGCTCTGGGCCGGCCTGCGCCACACGCAGATGCAGCGCCGCAGCGTGCGCACCGATGGCAGCCGCCCCACCGACGTGCGGCAGGATTTCAGCACCCCGTGGCTGGCGCTGGCCTGGCAGGCCACGCCGGCCACGCTGGTCTACGCGAGCGCCGGCCAGGGCATCGAGGCCGAGGTGGCGCCCAACCGCGCGCGCTACACCAACGCCGGCCAGGCGCTGCCGGCGCTGAAGAGCCGGCAGGTGGAGCTGGGGCTCAAGCACCGTGCCGACGCGCTGCAGTGGCAGCTGGCGCTGTTCGACATCCGGCGCCCGCTGTGGAGCGACATTGCCGCGGCCAGCGGCCTGCCCAGCGACGCCTGCAGCGACGCCGACCCATGCACGCGCCAGCAGGACGGCAGCACCAGGCACCGCGGGCTGGAAGGCGACGTCGAGTGGCGCGGCGGCCCGCTCAGCCTGCGCGCCAGCGCCCTGTGGCTGCACGCCGAGCGCGAGGGCGCGGCCGACCCCGCGGCCAACGGCCTGAGGCCCACCAACGTGCCGCAGCACAGCCTGAAGCTGCAGGCTGCCTGGAGCCTGCCGCAGGTGCCGGGCCTGGCGCTGCTGGCCTTCGCCAGCCATGAAGGCGAACGCATGGTCACGCCCGACAACCAGGTGCGCACCGACGGCTGGACCCGCATCGACCTCGGTCTGCGCTACGCCCATGCGGTCTCCGGCCAGCGCTGGGTCTGGCGCCTGGGCGTGGACAACGTGGCCGACGCGCGCGCCTGGAAGGAGTCGCCCTACCAGTACGGCCACGCCTACCTGTACCCGCTGGCGCCGCGAACCTGGCGCGCCGCGCTGAACGTCACGCTCTGACCACGGGCCGGCCTGAAAAAGGCATGCTATAGTTGCAGGCTGTTCCCCGATAGCTCAGTCGGTAGAGCGCCGGACTGTTAATCCGTAGGTCCCTGGTTCGAGCCCAGGTCGGGGAGCCAAGATAAGTGGTTGAGAACAAAGGCCTTCTTCGGAAGGTCTTTGTCTTTTCCGGGGTCTGAACCGGGGTTGATAGCGCAAGTGATAGCGCATCCCACCGGGTCCGGCAGCAGCCGGACGCAGCGTCCGCTACCACGCGGGCCTGGTCTGACCTCGGCCAGGCTTGTTCGTATAGCAACGCCGCGTTCGCCCCACCCGCTGCTGCCACCTGCTGATGAGCCGGGGGCCTGCCCTGCCAGCGCTTCAGCCCGCTGGCATGACCTCGAGCACGCGGGCTGCGGTCCGCAGCCCGCTCAGCACCTTGACGGCCACTTCGTCCGAGAACCCCGGCGGCAGCGCCCGCTGCACCTCGTCGATGACGGCCGGCGTGCGTTCGATGAGCTCCTGCATCAACGGCTCTGCGGTTTCGCCGTAGCCGAAGCGCTTCGCGGTGCTGTTGAAGTGCCGCCGCTGGATGCGTTCCACCTCGTAGTGGCGGTTCTTCCCCACCAAAGCCATTGCCAGTTTGAGCTCGCGCGGCGACCACTGGTTGGGCCCGTCGCCCATGACGGGGTAGGCCGACATGACGTCGTACAGCGGCGTCATCCGGTAGCGTCCGCCGGGGAGCAGGTGGATGCTGAAGTTCTTGGCGTGGCCATCCGGCGCGCGGAGCATCCAGAAGAGCAGTTGCGAGGCCATCAGCGTGCGCAGGTCGCGCTCCGCGTCGACCGACTGCTGAAGAAGGTTGAAGAGCACGCCGAGCCCTGGGCCGCCTTCCGCCTCGTACTTCACCAGCGGCGAGGTGCCGGTCGCCTGGCAGAAGTCCTCCTGCACCAGCCGCAGCAGGCGTTGGCCATCGCTGGACACCACCCGGTCAAAGCGCTCGACCACCAGCACGCGCTGCTGGCCAAAGGACGCAATCTCCGCCTTGGGCACCGGCAGGCCGTAGGCCGCCAGCAGCTTCAGGCACAGCCACTCGTTGTCCACCGAGGTGGTGAAGTCGGCCTGCCGCCCGCCAACCAATCCCAACGGCAGCTTGAAGATGTGCGTGGTCGGTGTGGCGCCGCGCGGCTTCATCCAGCGCCCGTTCCAGCGCAGGAATGCGTCTTTTTCTTGCGCGCCGGCCAGCGAGATTCGAAAGTCGTCGTCGGGGTCGCGTGCCGCTCCGAAGCGGTCTGGCGTCACGACCTCGAGCAGGTGCCGCTCGATGGCGGCCTCGTCCACCTCGACGCCCTCGACCCGGTCATGTCCCTGGAGTGCCGCGCCCTCGGGCAGGAACTGCAGCGCACCCACGCAGTCGCGGCCGATGGCCGAGAGCAGGTCGAAGGCTTCGACCGAGCCGGTGCGGAAGCGCTCCGCCACCCGCTTGCGGATGGCCGGGCTGTCCGGCAGCAGGTTGTCGAAGTAGTGCTCGACCGCGGGACCCTTGAGCGGCTCATCCCCCAGGCCGAAGGGCAACGACAGCGACAAGGGGCGACCCACGGCTGACGCCCGCCAGGCGGGGTCGTACTGCAGCTCCATGTCGCCACGGGCGCTGACGGTCCAGCGCCCGACATAGGTGCCGTTGGCCCACAGGGCCAGGGTCTGGGTCTTGGAGCGGCGCACCATCTCACCACTCCGGTGGCGTGGTGGCGGTAGACCCAGGGGCCTGGGCCTCGCCGGTTTCAGGCGCCGTGGCCAAGCGCTGGGCCAGGCTCAGCTCCAGCCCGACCACGGCGCACCAGGTCAGCAGCTGCTTGACGCTGAGCTCGTCCGCGTGTCCCTCCAGGTGCGAGACCCGGTTCTGGCTCAAGCCCAGCCGTGCGCCCACCTCGGCCTGCGTCAGACCCCGCTGCTTTCGCGCAGCGCGCAGCAGCTGACCGAGCTGGGTGGCGGTCAGCAGCGGCTGGACAGCAGAAGTTGGGGAGGAGCTTGAGGTGGCCATGGATCATCTGTCTTTCAGATAAAAGCAATGTATCCGCAAAACAGATACATCGCAAGTAGCTGTATTTCAGATACCGACGGCTGCCCGTGACAACTTCCTCCGGCGGGTCCCCAGAAGACTAAAAGATGGACTTACACCGCATCTAGACGACCGAGTCCGTAGGAGATTTTGATAGCGAAATTGATAGCGCAAAAGGGTTCGTCGGGGGTGTTCTGGCGTTCGCCGCGGTTCGCCCTGGTTCGTCTAAGTTGTTGATATACTTATGGTTTTGGTGACGACACCCCCCGGATCAGGCCCCCGGAAGGTCCGCTGTCAATCCGTAGGTCCCTGGTTCGAGCCCAGGTCGGGGAGCCAAAAACATCGTGCAAGAACAAGGCCTTGGCGGCGTCAGTCGCCAGGGCCTTTGTCTTTTCCGGGCCTCAGTCCGTCAGCGCCCTGCCCGCCAGGATGTCCTGCAGCAGCGCGGTGGGCGCCGCGGCGCCGCTGAAGTGCCGGTAGGCCTCGGCGCCGAAGCGCATCGGGTCGAACATGTAGAGCAGCGGCGTGAACCGGTCCAGGCTGTCGAAGCCCTCGGTGGGGGTGGCCCGCAGGGCCTGGGCGCGCAGTTCGGCGGACATGGACGAGAACATGGCCACGTAGGCGATGTACTCCTTGGCCTGGATCGTCGGCCGGGGCACGCGGAAGTGGCACGCCGCCACGGCGTGCGCCGCTTCATGGGCCGCCAGCGTGCGGTAGATCTCGCGCGTGATGGTCACGCCGAACCAGGTCTTGTTGCGGCGAAACACTGCGTAGGGCACGAGGTAGACGCGCCGCTTCTGCTCGATGTAGCAGCCCGCGGCGGTGGGACCCGCCTCCTCGGGCATGCGCGCCGTCACCTCGATGGCCACCGGCTCGGTGGGGCGCAGACCGTGCACCGCCAGGAAGCCGAGCGCACTCTGCACCCCGGCGCAGATGTCGGCGAGGTCCGATGCCGCCTCAGCGCCGGTCACCATGGCGGTCTCGCCCGGGCACACCTGCGGGCTGGCCGCCGTGTCGTCGGCAGCGCGCACGCTCGCACCGGCCAGCACGAGCAGGCTGAGCGTCGCGATGACGCGGGACAGGGCACGCACGCGACGGGCGGGGTTCATCAGGACCTTTGGGAGGCAGCAGCCAGGCCGGGAGTCTGCCATGCGGCCTGGCCGGCGATCGGGCATGCGCCCGGCCTCGCACTATCCCCGCCGCGGCGGGTACCGCCACCAGGCCCAGAGCACCGCGCCGCCGAACGCCGTGTAGACCATGGCAAACACCCACAGCGGCGCCTCGTAGAACAGGATCGCCTGCACCCAGTGCGCCACGAAACTGTGGGCGTAGCCGGTGTCCCCGGCCTGCACGCGCAGCCAGGACTCCAGCACCGTGAGCGGGCAGTACTGGCCCAGCCAGGCCTGCAGCGCCACCACGGCAATGGCCAGCAGGTGCGCCAGCCGCCAGCCGAAGCGGTTGACCCACGCCCAGCCGGCGCGGTTGCCCACGAGCACGGCCGGCAAGCCCAGCACCACGAAGACCACCACCGCCAGGTGCAGCAGCAGGACGAGGTCGGCAAGGGCCTGGTAGTGCGCGGGCAGCATGCGTAGGGCCGATCCGCCGGGTTGCCGAGGCAGGCCGCGGGTTCGGACCTGCCGCGGTCAGCGCGCGGCCACGGCGTCTAGAGGTTGCCGCTGACGGCGCGCACGATGACCAAGGCGACGCCGGCCGCAAAGCACGCAAAGATGACCATGCTGGCCCGCGGGGACCGCGGCAAGGGCAACAGGGCCGACAGCAGGCTGCCCGCGAACAGCAGCGCACTCGTCGCCAGCTTCAGCGGCTCGCCGGCCTGAATGTCGATGACGAGCGCCGCCCCCAGCAGCACCACCGCCACCCACCACACCCACCGTGTGCGTCGAACCACTGCAGCTTCGTTCATCGATGTCTCCGGATGGGGTGCCCGAGGCCATGCCCATGAGGACGAGGCACCTGCGGCCGGCATCATAGACAGCCTCGCCCCGGGCCCGGCGCCCGCAGCCGGACCCCAGGGCGTGGCTAACGGGCGATCTTGCGCTCGACCTTGACCACCACGCCCGCGCGGAACGTGAGGATCGTGAGGGTCTGGGCGTCACCGTAGGCCGGAAAGTACGTCCAGGTCTTCTCCTCCGGATGCCCGCGCTCGTTGCGCAGAAAGCTCTCGTGGTCGGGCTTGCCGAGGCGGAAGAGCACCTCGCCCTCGGCCATGCCCTCGCGGATGAACTTCCGCTCGTTGGCGTCGGCGGCCAGCACGGGGCCCGTGGCCATGAACAGCCCCGTCCACGACAGCGTGGCCAGCGTGATCAGGCCGCGCCGGGCGCGCCGCGAGGCCTCGGCAGAACGCCGACGCGATTCGTGGTTCACACCCGTGCGCCGGGGGCACTCGGGCCCGGCGACGAGGACATCAGGCAGGGACATGGTGCGTCTCCAGGTGGCTGCAATCAATGGCCGGGCCGCTCCATCGCCACCTCCGACGGACTGAACCCCAGCTTCTCGTAGAAGGCCGACACACCCGTGCGCCCGGCGCGGAGCACCCAGGTCATCTCCGGCCGGTTGCCCATGGCCGCCCGCACCAAGGCCGACCCGATGCCCTGGCCACGGTGCGCCTCGGCCACCACCACCATCGAGATGTAGCCGTTGAAGAGGTGATCGGTGATGGCGCGCAGGAAACCCACCACCTCGGTGCCCTGCACCGCCACGAGCGCGATCTGCGAGCGCTGGACGAGTTCGGCGAACACCGCCGGGTCTGCCACCCGCCGGCCCCAGTGCGCGGCCTGCAGCAGGGCCCGGGCGGCCTCGATCTCGGAGGGCAGGATGGGGCGGATCTGCACGAGATGAACCCGTTGATGTCAGGACGGCGAGACGGGCGGCATGACGCCGCCGCCAGACCCGTGTTGTAGCAGCAGGCCCGGGATCATGCCGCCGGATCCTCGTCGGCCAGCACCTTGGCCATGTGGTACTTGCCAATGCCGTGCGGATACCCGGACCGCGAGAACACCACGCTGTAGCCGAGCTTCCGGTAGAACGCCGGCGCCTGAAAACTCAGGGTCTCGAGGTAGAACGACCGGCACCCCCTCCGAACCGCGTGCTGCTCGAACGTCTGCACCAGCCGCGAACCCAGGCCCTTGCCCCGGTGGCCGGCGTCCACCCACAGCTGCTGCAACTCGCACAGCGCACCCCACCGCCGGCCGATGGCACCGCCCACGACCAGCCCCGAGGCGTCGCGCACGAAGCAGGACAGTGGCTGCACCTCGTGCAGCGGCGCGGCCTGGGCGTTGTAGGCGTCGAGGCCGCGGTCGACCAGGGCCGTCTCTTCGGGGGGAAGGCCATCGTGCGCCTCGTAGCGGAATTCAGGCATGACCGATCTCCTTCCGGGTTCAGCACCGGGGTGCATCATGCGCTTGACACGCGCATCGCTACGCCACCCGGCCTTGCCGCAGCCACCACACCAGCGCCGGCGCGCACGCCAGCAACGCCAGGCCGATGGAGAGATAGTTCCCCGTGGCAGGGTTGAAGTCGCGCCAGATGCGCGGCCACTTGAAACGCATCACCAGCCGCCCCACGGCAATGTCGAAAGCGGCCATGAACGCAGCCAGGAACAGGCCGAGCAGGATGTGCTGGGCCAGGCCCACCGCACCGACGCGCGGCACGAACAGGTAGCACACGCCGTAGGCCAGGAGCGTGCCCGACACCACACTGACCTGGATGGCGCGCGCCTTGCCGATCCGGGGTGCCAGGAGCACCGTCCGCGCGATGCCGTGGAGCATCTCGGCGCCGGCCAAGGCCAGGCACAGGGAGAGCACACCGAGGACCTGCATGGATCTGGCGCGATGGAGCAGGAAGGGAGGACGACGTGGTGAAGTGGCTGGCGCAGGACTTGCCGCAAGCCGGTTCAGGTGCGGGCGTAGACGCAGGTGTTGCGCAGCGTCCCATCGGGTGCCCTGCGCTCGTGGCGCAGAACGCCCTCCAGCACGAAGCCGGTGCGCTCGGCGACCCGTCGGGACGCGAGGTTCTCCTCGTCGGTGATCAGTTCGACGCGCACCGCCTGGAGATGCGTCATGGCGTACCCGACCAGGGCGTCGACGGCCTCGGTCACATAGCCCCGGCCCGTGGCTGAAGTGCGGCACCAGTAGCCGACTTCGGTCTTGGGCGTCTGCCACACGGTGCGGTGCAGGCCGGCCGACGCCACCAGGCGCCCCGTGGCCTTCTCGAAGACCAGGAACGGCAGGTCCCGGCGTGCGATGAAATTGGCCTCGCCTTGGCGACAGAAGGTCTCCGCGGACTCGAGCGTCTGCTCCGCGGCCACCCACGGAAGCGACGCCAGGAAGCGCCTGAGTTCCGCCAGCGACTCGGTGAGGGCGTCATGCAGCGCGGCGCCGTCGCCGGTCTTCGGGGGCCGCAGCGCCAGTCGCGAGGTCTCGATGGACATCGGCAGGTCGAGCAGGAGGGGGTCAGTCACTGGATGCATCCCGCTTTGTGTCTCGGGCAAGCTGCCTGGCACGACGATAGACGGCCACCCGGCCCCGGTCTTCGGCCACCTGGGCCGGTGTTTGCCCGAACTCGGAAACCACGTTCTCGCGGGCCCCGGCCGCCAGCAATGCTGCCATGGTCTCCGGCGACGCGGCCCTGGCCGCCACATGCAGCGGCGTTTCTCCCATGTCACCCACGGCGTTTGGATCAGCGCCCGACCTGAGCAGCATCCGAACCGCCCACCCATCGTTGCGCCGAACATGGACGTGCAGCGGCGTGTCGCCTGCGCTGTCCGCCATGCCGACCGTCAGGCGCTGCGGCGCATTACCGCCCGGGAACAGTGCGGTGACAGCACCGACCAGGACTTGATCGAGCGTGCGTTGATCCTTGGCCATGCGAGAGAAAAATCGGCAACACGCGCCACGCAGACTCAGCGCTCGAGCAGGAGGGTGGGCCGCTCCATTGAACGCAGGGGACTATGGCAGAACGCCCTTCAATGCAGCCTGCGCCGCACTGTCGAGCGGTTCGAACTCCAGGCCCAGGCGAAAGCCACCATCGCTGGAGGCCAGCGTGCAGTTCGCCACCGAGGCACGCGCCTCGAACGCGGCACTGCCCGATGGCCTCGCGGGCACCCGCATGCGCAGCGTGACCTTGGCGCCAACCTTCAGATTCAGGTCGGAGACCACACCGGCGCCCGAAGCACTGATGTCCAGTGTCCGGGCCTGAATCACCGTGTTGTCCGACAGCGTCAGCGTGGCCGCCGTGCGAAACGGGTGCCTGGGATGGGCTCTGCGGTCGGAGGAGGTTGGAATCGGAAGGGCCATGGCGCCGCAGCCTAACAGGCTGTGGGCATGTGCCTCGTCCGTGGACTCCCGCAGGTGGAAGCCGGGGACCGTGACCTCCTGCAGTCCACCGTCCATGCATGACGGTGTGCCACGACTTCAGTGCCCTCGACTCATGGGCTGCGAACACGTCCTCCGCACACGGATCCATCGCAACCACCTTTGTGGCCGCGTGAACCTGAGCTTGCTGGCTTCGCCAACGCGGGCTTGTTCGCCGCGCCAGGTGCACTGCGCTGACTAAGCCATTGGAGCCGGCAATACCCTGAGGGTGGCTTCCAGGATGGCCCGATCTTCCGGGTCTGGAAGGGCTGCTACCTGTACGACTGCCTCCCGGTGGTGCTCTCGATGCGACGCCCAGTCACCTCGCGCTGCTGCCACGTTGGCGGCCACGGCATGAGCCAGCGCGCGCTCCCAGGGTTCAGCCTTGTCCGAAAGAAGCACTGGCTCGGACTTGGCCAGGTAGTGCGAGGCTGGATCGGGCAGCTTCAGCGTGGCGTATGCGTGTGCAACCAACTGCGCTGCATGGGCCTTGTTGTTCTCTGTGCCCACGATCTTCCAGAAGTACATCGCCGCATGTGCGGCCTGCAGCATCTCTTCGTCTTCGTCCGGGGACCGGGAGGCGCGTTCTGAAAGCGACCAGGCTCGGTTGTTCGCTTGGCTGGCGAGCCTTCGCTGCCATAGCGCGACTTCTTCGGGTGATGGCTTCTCACTCATGAAGTACTCCGCAATCGCGACCGTGCGGCCTAACGATTGAGCTGAGGAGCTGGCCGCGGTGGGACGGCTTGCCCACGTGGCGGATGATGCCCGCGGCCCGCTACTCGGGCAAGACGGCCCGCCGCGGACAGTCCGCTCTCGAGCGAGGTATTTGGCGTCACCGCTGCGGCGTTCAGTAGAGCGTTGAGCGCTGACGCTTCGGGAGTTCCGCATCGTACGAAGGTCCGCCGACCTCGCCGCCGCTCAGCTCCTCGAGCATCTCGCCCGCCGATGGAACTACCGGCCGTTCAATCGTTCTGTCCCACAGGCTTGAGCGAAGCATCGCTCGACCACACTGAAAGTAGACGGCTTCAACCTGCACCTTCACCACACACCTCGGCAGCGCGCCGTCAATGGCGAACGACTGCAACAGCTCTGGTTGGACAGAGATCGAGGCCCTGCCGTTCACACGCAGCGTTTCGCCAACGCCGGGAATGAAGAACAGCATCGAGATTCGCGGATCCTCCAGGAGATTCCGCAGGCCATCCACTCGGTTGTTGCCGCGCCGTTCCGGTAGCAGGAGTGTCTTGTCATCCACGACCCGCACCAGCGGTGCGGGATCGCCCCGCGGCGACGCATCGAGCCCGCTTGCACCTAGCGTTGCAACAACTGCGAATGGCGACGCTTCGATCCATCTGCGATAGATCGGGTGAAGGTAGCCTACCTCCTTGCGTAAGGACGCCTCGGCGACCGAACCGAACAGGGCCATGAGCTCTTCCTCGGTTCGGATGGTGTGACTTGACATGGCAAGGCAGATGCGGTCGGTTCGTCGTGACGCTTAACGTTTGAGCGAAGCGGGCGACGACGGCGAGACGCCTGGCCCGCGTGGTGCCGGAAAAACCAAGGTACCACGCGAGCCAGGCCGCTTGCCGTTGGCACTCCGCTTGAGCGATGGGTTCGGCCGCACTTCTTGGACGCAGCGATGCAGCTACCTGAAGTTGGACTTACCCCACTTCCACGGACAGGTATCGGCTTGAGACTCAAGCCGGACTTGGGTGCGCGATCAGCGCAGGTGCAGGGTTGTCCACCGGCGGCGTGGCGCCAGCCACGCAGACGCCGACGGTGGTTGCGCTGCCTCCGGGGATTCGTAGCAGATAGTTCTAGAGTCCGATCAACCCGAAATGGAGATCGGACCGATGAAGAAGCGATACACCGAGGAACAGATCATTGGCTTCCTGCGTGAGGCTGATGCCGGGCTGCCGGTCAAGGAGCTATGCAGGAAGCATGGCTTCAGCGAGCCGAGCTACTACGCCTGGAAGGCCAAGTTCG
>VFQM010000791.1_pt1 | contig 31894 bp, 26 predicted proteins | sample 3512391 | NCBI WGS metagenome assembly VFQM01 (sample SAMN10412369, study PRJNA504923) | tailings metagenome | isolation source: Replicate 1 from Balatoc abandoned mine | place: Philippines
CCAGCACCGCCAGCGAGAACTCCCACTGGAAGAAGGCGAAGAAGCCCAGGATGATCACCACGTCGTGCAGGTTGGCGATGATGGCCGCCACCGCGAACTTCCATTCGAAGCGGATCGCCAGGTAAGCGATGATGCCCACGATCACGAAGAGCAGCGCCATGGCGCCGTCGGTGAACAGCTCCTTGCCGATCTGCGGGCCCACGAACTCGACCCGCCTGAGCTCGGCGCCGGCGTCGGCCGCCTTCAGCGCGGCCATCACCTCCTCGCTCTGCGCGGCCGAGGTCTGCCCCGCTTCCGAGCGCAGCGGCAGGCGGATCATGACGTCCTGCGAGGTGCCGAAGTTCTGCACCTGCGCGTCGGTGTAGCCGAGTCCGCCGATGGTTTCGCGGATCTTGCCCAGGTCGGCGCTCTGCGCGTAACCGACCTCCATGACCGTGCCGCCGGTGAACTCGATCGATAGGTGAAGCCCGCGGGTGGCCAGGAAGAACACCGCGAGCACGAAGGTGATGATCGACACGGCGTTCAGCACCAGCGCGTGGCGCATGAACGGGATGTCGCGCCGGATCCGGAAGAATTCCATTGTTCAGCTGCCTCGAGGCTTTGGTCCGCGCCTCAGGCCGCGGAGTCGGGTTTCCAGATCTGGCCGATCGAGATCTTCGCGAGCTTCTTGCGGCCGCCGTACCAGAGGTTGACCAGGCCGCGCGAGAAGAAGACCGCCGAGAACATCGACGTGAGCAGGCCCAGGCAGTGGACGACCGCGAAGCCGCGCACCGGGCCCGAACCGAAGACCAGCAAGGCCAGGCCCGCGATCAGCGAGGTCACGTTCGAGTCGAGGATGGTGGCCCAGGCGCGGTCGTAGCCGGCGGCGATCGCCGCCTGCGGCGTGGCGCCGTTGCGCAGCTCCTCGCGCACCCGCTCGTTGATCAGCACGTTGGCGTCGATCGCCATGCCCAGCGTGAGCGCGATCGCGGCGATGCCGGGCAGCGTGAGCGTGGCCTGCAGCAGGGACAGCAGCGCGACCAGCAGCAGCAGGTTCACCGACAGCGCGATCGACGAGATCACGCCGAACAGCATGTAGTAGATCGACATGAAGGCCGCGACCGCCAGGAAGCCCCACATCGTGGAGTTGAAACCCTTGGCGATGTTCTCGGCGCCCAGGCTCGGGCCGATCGTGCGCTCCTCGATGATCTCCATCGGCGCGGCCAGCGATCCCGAGCGCAGCAGCAGCGCGGTGTCTTTGGCCTCGACGGTGGTCATGCGGCCGGAGATCTGCACCCGGCCGCCGCCGATCTCGCTGCGGATCACCGGCGCGGTCACGACCTCGCCCTTGCCCTTCTCGAACAGCAGGATGGCCATGCGCTTGCCGACGTTCTCGCGCGTGACGTCGCGGAAGATGCGCGCGCCCTTGGCGTCCAGCGTCAGGTTGACGGTGGGCTCCTGGGTCTGGCTGTCGAAGCCGGGCTGGGCGTCGGTGAGGTTCTCGCCGGTCAGCACCACCTCGCGCAGCACGATGACCGGCGCGCCGCTGCGCTCGAGGAAGCGCTCGCTGCCGAAGGGCACGGGGCCGGCACCGCGCTCGGCCTCGCGGCCGGCAGCGCTCTCGTCGACCATGCGGATCTCCAGCGTCGCCGTGCGGCCGATGATGTCCTTGGCCTTGGCCGTGTCCTGCACGCCGGGCAGCTGCACCACCACGCGGTCGGCACCCTGCTGCTGGATCACCGGCTCGGCCACGCCCAGCTCGTTGACGCGGTTGTGCAGCGTGGTGATGTTCTGCTTGAGCGCCTGGTCCTGCACCGCGCGCGCGGCGGTCTCGTTCAGGCGGCCGGTCAGGCGCAGCTGGTCGCCGTCGCCGGACTCCGTCCACACCAGGTCGGGCAGCTGGCCGCGCAGCGCGTCCAGCGCCTGCGTGCGGGTGGCCTCGTCGCGGAAGCGCAGCTCCAGCGCCTGGCCGTCGCGCGACAGCCCGCCGTGGCGGATGTTGCGCTCGCGCAGCAGCGAGCGCACGTCGCCGGCCATGGACTCGGCGCGCTTGTCCAGCGCGGCCTTCATGTCCACCTGCATCAGGAAGTGCACGCCGCCGCGCAGGTCCAGGCCCAGGTACATGGGCAGGGCGCGGATCTCGGCCATCCAGGCCGGCGAGCGCGACAGCAGGTTCAGCGCGACGATGTACGAGGGGTCGGCCGGATCGGGGTTGAGCGCCCGCACCAGCGCGTCCTTGGCCCGCACCTGGGTGTCGACGTCGGCAAAGCGCGCCTTCACCGAGTTGCCGTCGAACTGCACGAAGTCGGGCGTCACGCCGGCCTGTGACAGCACCGACTCGACGCGCGGCACCAGCGTCGCGTCGACCTTCAGCGTGACCTTGCCGCTGGAGACCTGCACCGCCGGCGCCTCGCCGAAGAAGTTGGGCAGCGCATAGAGCGCCCCCACGACCAGCGCGACCAGCAGGATCGCGTACTTCCACAAGGGATAGCGGTTCATCGGCTTGTCCTGCGGCGGCCGCCGGCACCGGGCCGGGCGGCGGTCACCGCCGTGGGTTTACTTGAAGGTGCCCTTGGGCAGCACCTGCACGATCGACGGGCGCTGCACCTGCAGCTCGATGCCGCCGGCCACTTCCACGTGCACGATCGAGTCGCCGAGCTTGGACACGCGACCGAGGATGCCGCCGCCGAGCACGACCTCGTCGCCCTTGGCCAGGGCCTCGATCATGGCCTTGTGCTCCTTCTGGCGCTTCATCTGCGGCCGGATCATGATGAAGTACAGCACCACGAACATCAGCACCAGCGGCAGCAGGCTGAGCAGCGACGACTCGGTGCTGGCGGCCGCGGGCGCGGCCTGGGCAAAGGCTTCGGAGATGAACACGGACGGGTCCTCGGTCGGGATCGGTGGATTCGCGCGGCGCGCGGCGGTTCCCGCAGGCGGTGCAGGCGGCCACGGCGCCATCTGCCACATGCGGGCGAACCGGCGATTTTAAGGCCCGGGAGAACCCTCGGGCGGCGGCGGACGATATCGGGTGGCCGGGCCACGGCCGGACACCGCCAGCAGGCCCCGGTGCACCAGCGCCGCCAGGTGCCGCGAGGCCGTGGCCGGCGCCACGCCGGCAGCCTGCGCGTAGGCGGCCTTGCCCAGCTCGCCGCGCTCCAGCAGCGCCTGCACCACGGCGGCCCGGCGCGCGGGGTCCAGCAGGTCGGACGCCGCGGCGGCCCAGCGGTCGGCCAGCGCGCCGCCGGCATCCTCGGCGCGCCCGAGACGGCGTCGCAGCCCCTCGAGCTCGGCACCCAGCGCCGGGCCCAGCGCATGGCGGTCGACCCAGGCCTGCGCGGCCTGGCGCTCGGCCAGAGCGATGTCGGCGTAGCAGCGCGCCAGGGCGATCTGCGCCTGCCCCTGCGCCAGCGGCGCCAGGCCGGCGGCGAGCCGCTCGCGCAGGCGGCGGATCTCGGCAAAGGCCTCGACGTGCAGGGCCGACTCCTCCGGCAGCAGGCGGTCGGCCTCCGGGGCGCCGCCTTCGCCCAGCACGTCGCGCCGCAGCCGGCGCGCGGCCTCCAGCGCCGCCGGTCCGCAGTCGGACACCGGCGTGGCCAGTGCAGCATCCCGGCACTCGTCGCCCAGGCGCTCGTCGGCCGGGTCGCCGCTGCGGCGGAAGCGGGTGTAGTGGGCCTCGGCCAGGTTGTAACGGGCGCGGAAGGCATGCAGGCGCAGGGCCGCCGCCTGGGCCAGCGCCAGCGCCTGGTCGTAGGCGCGCACCGCGTCGTCCAGCGCACCGGCCAGGAACTGCGCCGCGCCCAGGTTGAGGTGGGCGCTGACCCGGATCTCGGGCTCGATGACACCGCCGGCCTCGAGCACCTGGTGCGCCATCGTCACGGCGCGGCCGGTGTCGCCGGCCTCGGCATAGTCCTGCGACAGGTTCAGGCGCGTGGCGCGCACCGAGCGGCCGTCGCCCAGGCGCTCGAAGATGTTCAGCGCGCGCTGCCGGTGCTCGATGGCGCGCACCAGCTCGCCACGGCGCCGGGCCTGCTCGCCGAGCACCTGCTCGACCATGCCCAGCACCTCGTCAGGCAGCACATGGCGTTCGCGCAGCGCAGACACGCGCTCAAGCGCGCCGCCGGCGCGCGGGTCGTTGCGCAGCAGGTAGAGCCAGGCCAGGCGGGCCAGCGTGGTGGCCTGGGCCGCCGCGGCGTCCGCGGCCTCGTCGGCGCCGGCCGGTGGGTCGCCCCCGCCGGGCGGCAGGGCGCCAAGGAACTCGGCGCTGTCCTGGTAACAGGCGAAGGCGCGGTCGGCGTCGCGCGGCTCGTGGAACTTGCCCAGCGCGCCGTAGGCCATGCCGACCAGCAGCCGGTCGCCCGCCGCATGGGCCAGGCGCAGCGCCGCCTCGAGCTGCGCCAGCTCCTGCGCCGGCGCACCGCGCGTGCGGGCCAGCACGGCGCGCGCCAGCGCCAGCTCCACCCGCGCGCGCACCCCCAGCGCCGGGTCGGCCGCGATGCGCTCGACCACCGCATCGGTGCTTCGCTCGGCAGCCAGCGCCACCACATGCCGGCGCAACCACTGCGCGACCTGCAGCGCGTCGCCACCCTGCGCGGCATGCCACAGCGCCGATGGCGCATCGCCCCGCGCCTGCGCGCGCAGGGCCTGCGTGCGGTGCCAGGCGGCCCGGCCCGGGTCTTCGCTGGCCGCCCCGATGCCGGCCGCGCGGCACACCGCGTCGGCCGCCGCCGCGCGCAGCGACAGGCTGGCCGCCGCGTCCGGCGGGCCGGCCAGCACGAGCGCGATCAGCCCGTGCCGTGCGCGCTCGAGGTAGCGGTAGACGCTGCTCGGCGCCACGTCCCAGAGCCCGCAGAGGTTCTCCAGGGCGGGCTCGTCGGGCCGGCGCCGGTAGCGTGCCGGGACATCGGGCACCTGCAGCAGCCCCTGGTGGCAGGCCAGGGCCAGCACCGGTCGCCAGCCGGGGCGCGCCAGCCAGGCCTCCTCGGGCACCGGCGCGTCCAGCGGCCGGTGGTCGGGGCGCAGCCGGCCGATGGCCCAGCGCAGCAGCAGGTCGGCCAGCGCCGGCAGCGGCCAGGGCGTGCCGTCGCCACCCCCCTGCACCAGCACGGCCGCGTGGCGCAGCATCCAGCGCGCGGCACGCGGCCGCTGGCCCAGCAGCGCCGGCAGCGTGCCCTGGCGCTGTGCCTGCAGCGCCAGGTCGAGCCACTGCGCGGCGCGAGCCGGGCGCGCAGCCGCGGTGGACGCAGGATATGCAGCCTGCGCAGCGGCGTTGGCATCGGGCTCGGGCGGGCGGCTCATCGGCGGCAACAGGGGATTGCCGAGTCTAGGCCCGCGGTGCTGTCATCCCGCGCTCGCCGACCCGGAGTTGCCGATGCCCCCGTCCAAGCCCGTGACCAGGCCCCTGACCCCGCCGGGGGCCAAGCCCGCCCACCCGCCGGAGCGCGCCGAGCGCCTGTGCCCCGGCCCGCTGCCGCGCCGCGGCCACGCCGCCGAACAGGGCGTGCTGCTGGCGGTGTTCGCGCCCTTCGGCGGCGACCCGGTGCTCAGCCGCTGGCCGCGCAGCAGCCAGCCGCCCATTGCCGACCAGGCGCTGGTGAAGTCGCTGCAGGCCACGGCCGCCGAGGGCGTGAACGTGGCGGCGCTGATCGACCTGCACGAGGACGACAGCTGGCTGGTGGAGATCCCCGCCGGCCGGCCCGAGCGCATGACCGTGCACTCGGTCTGGAAGCAGGACATGACGCGGCCGCAGGCCCTCGCCGGCTTCCTGCGCCGGGCTCATGCCCGCTTTCCCTGCCCCGGCCTGGTGCTGGCGCTGGAAGGCCACGGCGCCGGCTTCGTGCCGGAGATCGACCCGCTGCGCCTGACGCCGGAGAGCCTGACGCAGTGGCAGGACGGCGGGCAGTCCGGGCGCGTGCGCTGGGTGCAGTCGGGCCAGGGCTCGGGCTACGAGCCGGAGGCCGGCTCGCCGGCCCTGCCCATGTTCTCGCCGGTGCTGCCGATGTTCTCGCCGGTGCTGCCGGCCGCGGGCATGCCGATGTCCAACTGGGCGCTGGCCGAGGCCCTGCGCCTGGCCCGCGGCGCGGGCGTGCCGCGGCCCGCGGTGCTGCACTTCGACAACTGCTTCAACATGTCGCTGGAGTTGCTGCACACGGTGGCGCCGCACGCGACGGTGGCCACCGGCTACGGCAACTACAACTTCTTCACCGCCGGCGCGGCCTATGCCGCGGTGTTCCGCCGGCTGCGGCTGGCCGGCAGCGCCACTGCCGAGGCGCTGGGCCGCTGGTTCGCGCTGGAGAACGCGGCGCTGCTGCGCGCCAAGGGCAACCACCCGACGCTGGGCGCGAGCGTGCGGCTGACGCGCATGCGGGCGCTGACCGACGCCCTGGCGCGCACCGCGCGCGCCATGACATCGGCCATGCAGGCCGACCCCGCCGCCCGCGGCCGCATCCGCGACGCGGTGCTGGCCGCGCAGCAGTTCGACTCCGACGCCGACCAGCGCCTGGAGACGCCCGACCAGGTCACCGACCTGGGCAGCCTGGCCGTGCAGCTGCAGGCCGTCTTCGGGCCCGGCGATGCCATCGGCGCTGCCGCGGCAGGCGTGGAGGCGGCCCTGAAGGGGGTCTGGCAGTACGGCGACTTCGAGCGCCCGTGGACCGACGAGACGCAGGTCTGGGACTTCCGCGACCCCCGGCTGGGCGTGGGCATCTTCCTGCCCGACCCGGCGCTGGAGGGGCTCTGGGACTGGCGCTCGCCCTACTACCTGGCTGGCGTCGCCGACCCGGCGCAGCCACCGGCGCACCGGGCGCAGATTCCCTTCCTGCGCGACAGCGGCGGCCAGCGGCCCGACTGGGTGGCGTTCCTGATCGAGTACCACCGGACGGTGCCCTTCCGGGGCTTCCGCCCGCCGCGGACGCCGGTGTTCCCGGTCTTCAACGCCCGCTTCAAGCCGGAGTTCCCGCCGCCGGGCCAGGAGGTGCCGCCGCCGAAGCCGCCTCGCCGGTGAGGGACGGGGCCGCCCTGGCGGCGGCCGGATCGGCTCGCGATCGTCTGACGCCGCCAGCGCGGCGGCGCGTCGGCTGCGTCGCAATGGGAAGCCCGGATCGATGCAATGCCTGTCATGGCGCCGCGGTGGCGCCGGTGACTCGAAGGGCATCGATCCATGACCACGCTCGACCTCTCCCCCCGGCGCCCGGCGCCGCCCGACCCGCTGGAGCAGATGGCGCTGGACGACCGCGAGGACTGGGCGCTGCTGCGCCTGGTGGTGTGCGTGGCGGTGGCCACGCTGCTGATGGCGGTGGCCAGCAGCTTCGTCGGCTGACCGGCCCTCGCGCGCGGGTGGTTGCCCGGGCGCGGCGGGCGCCCCGGCCCGGGCGGCTCCGCCCGTCGGCCGGCGCTGCAGTCTGTCGCCGCCCGGCGGCGGTGCATCGGGCGGGCGGCACGGCGCGGGCGGAGGCTGGCACAGTGCGGGGCATCGAACACCCCGTGCCGTACACCCCATGACCCCCGCCCCGCCCCCCGCCGCCGACACCTGGCAGCGGTTCCGTGCCGGCACGCTGCAGGCCTTCCACCGCTACGCCAGCTGGCTGGTGGGCATCAGCTGGAAGCGCTTCTTCCTGCTCTCGGCGCTGCTGCTGATCGTCACTGCGATCACGCAGTCGCTGCCGCCGTTCAGCTACACCGTCTCCGAGCGCGTGGAGGTGCCGGTCGAGCTGCCCGAGATCCCCGACCTGCCGGAGATCCCCGACCCGCCCAAGCCGCCGGTGCCGGCCAAGACGCCCACCATCCGCATCGAGAAGCCGGCGCCCGGCGCCCCCGAGCCCAAGGGGGTGGAGATCTCGATCGACGAGCGCGGCATCCGCATCCGGCCCAAGAGCCCGGCGGCCGAAGGCGCGGCCTCGGCGGCATCGTCGCCCGCGGCGAACGCCTCCGGCAGCGCCGGCGGCATCGAGATCTCGCTGCCCGCCAGCGCCACCCGCGAGGTGGTGCAGGAAACCATCGACACCGCCCGCGAGGCGCTGGAGGAAACCCTGGCCGAGCAGCGGGCGGCCCAGCAGGAGGCCACCGACGCAGCCCGCGAGGCCCACCGCGCCGCCCGCGAGGCGGTGCGCCAGGCGCGCGAGGCCATCCAGGCCGCCAGCCCGGGCGGCACCCGCACCATCACCCGCAACCGGGTGGTGCACTGGGGCGACTTCCTGACCGACCTGGCCCTGATCTGGATCGTGGCCAGCGCCATCATCAAGATGGTCTACAAGGGCCGCATCCAGGCCGAGGTCAAGGCCGCCCAGGCCACCGAGACGGCGGAGGCCGAGTCGCTCAAGCGCCAGGTGGTGGAGGCGCGCATGGCGGCCATGCAGGCCCAGGTGGAGCCGCACTTCCTGTTCAACACGCTGGCCAGCATCGACCACCTGATCGAGACCGACCCGCCGCGCGCCAGCCAGATGCAGAAGAACCTGATCGCGCTGCTGCGCGCCAGCATGCCCACGATGCGCGAGGCCGCGGGCAACGGCAGCAGCGGCGTGCGCGACCTGGGCCGCGAGCTGCAGGTGATCCGCCCCTACCTGGAGATCCTGAAGGTGCGCATGGAAGAGCGCCTGACCACCGAGATCGACGTGCCCGAGGGCCTGCAGTCGGCCGAGTTCCCGCCCATGATGATCCAGACCCTGGTGGAGAACGCCATCAAGCACGGCCTGGAGCCCAAGGCCGAGGGCGGCCACCTGCGCGTGAGGGCCGAGGTGGTGCACGGCAAGCTGGCCGTCAGCGTGGCCGACACCGGGCTGGGCTTCGGCAAGGCGGCCACCGCCGGCACTGGCGTGGGCCTGGCCAACATCCGCGAGCGGCTGCAGATGCTCTACGGCGCCAAGGCCAGCGTGGCCGTCACCGCCAACGAGCCCAGCGGCACCGTGGTCACCGTCACCGTGCCCTACAAGCCGGTGGAGAAGGAGATGCAGGCATGAACACCGTCGTTCTCTCGCCCCGCCGGGGCTCGCGCTGGCCCTGGCTGATGGCGGGCCTGCTGCTGGCCTTCGCCGCGGCCTTCGGCCTGGCCTGGGCGGCGCTGCAGTCGATGCAGGGCATGCCCATCAGCGTGGTCGCCGACGGCCAGCGCGTGTTCGACGACGTCGACCTCGCGGCCCTGCACCCGGGCCACCTGCTGACGCTGGCGGCGCTGGCCGCCCTGGCGCTGCTGGCGACGATGGTGGTGCTGCCGGTGGCGCTGCTGCTGACGCTGCTGTGCGTGGTGGTCGGGGTGCTGGTGACGGTGCTGGCCACGGTGGGCCTGCCGCTGCTGGTGGCCGGGCTGCTGGTGGCGGTGCTGCTGTCGCCGCTGTGGCTGGGGGTCTGGCTGCTGCTCAAGCTGCTGGCATAGCATCGGCGGCATGAACGCACCGACCGCCACGACCGCCCCCCGTGCCGTGCTCGCCGACGACGAGCGCCTGATGCGCGAGCAGCTGCGCGCGCGCCTGGCCGAGGTCTGGCCGGAGCTGCAGATCGTCGCCGAGGCCCGCAACGGCCAGGAGGCGGTGGACCTGGTGGCCCAGCACCGGCCCGACGTGGTGTTCCTCGACATCCGCATGCCGGGCCTGACCGGCGTGGAGGCGGCGCGCCAGATCGCGCAGATGGAGCTCGGTGCCGACGAGATGCTGCCGGAGGTGGTCTTCATCACCGCCTACGACCAGTACGCGGTGGAGGCCTTCGAGCAGGGCGCGGCCGACTACGTGCTCAAGCCCGCCGAGCGCGAGCGGCTGGCGCTGACCGCGCGCCGCATCCAGGAGCGGCTGGCGCGCCGCGGCACCGCCGACGAGGTGGGCAGCGCGCCGCTGCAGGCGCTGCTGCACCAGCTGGGCGCACGCCTGAGCCCGGGCGGCGCGCCGCAGTACCTGAAGTGGATCCAGGCCAGCGTGGGCAGCAACATCCAGATGATCCCGGTGGAGGACGTGCTGTTCTTCATCAGCGACGAGAAGTACACCCGCGTGCAGACGCCGCAGGTGGAGGCGCTGATCCGCAAGCCGATCAAGGAGCTGGTCGACGAGCTCGACCCGCAGCTGTTCTGGCAGATCCACCGCAGCACGCTGGTCAACGTGAAGGCGATCAGCGAGGTCTCGCGCGACTTCCGCGGCCGGCAGATCGTGCAGGTGCGCGGCCACCCCGAGAAGCTCGAGGTCAGCCGCAGCTACACGGGGCTGTTCAAGGGGATGTGACCCCGCTCAGACGGCGGTGGAGACGAAGGCGCCGGCGCGGGTGAGCAGCCGCATGGTCAGCAGCCGCGCGTGGATGCGCCAGTGCGCGCCCTCGCGCCGGCAGGCCACCACCTCGACCACGCAGTCGATGTTGGGCGCGCGCACGCGCGCCACCTGCCCCTCGGGCACCGCCAGCGGCGCGTCCAGGCTCAGGCCGGTGAAGGAGATGTCCTGCATGCGCAGCTGCATCGGCGGGCCGCCACCCTGGCGCGGCGCGGGCTGCCACACGGCCGTCTCCACCCGGTCCACGCGCGGGCTGCCGCGGCGGCCGGCGAAGGCCTCGCCCGGGTCCTCCAGCCTCGGCGGCGGCGTCAGCGGGGCACCGCAGGCGTCGCAGGCGCTGGCTCCCGTGCCCGGGTGGCCGCACATCGCGCAGGCCGCGCGACGCGAAGGCGACACCGCACCGCCGCCGCCGGAAAGCGGCGCCACGGCATAGGCGCGGTGTCCATGTTCGTTCATCCGGGTCTCCTGGTCGTCTACGGGCTATCGGCCGCGAACGGCAGGACTTGAGGGCGGCGTGCCCGGCCCGGCACCCCGCGCAGGCGCCAGGAACGACGCGATGCACCACTGCGCCGGCCAGTAGGTGGCCAGGATCCACAGCGAGGCCAGGGGCAGCGGCCCGGCGAACTTGTTCGTGGCCAGCAGCGCGTCGCTGGCCACGAACAGCGCGCCGCCCAGCGCCAGCACGCCGCCGCGCGGCACGCCGGCCCGCCACAGCACCGCGGCCTGGGCCGCCATGGCCGCCAGCGCCACCACGTACAGCGCCACCGGCACCCGCAGCGCGGCCGGCACGCCGGGCCAGAGCAGCGCCAGGATGGTGCCGGCCACCACGGCGTAGGCCACGAAGGGCCCCGCGTGTGCACCCAGGCGCTGAACGCGCGCAAAGCCCGCCAGGTAGGCCAGGTGGGCGAGCAGGAAGCACACCAGGCCGGGCAGGAAGCCCTGCTGCGGCCACAACAGCGCCACGTCGCCGCCCAGCGACAGGAGCAGGCCCGCCAGCAGCCAGCGCCGCAGTGCGGGCGTGTCCCGCCCGCGCGGCCAGGCGTGGGCGATGACGCCCAGCGTGGCCAGCGGCTTGAAGACGACGTTCAGCCAGGGCTGACCCAGCGCCCAGGGCGCCGAGGCGATGGCCAGGGCGGCCGCCAGCGCGGTGGCGGCGGCCAGCGCGGGGCCGCGGGTCATGGCGCCTACCAGACCGCCACCGGGTCGGCCGCGGCCATCGCGTCGCCCGGCCGGCAGCCGAAGGCGGCGGCGAAGGCCGGCATCTGCGCCATCGGCCCGCGCACGCGGAACGGGCCCGGAGAGTGCTGGCCGGTGCGGATCTGCTGCTCCAGCGCCTGCACGCGCTGCTGGGTGCGCCAGATCACCGCATTGGCGACGAAGAAGCGCTGCTCCGGCGTGCGGCCGTCGATCACCGGCAGCGGGGCGCCGGCGGCACGCTGGCGGGCCAGCGCCAGGCGGTAGGCGTCCCAGGCGATCTGCAGGCCGCCGAGGTCGGAGATGTTCTCGCCCAGCATCTGGCGGCCGTTGATGCGCAGGCCCGGCAGCGGCTCGAAGGCGCCGTAGAGCGCCACCACGCGCTCGGCCCGCGCACGGTAGGCGGCGGCGTCCTCCGGCGCCCACCAGTCGGCCAGGTTGCCGTCGGCGTCGAACTGGCGGCCGCGGTCGTCGAAGTGGTGGATGATCTCGTGGCCGATGACCATGCCGATGCCGCCGTAGTTGGACGCGTCGTCGCCGTCGGCGTCGAAGAACGGCGGCTGCAGGATGCCGGCCGGGAAGACGATGCGGTTCAGACTGCCGGCGAAGGCGTTGACGATGTGCGGCGAGGTCTGCCAGCGCTGGCGGTCGGTGGGCTGGTCGAGCTCGGCGCGCCGCTGCGCCCAGCCCCAGGCGGCCACGCGCAGCGCGTTGCCGGCCGGGTCGTCGGCGCGCAGCGACAGGCCGGTGTAGTCGGGCCAGCGCTCGGGCGCCCCCACCTGCGGCGCCATCGCGGCCAGCTTGGCCTGGGCGCGCTGCTTCGTGGCCGGGCTCATCCAGTCCAGCGCGTCGATGCGCGTGCGCATGGCGCTGCGGATGTCCTCGATCATCTGCAGCGCGCGCTGCTGGGCGCGCGGCGAGAAGGCCTCGCGCACGAACAGCTCGCCCAGGGCCTGGCCCATCGGCGCCCAGCCGGTGGGCCCGCCGATCAGGCGCACCAGCTCCTCGCCGCGCGGCGGCGGCGCCTGCAGCCCGCGCAGCGTGCGCTCGCGGTAGTCGAAGTGCGCTTCGCGGAAGGCCGCCGGCAGCCAGGGCGCCAGCGCATCGAGCAGGCGCACGCGCAGGTAGCTCTGCCAGGCCGCCATCGGCGCCTGTGCCGCCTGCGCCGCGGCGGCCTGCAGGAACGCGGGCTGGGCGACGATGAACTCGCGCGCCGCGGCATCCACGCCGGCGGCGGCGAACCAGGCGGCCCAGTCCGGGCCTGGCGCCTCGGCGGCCAGCGCGGCCAGCGTGCGCCGGTTGGCCGTGGCCTGCGGGTCACGGCGCTGCACCGGGGTCATGGCGCCACGCGCCAGCGCGGTCTCCAGCGCCATCAGCGCGTCCAGCGTGGCCGCGTCGTGCGGCGCGCCGGCGGCCTGCAGCAGGCGCGCGGCGTAGGCACGGTAGGCCTCGCGCAGGCGCTGCGAGGTGGCGTCGTCCTTCAGGTAGTCGTCGCGCTCGGGCAGGCCCAGGCCGTCCTGGCCGACGAAGAGCGCGGCGCGCCGCACGTCGCGCAGGTCGGGGCCCACGCGCAGCGACAGCGGCGCGTTCACCCCCTGGCCCACCAGCGTGCCCCACAGCGCCGGCAGCTCCGCCGGCGCGCGCAGGGCGTCGATGCGCGCCAGGAGCGGCCGGAGCGCGGCCAGGCCGGCGCGCTCGGCCACCGACGGGTCCATGCCGCTGGCGTACCAGGCGGCCAACTGCGTCAGGCCCGGCGTGTCCTGGCGCGCCGGTTCGGCCACCAGGCGGTCGAGCGCGCGCAGCAGCAGGCGGTCGTTGGCCACGCGCAGTTCATCGAAGCTGCCGATGCGCGCGCGGTCGGGCGGCAGCGTGGTGCGCGCCAGCCAGTCGGCGTTGACGTGGCCGTAGAAGTCGGTGCAGGCTGCGGGGCGCTCCGCGGCGGCGGCTGGCGCGGTCGCCGCGGTCGCCTGCAGCGCCGTCACGGCCGTCATCAGGGTCGCCGTCACGGTCGCCTTCGCGACCCTCCAAGTGCTGGGCTTCATCCGATGTTCTCCGGGGCCGACCTGGCGGCCAGTTCGGCGCGCAGCCGCTTCAGGCGTTCGCGCGGATCTTCCTTCGCACCGGCCTCGTGCAGCTTCATCTCGGCGATGAAGCGGCTGGGCACGCCGGCCACCGTCTCGCGCCCGCGCTTGCGCCGGCGCAGCGTGCTGACCGCCAGCGTGCGCCGGGCGCGCGTGATGCCCACGTACATGAGGCGGCGTTCCTCCTCCAGGCGCTCGGGGGTCATCTCGTCGTCCTCGCTGCGGAAGGGCAGCAGGCCCTCGTTGACGCCGGCCAGCACCACGTGCGGCCACTCCAGGCCCTTGGAGGCGTGCAGCGTGGACAGCGTCACCACGTCCTGATCCTCGCCGCGCTCGGCCAGGCTCAGGATCACGCTGATGGTCTGCGCCACCTGCAGCACGGTCTGCTTGGCATCGCCCTCGTCGCCCTCGCAGCGGCGGGCGATCCAGTCCACGAAGTCGAGCACGTTGCCCCAGCGCGCGGTGGCGAGCTTCTCGCTGTCCTCGCTGTCGCGCAGGTGCTGCTCGTAGCCGATGTCGGTGAGCCAGCCCAGCAGCAGCGCGCGCGCCGCCTCGCCGCCCTCGGCGTGGCGGGCGCGGTACTCGAGGTCGTTCACGAAGCGGCCGAACTCGTGCAGCGCGTCGATGGTGCGCCCCTTCAGCGCCGCGCCCAGGCTGGGCGCGAACAGGGCCTCGAACAGGCTGATCCTGCGCTGGGCCGCGAACTCGCCCAGCGCGCCCAGCGTCTGGTGGCCGATGCCGCGCTTGGGCGTGGTCACGGCGCGCAGGAAGGCCGGGTCGTCGTCGTTGTTGACCAGCAGCCGCAGCCACGCGGTGAGGTCCTTGATCTCGGCGCGGTCGAAGAAGCTCTGGCCGTCGGAGACCTTGTAGGGCAGCTGCGCCGCCCGCAGCTTCTGCTCGAACACGCGGGCCTGGTGGTTGGCGCGGTAGAGGATGGCGAAGTCGGCGAACTTCGCGCCCTGCGACCGCAGCGCCTGGATGAAGGCCACCGCGCGCTCGGCCTCGTGCTCCTCGCCGTCGGCCTCGATCAGGCGCACCGGCTCGCCGTCGCCGAACTCGCTCCAGAGCTTCTTCTCGAACAGCTTGGGGTTGTGGGCGATGACCGCGTTGGCCGCGCGCAGGATGTGGCCGGTGGAGCGGTAGTTCTGCTCCAGCGGGATCACGGTCAGCGCCGGGTAGTCCTGCGGCAGCCGCCTCAGGTTCTCGATGGTGGCGCCGCGCCACCCGTAGATGCTCTGGTCGTCGTCGCCCACGGCGGTGAAGACGCCCTGCTCGCCCACCAGCGCCTTGAGCAGTTCGTACTGCACGGCATTGGTGTCCTGCACCTCGTCCACCAGCACGTGCTTCAGCCGCGCGCGCCACTTGGCGCGCGTCTCGTCGTCGCGCCGCAGCAGGGCCAGCGGCAGGCCGATGAGGTCGTCGAAGTCGACCGCCTGGAAGGCGCTTAGCCGCTCCTGGTAGCGCGCCATCACCTGTGCGGCCACGCGCTCGTCCTCGTCCTGCGCCGCGGCCTGCGCGCCGGCGGCGTCCAGGCCCTGGTTCTTCCACAGGCTGATGGCCCACTGCCAGCGGCGCGCCAGCGCGGCGTCGGTGGTGCCGCCGGCGTCGCGCAGCACGCCCAGCACGTCGTCGCTGTCGAGGATGGAGAAGTTGGGCTTCAGGCCCAGGCGCTCGCCGTCCTCGCGCAGCAGGCGCACGCCCAGCGAGTGGAAGGTGCTCACCAGCAGATCGCGCGCCGCGCGCGGGCCGGTGAGGGCCTTGGCCCGCTCGCGCATCTCCTGCGCCGCCTTGTTGGTGAAGGTGATGGCCGCGATCTCGCCGGGCCGGAGCCCCTGCTGCAGCAGGCGCACGATCTTGTGCGTGATCACCCGCGTCTTGCCCGACCCCGCACCGGCCAGCACCAGGCAGGGGCCGTTCAGGTGCTGCACGGCCTGCATCTGGGCGTTGTTCAGGGTGTCGGCCATGGGGCGCGGATCATAGCGACGAGATCGTTACCATCCCGGGCATGCAAAGACGTGCCCTGCTGCTGGGCGGGCTGCCCTGGCCAGCCTGGGCTTCGGGGCTGGAGGCCCCGCCCGGCACGCGCTGGACCGAGGCCCGCGCCGCCGAGGCGGTGGCCCTGCTGGCCGACGCCGACAGCCACGGCCTGGACCCGGCCGACTACGGCGCCGCCACCCTCGCCCGCGCGCTGCAGGCGGGCACGCCGGCGGCCGCGCTGGCGCCGCGCCTGGAGGCGGCGCTGCAGCGCTACCTGCAGCACCTGCACGCGGGCCGCATCGACCCGCACGCCATCCACCACGACTTTCGCCCGGTGCGGCGCCCGCCCTTCGATGCCGCCGCCGTGCTGCAGCAGGCGCTGGCCGGCGGCCGCCTGCCCGATGCCGTGGCCGCTGCGCTGCCGCCGCTGCCCACCTACGGCCTGCTGCGCGACGCGCTGGCCCGCTGCCGCACGCTGGCCAGCCACCCGGCCTGGGCGAGCGCGCTGCCGCCGCTCCCGCGCGCCGGCAAGGTGGAGGATCTGGCCACATGGCCCGGCACCACCGCGCTGCGCGCGCGGCTGGCGGCCTGGGGCGACCTCGCCGAGGGCATGCCGCTGGACGAGGCGCTGCGCGCCTTCCAGCGCCGCCACGGCCTGGCCGAGGACGGCGTGCTCGGCCGCAGCACCTGGGCGGCGCTGCAGGTGACGCCGGCCCAGCGCGCGCGGCAGATCGCGCTGACGCTGGAGCGCCTGCGCTGGACGCCGCTGCTGCAGGCGCCGCGCATGATCGTGGTCAACATCCCGGAGTACGTGCTGCGCGCCTACGAGGTGGTGGACGGCCGCATCCGCGTGCAGCTGACGATGAAGGTGGTGGTGGGCCGGGCCGCGGCCACGCGCACGCCGCTGATCGACGAGGACATGCGCTTCATCGAGTTCAGCCCGTACTGGAACGTGCCGCCCTCGATCGCGCGCCAGGAACTGGTGCCGCGCCTGCGGCGCGACCCGGCGCACTGGGTGCGCGAGGGCTTCGAGTTCGTCGGCCCCGGCGGGCAGGTGGAGACGACGCTGTCGGCGGCGCGGCTGGACGCGGTGCTCGCCGGCGGCGGCTGGCGCATCCGGCAGCGGCCCGGGCCGCGCAATGCGCTGGGCGACATCAAGTTCGTGTTCCCCAACCGGGAGTCCATCTACCTGCACCACACGCCGTCGGTGGCGCTGTTCGAGCGCGCACGGCGCGACTTCAGCCACGGCTGCATCCGCGTCGAGCAGCCGCAGGCCCTGGCGCAGTGGGTGCTGCGCGACCAGCCGGGCTGGGATGTGGCGCGCATCCGCGCCGCGATGGCGGCCGGCACCTCCAGCACGCTGGCGCTGGCGGCGCCGGTGCCGGTGCTGATCGCGTATGGAACCACGCTGGTCAAAGACGGTCGCACCCATTTCTACGATGATGTCTACGGGCTGGACCGGCGGCTGGACACCGCCCTGCGCCAGCGCGCGATGCCCGAGGGAGCCGACCGATGAACCACCCCGCCCGCCGCCGTTTCCTGCACCTGTCGCTGCGGCAGGGCCTGCGTGCCGCGGCCGTCGCCACGGCCGCGCCGGCGCTGGTGATCCCCGGCCGGGCGCTGGCCGCCGCGCCGCGGCAGCTGGCGATGGCGCACACCCACACGCGCGAGGACATCGACCTGGTCTACGCGGTCGGCGCGCGCTACGAGCCCGTGGCGCTGCAGCGCCTGGACCACTTCCTGCGCGACCACTACAGCGGCGACGTGGGCCGCATCGACCCCGCGCTGCACGACCTGCTGCACGCGCTGCGCACCACGCTCGGCCCCGCGGGCGGCGCGCGCGAGCCCTTCCACGTGATCTCCGGCTACCGCTCGCCGAAGACCAACGCCCACCTGAAGGCCACGCGCGGCGGCGGCGTGGCCACGCGCAGCCTGCACACCGCCGGCCAGGCCATCGACATCCGGCTGCCCGGCGTACCGCTGTCCGACCTGCGCGACGCCGCGCTGGCCCTGGGCCGCGGCGGCGTGGGCTACTACCCGCGCGAGCAGTTCGTGCACGTGGACACGGGGCGCGTGCGCCGCTGGTGAGGTCCGCCAGGCCGCCGCGGCGCGGCCTCGTCATGGGGAACAATCCGGCCCCGGGCCGCGGTACCGGCCGGCGCTGCGGTGCCGCCTGCACCGCGCCACCCGCAGCCGACGCCCCCGCCCCCCATGGAAGCCATCCTCTCGGTCACCATCCCGTTCTTCGCGCTCGTGCTCGCCGGCTACCTGGCGGCGCACCGCCACGTGCTGCCGGAGAGCGCGATCCCGGGGCTCAACGCCTTCGTGCTGTACTTCGCGCTGCCGGCGATGCTGTTCCGCTTCGGCTCCGGCACGCCGATCTTCGAGCTGCTGAACCCGGTGGTGCTGGGCGTGTGGCTGCTGGCCGCGGGCGTGATCGTGTTCTTCACCATCGCCATCACGCTGAAGGCCCCGGTGGGCCTGAAGGACGCCGCCTTCGGCGCGCTGGTGGCCTCCTTCCCCAACACCGGCTTCATGGGCGTGCCGCTGCTGGCCGCGCTGCTCGGGCCGCAGGCGGCCGGGCCGGTGATCTGCGTCGTGCTGGCCGACCTGTTCGTCACCAGCTCGGTGTGCATTGCGCTGGCACAGGCCGGTGATGCCTCGGGCCACGGCGCCCGCGACGGGGCGCTGCGCGCGCTGCGCGGCGCGCTGTCCAACCCGCTGCCGTGGTCCATCGCCGCCGGCGCGCTGTTCTCGGTGGCCGGCTGGTCGCTGCCGGGCCCGGCGGACACGGTGGTGAAGATGCTGGCCGACGCCGCCAGCCCGGTGGCGCTGTTCACCATCGGCGCCGTGCTGCACCGCGCGGGCCAGCACGTGCACGGGCGCACGCCGCTGTCGCGCGTGCTGCCGGTGGCCGGCATCAAGCTGGTGCTGCACCCGCTGCTGGTGCTGGCGCTGGCGGGCGTGGCGGTGGCCCTCGGCCTGCCGCTGAGCCCCTTCCAGGTGGGGGTGATGGTGCTGGCCGCGTCGCTGCCCTCGGCCAGCAACGTCTCGCTGCTGGCCGAGCGCTACGGCGCCGACAACGGGCGCATCGCACGCATCATCATGGGCAGCACGGTGGCCGCCTTCGTGAGCTTTCCGCTGGTGGCCTGGCTGGCGGGCGTGCGCGCCTGACGGGGCGTTCAGGGCCCCTCAGACCGCGAGCGGGTCCACGTCCACCGCCCAGCGCAGCAGCCGCCGGTGGCGCGCCTTGAGCGCGTGCAGCTGCGGCACCCAGGCCGCCAGCCACTGCTGCAGCAGCGGGCGCGAGCTGCTCTCCACCAGCAGCTGCATGCGCTCCACGCCGGCCACCCGGGCCACCGGAGGCGGCACCGGCGCGTAGCAGACCAGGCCCGGCGGCGCGGCCACCGCGGCGGCATCGGCCAGGAAGGCCTGCGCCACCTCGGCCTCGCGCGCCTCGGCGCGCAGCAGCGCCAGGAAGCAGAAGGGCGGCAGGCCCAGGCTGCGGCGCTCGGCGAGCTGGGTGGCGGCGAAGGCGGCATAGTCGTGGGTGGCCAGCGCCCGGTACAGCGGGTGCGTGGGGTGCCAGGTCTGGATCCACATCTCGGCCTCGCCGGCCTGCGCGGCGTCGCGCCCGGCACGGCCGGCCGCCTGCATCAGCAGCGAGAACATGCGCTCGGGCGCGCGGAAGTCGCTGGCGAACAGGGCTCCGTCGGGGTTGACGGCCGCCACCAGCGTCATGCGACGGAAGTCGTGGCCCTTGGCCACCATCTGCGTGCCCACCAGCACGTCCACCTCGCCGGCGTGCACGGCGGCGAGCTGGCCCTCGAGCGCACCCTTCAGGCGCGTGCTGTCGGCGTCGATGCGGGCGATGCGCGCGCCCGGCAGCAGGGCGCCGATCTGCTCGGCCAGCTTCTCGGTGCCGCGGCCCAGCGGCGCGATGTCGAGGTTGCCGCAGTCGGGGCAGGCGCGGGGCACGCGCTCGGTGAAGCCGCAGTGGTGGCAGCGCAGCGTGCGGTCGAGCTTGTGGAAGACGCGCCAGGCGCTGCAGTGCGGGCAGCCGCTCTTCCAGCCGCAGGCGCCGCAGAACAGCACCGGCGCGTAGCCGCGGCGGTTGAGCAGCAGCAGGCTCTGCTGGCCGCGCGCGATGCGCGCCTCGATGGCGGCCTGCAGCGGCGGGGCGAGCACGGTCTGCTGCGCGCGGTCGCGCGGCAGGCGGTTCATGTCGAAGACGCGCAGCCGCGGCAGCGCACCGCCGCCCACGCGCGCGGCCAGGGTCAGCCGGGCGTAGCGGCCCTCCTCGGCGCGCTGCCAGCTCTCCAGCGACGGCGTGGCCGAGCCCAGGATCACCGGCACGCGCTCGCGCTGCGCGCGCCAGACGGCGAGGTCGCGCGCCGAGTAGCGGGCGCCGTCCTGCTGCTTGAACGAGGGGTCGTGCTCCTCGTCGACGACGATCAGCCCCAGGCGCGGCAGCGGCGTGAACACCGACAGCCGCGTGCCCAGCACCAGGTCGGCCTGCCCCAGGTGCGCGGCCAGCCAGTGCTGCAGCCGCTGCGCCGGGGTCAGGCCGCTGTGCTGGGCCACCAGCCGCCGGCCCGGGAAGCGCTCGGCAAAGCGCGCCTCGAGCTGCGGCGTGAGGTTGATCTCCGGCACCAGCACCAGCACCTGCTGCCCGGCCTCCAGCGCGCGCGCCGCGGCACGCAGGTAGAGCTCGGTCTTGCCCGAGCCGGTGACCCCGTGCAGCAGCACCGGGCCGGCCGGCAGCGCGGCCAGCTGCGCCAGCGCGGCCGCCTGCTCGGGCGTCAGCGCCGGCAGGGCGGGTGAGGCCTCGGCCGCGCCGGCGTCGGCCGGGGCGGGCGCCGGCGCGACGAGCCGGCGCCGCTTCAGCCGGCGCGCGAGCTGGACGGCATCGATGCGCCGCAGCTCCGGCGGCAGCACCGCCAGCGCCAGCTCGCCCAGCCCGCGCTGGTAGTAGCCGGCGGCAAAGGCCACCAGCTCGCGCCAGGCCGGCGGCAGCGGCGGCAGCGCGTCCAGCACCTCGGCCACCGGGCGCAGGACGGGGCCGGCATCCCCGCCAGGCGCGCCGCCTTCGGCCGCCCCTTCCGCCGGGCCCCAGACGATGCCGGTCACGGTGCGCCGGCCCAGCGGCACCCGCACCAGGGTGCCCGCCGGCCAGGGTGCGCCCGCCAGGTAGTCCAGCGGCGCGCCCAGGCCGGTGTGCTGCGGTGCCTCCACCGCCACCGCCAGCCGCACTTCGGGATGTGGACTTGCGTGCGATTGCTCAGGCGTTTCTGACGTTTGCACGCTAAGTCACTGACTCAAAAGGACTTTGCGGGTTACCCACGGAAGCTGTGGACAACTTTGTGGATTTGCTGCGCCCAGCGCTGCCAAGTGCTTGATTCTTGAGGCTCCGCGCTGGAATGCCCGCTCAGGCAGCACGCCGATCAATTCAATGAAATCAACGACTTAGCACGAGTCTCCGTGCGCCACGCGGGGTCGATGACGGTTTCGTGTCCGCAACGCCAAAAGTGGGGATAAGTCAAGCCTGAGTGCGCACTCACCGGCAGATTCAGGCGCCGTGCGGGCCACCGGCGCGCTGCCGGCGCGAGTGGCTGTGCACCGCCTCCACGAGCGCCGTCACGTGCTCGGGCGGCGTGTACTGGCTGATGCCGTGGCCGAGGTTGAAGACGTGGCCGTCCCAGGTGCCGTCGGCGCGCTGCGGCGGGCCGAAGCTGTCGAGCACGGCCACCGCCTCGCGGGCCACGGCCTCGGGCGGCGCGAAAAGCACGTTCGGGTCGAGGTTGCCCTGCAGCGCCACCTGGCGGCCGACGGCGGCCCGCGCGCGGCCGAGGTTCATGGTCCAGTCCAGGCCCACCACGTCGGCGCCGATGGCGGCGATCTGCTCCAGCCACAGGCCGCCGCCCTTGGTGAACACGATCACCGGCACGCGGGCACCGCCGGCCTCGCGCCGCAGCGCCTTCACCACGCGCTCGGTGTAGGCCAGGCTGAAGGCCTGGAAGGCGCCGTCGGCGAGCACGCCGCCCCAGGAGTCGAACACCATCACCGCCTGCGCGCCGGCGTCGATCTGGGCGTTGAGGTAGGCGGCCACGGCCTGGGCGTTGATGTCCAGGATGCGGTGCATCAGGTCGGGCCGGCCGTAGAGCATGCTCTTGACCAGGCGGTAGTCGTCGCTGCCGGCACCCTCGACCATGTAGCAGGCCAGCGTCCAGGGGCTGCCGGAGAAGCCGATCAGCGGCACGCGGCCGTCCAGCGCCTTGCGGATGGAGCCGACGGCGTCGAAGACGTAGCGCAGCTTGTCCATGTCGGGCACCTGCAGCGCCTGCACCGCGGCCTCGTCGCGCAGCGGGTGGGCGAAGCGCGGCCCTTCGCCGGCGGCAAAGCTCAGGCCCAGGCCCATGGCGTCGGGCACGGTCAGGATGTCGGAGAACAGGATGGCCGCGTCCAGCGGGTAGCGCTCCAGCGGCTGCAGCGTGACCTCGGTGGCGTACTGCGGGTTGGTGGCCAGGCCCATGAAGCTGCCGGCCCGGGCGCGCGTGGCGCAGTACTCCGGCAGGTAGCGGCCGGCCTGGCGCATCAGCCAGACGGGGGTGTGGTCGGTCGGCTGGCGCAGGCAGGCGCGCAGGAAGGTGTCGTTCTTCAGCGGGGCGGTCATGGACCCATTATCGGGGCCGCCACGGCCCGCACCGGAGGGCTTCTACCAGCGCCGGCGCACGGCCGGCAGGTCGGGCACCCGGCCGTCGCGCAGCCAGGCGTCGACCACGCTGTCGTCGTCCGGCCGCTGCGCGGCGGCCCAGAGCAGCTCCGGCGGCATCACGCGGTCACCGGGCGCGGCCGCGGGCAGCGCAGCCGCCAGGCGCGCAGCGACGCGGGCCACGGTGACGCTGCGCACCGGCTGCTCGCGCTGCGGCACCATCCAGTGCAGCTGCGACAGCATCCAGCGCGCCAGCCGCGCCGGGGCACCGTGCACGGCCGCCGCGGCGCCGTCGGCCTGCGCCGGCCGCATGAACACCAGCCGCGCGAAGCCGAGCGCGGCCACCGCCCCCTCGTCCAGCGACGCCAGCCCTGCCTTCAGCGCCTGCGGCAGCCGCCCCGGGGCGTGCGGCACCACCACCACGAGCGTGCGCACGCCCAGCGCCCGCAGCTGCGCCGCCAGCGCCGGCAGCGCTTCCGGCTCCGGGCGGGCGAAGGCCTCGTCGCGACCGTTGGCGTGGCGCTCGCGGTCGAAGACGACGAGTGCCGTGTCCGGTGCGAAGCCGGCCCATGCCGCCGGCGCCAGCGGCTCCAGGCGGCGCAGCGCGGTCTGCAGCGGCGCCACCGTCCACACGCCCACGCGCGCGAAACGGCCCATCGCCAGCAGCCGCTCCAGCACCGCCGCACCGAGCGCACCGCCGCCGCCGAGCACCAGCACGCGGCGTGGCGGCGTCTCGGCCGGCGGCAGCGGCCGTGCGGCCGCGGCCAGGGCGTGTTCGGGGGCGAGCATGGGCCGATGCTATAAGCTGCCCCGCTTGAACCGGCGGCGTTGCCCCCCATCGGGTCGACGTCCGCACCTGCTGGAGGAACCCCCGATGAACGCCCTGCGTCGATGGCTGCTGGCCCTGGGCCTGGTCACCCTGCTGACCGGCTGCGGCTACAACGACTTCCAGCGCCTGGACGAGCAGGTCAAGGGCAGCTGGTCGGAGGTGCTCAACCAGTACCAGCGGCGGGCCGACCTGATCCCCAACATCGTGGCCACGGTGCGGGGCGAGGCCGACTTCGAGCAGGAGACGCTCACGCGCGTGGTCGAGGCGCGCAGCAAGGCCACGTCCATCCAGGCCACGCCGGCGCTGATCAACGACCCGGAGGCCTTCAACCGCTTCCAGCAGGCGCAGGGGGAGCTCTCCGGCGCGCTGTCGCGGCTGATGGTGGTGGTGGAGCAGTACCCGAACCTGAAGGCCAACCAGGGCTTCCAGGACCTGCGGGTGCAGCTCGAGGGCACCGAGAACCGCATCACCGTGGCGCGCAACCGCTACATCCAGGCGGTGCAGGACTACAACGTGCTGGCGCGCAGCTTCCCGAGCAACCTCACGGCCATGGTCTTCGGCTACACGGTCAAGCCCAGCTTCACGGTGCAGGACGAGGCCGCGATCTCGCAACCGCCCAAGGTCGAGTTCGGCAAGTAAGGTGCACGCCCTGCTGCCGGCCCTGTCACGGCCGCGGCCATGGCCGCTGCTGCCGTGGGTCGTGCGGGTGGTGCTGGCGTTGCTGATGGCGCTGGCCTGCAGCCTGCCGGCGGCGCGCGCGCAGGGCCTGCAGCCGCTGCCGGCGCTGAGCGCGCGCGTGATCGACCAGACCGGCACCCTGCCGGCCGAGCGCGTGGCCGCGCTGGAACGCAAGCTCGCCGCCTTCGAGGCCGAGGCCGGGCCGCAGATCGTGGTGCTGATGGTGGCCAGCACCGCGCCGGAGGACATCGCCGACTACGTGCAGCGCCTGGGCGACGCCTGGAAGATCGGCCGCCGCGACGTGGGCGACGGCGTGCTGCTGGTGGTGGCGCGCGACGACCGCCGCGTGCGCATCGCGCCGGCCAAGGCGCTGGAGGGCGCGATCCCCGACCTGGCGGCGCGCCAGATCATCGACCGCGCCATCGCGCCGGCCTTCCGCGCCGGCGACTACGCCGGCGGTCTGGATGCGGCGGTGGACCAGATCATCGCCGGCATCCGTGGCGAGGCCCTGCCCGCGCCGGCGAAGCCGGCCGCGGCCGACACCGGCTGGCAGGTCGAGGAGCTGCTGATGTTCTTCTTCATCGCGGTGCCCGTGATCGGCAGCGTGATGACCGGCATCCTGGGCCGCAGGCTGGGCACGCTGGCCACCGCCGGCATCTCGGGCGGCCTCGCGTGGGTGCTCACCGCCAGCCTGCTGCTGGCCGCCGGCGCGGTGCTGGCCTCGGTGCTGCTGGTGGGCCTGTTCGGCGTGGGCAGCGCCGCGCGCAGCATCGCGCGCGCCGGGCGCCGGCGCGGGGGCCCGCCGGTCATCTTCGGCCCTGGCGGCGACCACGGCGGCTGGGGCACCGGCTGGGGGGGCGGCGGCGGTTTCGGGGGCGGCGGCGGCTTCAGTGCCGGCGGCGGCGGCGACTTCGGGGGCGGTGGCGCCTCCGGCGACTGGTGAGGGCAAGCGCATGACGGGACCGGCCTCCAACCGCCTGCTGCGCCTGCTGCGCCACCGCTGGCTGGACGACACCGACACCCGGCGCGCGCTGGACGACGCCGCGCTCGACCGCCTGGCCGCGCGCGTGGCCGAGAGCGAGACGCGGCACGGCGGCGAGATCCGCATCAGCGTGGAGGCCGGGCTGCCCCTGTCGTACCTGTGGAAGCGGCTGTCGGCGCGCGACCGCGCGCTCACCCTCTTCGGCAAGCTGCGCGTGTGGGACACCGAGCACAACAATGGCGTGCTGATCTACCTGCTGCTGGCCGAGCACGCGATCGAGATCGTGGCCGACCGCGGGCTGGCGCGCCAGGTGCCGCCGGCGCACTGGCAGGCGGTGGTGGCGGGCATGCGCGAGGCCTTCCGCGCCGGGCGCTACGAGGCCGGCCTGATGCAGGCGGTGGAGGCGGTGGAGGCGCTGCTGGTGCAGCACTTCCCGCTGCGCGCGGAGGCGGCCAACCCGAACGAGCTGAGCGACCGCGTGGACCGGCGCTGAGCCGTCCGCGCGCCAGGCCAGGCCAGGTCGGCGGTGGCGTCAGGCCGGCTGCGGCCAGCGCAGCACGTGCCCGGTGTCGCGCGCAAAGCGTTCCAGGTCCTCGGCGGTGTCGATGTCGATGCGGTAGCGCCGGTTGTCGGTGACCATCGCGTGCACGCGGTCGGGGTGGGCGTCCTGCCACTGGCGGGCGCCGAACTCCGGCCCGCCGGCGAGCACGGCGTCGCGCACCGCGGCCGAGAAGATCACCGGGTTGCCGCGCTGGCCACCGACCTGCGGGAACACCGCGTCGGTGCCCTCGGGCCGCTTCTTCCAGGCGCCGATCAGCGCCGTGATGTCGGCCGCGCCGAGCAGCGGCTGGTCGGCCAGCGCCACCACCACCGCGTCGAGCTTGCCCGTCAGCGCCGCCAGCCCCAGCCGCTGCGACGAGGTCTGGCCGGCGTCGGGGTCGGGGTTGCGCACCAGGGTGACGGGGAAGTCCTGCACCAGCGGCTCGATCTGCCGGGCATGGTGGCCGGTGACGACGACGAGCTCGTCCACGCCCGCGCCCGACAGCGCGATCAGCGTGCGCCGGATCAACGGCACGCCGCCCAGCTCCAGCAGGCCCTTGGGCCGGTGTCCCAGGCGCGAGCCGCTGCCCGCGGCCAGCAGCACCGCGCCCACCACCACCCGGCTGTACAGGCCGCCGCCGCCCTTGAGGATGCATCCCATCGCGTGTGCCCGGCCTCAGCTGCAGCAGCCGCCCTTGCCCTCGGGGATGTGCGGCAGCGGGATGCGCTCCAGCCAGGCCCCCAGGCGGCCCTTGGGCGGCGTGGCCGCGGCCGCCGGGGCGTCGGACGCCGCCGCCCCGGGCGCCCGCGGCCCTTCTGCGGCGGCCTCGCCGGCGGTGGCCGCGCGCCGCGCCGCCACCACCGCGGCCAGCACCGACAGCGCGATCTCCGGCGGCGTCTGCGCGCCGATGGGCTGGCCGGCCGGCGCGACGATGGCGTCCACCGCCGCGGCGTCCTCGCCGGCTTCCTTGAGGGCCGCCTTCAGCACCGCGCCCTTGCGCGCGCTGGCGACGAAGAACACCTGGCGCGGCCGCGACTTCAGCGCCGCGCGCAGGCCCTGCAGGTCGCGCCGGCCCTGGGTGGCCACGACGACGAAGGCGCCCGGCGGGATGGCCTCGGCCGCCTCGTCGGCCACCGCCTGCGTCTGCAGGCCCACGTGCGGCGCCAGCGTGGCCAGGGCCTGGGCCAGCGGGGTCTCGCCGATGACCACCAGCCGGGCCACCGGCAGCACCGGGTCGACGAACAGTTCCAGCGTGCCGCCGCTGTGGCAGGCCATGCCGAACTCCAGCACGTCGCTCAGCTCGCGCACCCCGGCCTGGGTGCCCGTGTCGGCGGGGCTGATGCGCAGCAGCCGCGCCCGGCCGTCGGCCAGGGCCTGGCGCACGGTCTTCATCACCGCCGGCTGGGCGCAGCCGCCGCCGATCCAGCCGGCGGCGATGCCATCGGCGGTGACCACGGCCTTGTCGCCGGCCTGGGCCGAGGCCGGCGCCTGCACGCGCAGCACGCTCACCAGGGCAAAGGGCTGCTGCTCGCTCTGCAGCCGCTGCGCGGCGGCGAGCACGTCGATGGCATTCATGGCGGGAGACTCCGGGGTCATTGCAGGGTGGCGGCGGCCGTGTCGAGGTCGCGCAGCGTGGCCAGGCGCACGAAGCGCTGCACCAGGGGGCGCGCCTGTCGCATCGCGGCCGAGGCCGGCGGCTGCGGCGACGGGTGAAACCAGGTGACGCTGGCGCCGCGGGCGCGCACGGCCGCGAGCTGCCCGGCCAGCTGCTCCGGCGGGTCGGCGTCGAAACCGTCGGACAGCACCCACAGCCGCGCGCCACGGCCGAGCTGGGCGCGCGCGTGCACGCGGTGGAAGTCCTGCAGGCTGGTGGCGATGCGGGTGCCGCCGCCGAAGCCGGCGGTGACGGCATTGACCTTCTCCTGCACCGCCGCCGAGTCGCGCTGCAGCAGCGGCGTGACCTCGGCCAGCCGGGTGTGGAAGACGAACACGCGCGCGCCGGCGGCCTGCACGAAGGCCCGCGCGATGCGCAGGAACAGCTGGGCGTGCGTCTCCATCGAGCGGCTGACATCGACGGCGATGAAGAGCTTCGGCCGCTCGCGCCGCGGGCGGCGCCAGGCCGGCTCCAGCGGCAGGCCGCCGGTGGCCAGGCTGCGGCGCAGCGTGCGCCGCAGGTCCAGGCGGGCGCCCTGCGGGTGGTCGTGCCAGCGGCGGGTGAGGCGCCGGCGCAGCCGCTGCGCGATGCGCTCGGCCAGGGCCTGCAGCAGCGCCAGGTCCTGCGGCAGCCACTCCTGCAGCGCGCGGTCGTGCAGCGCCTCGGTGCGGCTGGCGCCGCCCTGGGCGCGCGGGGCGGCGGCGTCGTCGGCGGTGCCGCCGCCGTCGCCCAGCGAGGTGTCGCCGGGCCGGGCGTCGGGGCGGCTGCCGGCGCCGAGCTGGTCGTGCAGGGCCTGCACCACCTGGCGCAGGTCGCGCGCCGGGCGCGTGCGGCCGCTGGTGCGCACCGTGCCGCGCAGGCGGTCGGGGTGCCAGTAGCGCTCGAACAGCTCGGGCCAGCGCTGCCAGTCGCGCCGGTCGCGGCAGGCGATGGCGCGCCACGCGGCATCGACCTGGCGCGGCCGGTCCAGCGGCAGGGCCAGCGCGGCCCGCACCATGGCCTGCTGCTCGGCCACGCCCACCGTCAGCCCATGCTCGCGCAGCAGGGCGGCGAAGCCGGCGATGCGCTCCAGGGGCGCGGGAGGCACGGGCTGCATGGCGTCCTCATGCGGCGTGCTTGACCGCCACGCCGGTGTCTCGCCGGCCCTCGAGCACGCGCTGCAGCGCCTCGGGCCCGAACTGGAAGCGGTCCTCGCGGGTCTTCAGCAGGCAGCCCAGGGTCTGGCCCAGGGCGGCGGCGGCATCGGGCAGCGCGGTGAACTGCAGGCGGTGCAGCGCGCGCACCCAGTCCAGCGTCTCGGCCACGCCCGGGGTCTTGCCCAGGTCCTCGGCGCGCAGGCGCTGCACGAAGGCCACGGCCTGCTCCACCAGCGCCGGCTCGGCCTCGGGCAGGGTGGCGCGCACGATGGCAATCTCGCGCGCCAGCGTGGGGTAGTCGAGCCAGTGGTACAGGCAGCGGCGGCGCAGCGCGTCGCTGAGCTCGCGCGTGCCGTTGCTGGTGAGGAGCACGTGCGGCACGTGGCGGGCGCGCAGCGTGCCCAGCTCCGGCACCGTGATCTGCCAGTCGGCCAGCACCTCCAGCAGGAAGGCCTCGAAGGCCTCGTCGGCGCGGTCGACCTCGTCGATCAGCAGCACGCAGGGCTGCTCGCTGGCGATGGCCTGCAGCAGCGGGCGCTCCAGCAGGTACTCGCGCGCGAAGAGGTCGGCCTCGCGCACGGCGTCGGGCTGGGTCTCGTGCACGCGGATGGCCAGCAGCTGGCGGCCGTAGTTCCACTCGTAGGCGGCCTGCGCCAGGTCCAGCCCCTCATGGCACTGCAGGCGCACCAGCTGCCGCCCCTCGGCCTGCGCCAGCGCGCGCGCCAGTGCCGTCTTGCCCACGCCGGCATCGCCCTCCAGCAGCAGCGGGCGCTGCAGCTCGCCGGCCAGCCACAGCGTGGTGGCCAGCGCCTCGTCGGCGATGTAGCCCGTGCGGTGCAGGGCCTGGCGCAGCGCCGTGTCGTCCATGGCGGTGCGTCAGGCCTTCCTGCCGAACAGGCCGGCGAACCAGCTCTTGACCATGATCCACAGCAGCGCGAACGGGTTCAGCGCCTTCACCTCGGCCGGGGCCGCGGGCACGGCCGGGGCCGGGGCCGGGGCCGGGGCCAGGGCCGCCGTGGCCGCCACCGGGCCGGCCGCAGCGGCCTCGGCCGGCGCAGCCTCGGCGCCTGCGGCGGGGGCCGCGGCCGGCGCGGCCACCACCACCGCCGCGGCAGCGTTGCGGAAGTTGCCGGCGAACTGCTGCAGCATGGCGTCGGACACCGGCACCAGCAGCCGGCTGCCGAACTGCGCCAGCTTGCCGCTGACCGTGATCACGGCCTGGCCCACCAGCACGCTGGTGCCCGGCGCCTCGCCCGGCTCCACGTGCGCGGTGAGGTTCATCGAGGCCGAGGAGCCGGACTTGTCGGCGCCCTTGCCCAGCATCTGCAGCTGGCGCGCGGCCGGGTCGAGGCCGAGCACCTCGATGTCGCCGTTGAACACCATCACCGCCGGGCCGACCTTGCTCTTGACGGTGCCCTTGTAGTGCGTGTCGTCGAGCTGCTCGGTGATCTGCGCGCCGGGCATGCAGGCCGCGGTCGCGCGCACGTCCGACAGCACGGCCCAGGCCTGCTCCACGCTGGCCTCGATGGGGTACTTCTTGTCGAGTTTGACTTCCATGTCGGGTTCTCTCGGGAGGAAAACCCCCGATTAGAGCGCCACCCCGCTGCGCTTCAACTGCTCCCACACCCGATACGACGTGTGCGGCATGGTCATGTCCGTGACACCCAGGTGCGCAAAGGCGTCCACCACGGCGGCGGTGAAGGTGGGGATGGAGCCCACGTGCGGGCTCTCGGCCACGCCCTTGGCGCCGATGGGGTGGTGCGGGCTGGGGGTGACGGTGTGGTCGGTCTCCCAGTGCGGGGTTTCCACCGCGGTGGGCAGGAAGTAGTCCATCAGCGTGTTGCCCAGCAGGTTGCCCTGCGCATCGAACGGCATCTGCTGGCCCATGGCCACCGCGAAGCCCTCGGTCAGCCCGCCGTGGATCTGGCCCTCGATGATCATCGGGTTGATGCGGGTGCCGCAGTCGTCCAGGGCGTAGAAGCGGCGGATCTTCGTCTCGCCGGTGCCGCGGTCGATGTCGACCACGCACAGGTAGATGCCGAAGGGGTAGGTGAAGTTGGGCGGGTCGTAGTAGTGCACCGCCTCCAGCCCCGGCTCCAGGCCGGCGGGCAGGTTGTTGTACGCGGCCCAGGCGATGTCCTTCATCGTCTTGGCGCGCGAAGGGTCGCCCTTGACGTGGAAGCGGTCGATCTCCCAGTCGAGGTCGTCCTCGCCCACCTCCAGCAGGTGCGCGGCGATCCTGCGCGCCTTGGCGTGGATCTTCCGCGCCGCGAGTGCGATCGCCGCGCCGGCCACGGGCGTGGAACGGCTGCCGTAGGTGCCCAGGCCGTAGGGCGCGGTGCTGGTGTCGCCCTCCTCCACCTGGATCACCTCGCTGGGGATGCCCAGCTCGGTGGCGATGATCTGCGCGTAGGTGGTCTGGTGCCCCTGGCCCTGGGTGATGGTGCCCATGCGCGCGATGGCGCTGCCCGTGGGGTGGATGCGGATCTCGCAGCTGTCGAACATGCCCACGCCGAGGATGTCGCACATCTTGCTGGGGCCGGCGCCCACCACTTCCGTGAAGGTCACCAGGCCGATGCCCATCAGGTGGGTGGCGTTCGGGTCCGCACGGCGCGCGGCCTGCTCGGCGCGCAGGGCCTTGTAGTCCACGGCGTCCAGCACCTTCTGCAGCGCGGTGTGGTAGTCGCCGCTGTCGTACTCGAAGCCGAAGGCGCTGGTGTACGGGAACTGCTCCTTGCGGATGAAGTTCTTGGCGCGGATCTCGGCCTTGTCCATGCCCAGCTTCTGCGCCAGGATGTCCACCATGCGCTCGATCAGGTAGACGGCTTCGGTGACGCGGAAGCTGCAGCGGTAGGCCACGCCGCCGGGCGCCTTGTTCGTGTACACGCCCTTGACGCTGGCGTGCGCGGCGGGGATGTCGTAGGACCCAGAGCAGATGTGGAACAGCCCGGCCGGGAACTTGGTGGGGTCGGCGCAGGCGTCGAACGCGCCGTGGTCGGCGACCACGTTCACGCGCAGGCCGGTGATCTTGCCGTCGGCGGTGGCGGCGATCTCGCCGTCCATGTGGTAATCCCGCGCAAAGGCCGTGGAGCTGATGTTCTCGATGCGGTCTTCCACCCACTTCACCGGCTTGCCGAGCACGATGCTCGAGACGATGGCGCAGACGTAGCCGGGGTAGATGCCGACCTTGTTGCCGAAGCCGCCGCCGATGTCGGGGCTGACGATGCGCACCTTGCTCTCGGGGATGCCCGACAGCAGGCTGACCACCGTGCGCACCACGTGCGGCGCCTGGCTGGTCATCCAGGTGGTGAGCTCGCCCTTGACCGGGTCGAAGCTCGCCACGCAGCCGCAGGTCTCCAGCGGGCAGGGGTGCACGCGCGGGTAGAACAGGTGCTGGCTCACCGTGACCGGCGCCGCGGCGAAGGCGGCGTCGGCGGCGGCCTTGTCGCCGGCCTCCCAGGTGAAGATGTGGTTGTGGTGCTCGCGCGCGCCGTGAGCGCCCGTGGTCTTGCCGGCGAGGTCCTCGCGCAGCACCGGCGCGTCGGGCTTGAGCGCCTCGAAGGGGTCGATGACGACCGGCAGCTCCTCGTACTCCACCTGCACCGCCTCCACGCCGTCGGCGGCGGCGTAGCGGTCGGTGGCGATGACCACCGCCACCTCCTGCATCTGGAAGTGCACCTTCTCGTCGGCCAGCACGGCCTGCACGTCGCCGGCCAGCGTGGGCATCCAGTGCAGCTTGAAGGGCTTGAGGTCGTCGGCGGTCAGCACCGCCAGCACGCCGGGGATCTTCAGCGCCTCGCTCTTGTCGATGCCCTTGATGCGGGCGTGGGCCACCGGGCTGCGCACGATGTCCATGTGCAGCATGCCGGGCAGCTTGATGTCGTCGACGT
>VFQM010000792.1_pt1 | contig 31892 bp, 30 predicted proteins | sample 3512391 | NCBI WGS metagenome assembly VFQM01 (sample SAMN10412369, study PRJNA504923) | tailings metagenome | isolation source: Replicate 1 from Balatoc abandoned mine | place: Philippines
CGTCCTTCACCGTCCAGCGCCGACCGCGCAACTCGTGGCTGGCCGGACGCTTACGAACGATCTGCGAAGGCGGTCAGATGGCCAAAAAGCCCGCTTCGAGTCAATGCAACGTTCGCCTCTGTGAGACCCGATACAGCACGACCAAGCTCCGGCTCGGCCAGTGCGGACAGATCCATGAAACCCTCAACGGATCGCACCGCCTAGCTCTGCAATTACAGATCCTGAACCTAACTATCGTAGCTGGCTCACCGGAAAGGCATCCGTCAGCCTCGCGACGCGCGCGCGAACGGCGTCCTCATCGAGCGTTCCTTCACGCAAACCATTGACAACCTTGAGGATCAGAGTGCCGATTTCCCTGAACTCCGCTTCTCGGAACCCTCGCGATGTTCCGGCAGGCGTGCCCAGCCGCACACCCGATGTGGTGACCGGGGGAAGCGGATCGAACGGGATCGGATTTCTGTTGGCTGTTAGGTGCATGCGATCGAGCGTTTCGACCACCACTTTGCCGGTCAAGCCGGTCGTCTGTAGATCAATGAGCAGAAGATGGCAGTCGGTTCCGCCAGTGACCAGCCGGAGGCCACCCTCGCTCAGGACCGCGGCAAGCGCCTTCGCATTCGTGGCGACTGCCTTACTATAGTCCGTGAACGACGGTTGGAGAGCCTCGTGGAACGCGGCCGCTTTCCCGGCGATGACGTGCATCAGTGGCCCGCCCTGGGTGCCGGGAAAGACCGCCTTGTCGATCTTCTTCGCAAGATCTGGGTCATTGGTCAGAATGAGACCGCCCCGAGGACCTCGCAGGGTCTTGTGCGTGGTGGACGTGACAATGTGAGCGTGCGGCAGCGGATTGGGGTAGAGGCCGGTAACGATCAGGCCCGCATAATGCGCAACATCGGCAACCAGGAGGGCGCCGATTTCATCGGCGATCCGGCGCATGCGCGCGAAATCGATCTTGCGAGGATACGACGAACCCCCTGCGAATATAAGGCGGGGGCGGACCGAGCGCGCGGTCTCTTCCATATCATCATAGTCGATCAGTTCATCGTCGCGCCGCACTTTGTAGGTCGATACTTCGAACCAGTGACCCGACATGCTTACCGGCGAGCCATGCGTCAGGTGTCCGCCGCACGCCAGATCCATCCCCATGATCCTGTCGCCGGGACGAAGTAGTGCGTAGAGAACTGCGATATTGGCGTTGGCACCCGAGTGAGGCTGCACATTGGCGAAGGAAGCGCCAAACAGGCGGCATACACGCTCGATGGCGAGGCGTTCGACGCGATCGACCGCTTCGCACCCGCCATAATAACGGCGCCCCGGATAGCCCTCGGCATATTTGTTGGTGAGGATCGAGCCCTGCGCCGCCCGAACGGCATCGCTTACGATGTTCTCCGATGCGATGAGTTCGATATGATCTTGCTGGCGCGTCGCTTCAGCGGCGAGAGCATCGTGCAGTTCGGTATCCATGACAGATGGCTGGTCCTTTTTGCTTATGTGCAGCCCTGCGCACGGAGATGAACGAGCCGTGCGCGAGCTTTGAGAAGTGGAATTTCTGGCGAAAGCCTGCGGCACTCAAGTCGTAAGGCCGGCCATGTTCATGAGGGCGCGCACGGCAAAAGCCACCAGCCCCAGGGCAGCGACGCTTGCGCTCCAGAGCAGCACTAGCCAACCGATGCGTCTGGTCCAACGAGGTTTTTGTGGAGGCACGGCCGACATCAGTGATAGCCTTCCCCTGCCCTCACCTTGCCCCGGAAGACGTAATAGGACCATGCGGTGTAGGCGAGGATGAAGGGAATGGTGAGCAGCGCACCGACCAGAGCGAAGCCCAGGCTTTGCGGCGGCCCCGCCGCATCCCAGATCGAGATCCCCGGCGGGATGATGTTCGGCCACAGGCTGATCGCCAGTCCCGAATACCCTAAAAACAGCAGCATCAGCGCCAGCAGGAAGGGCGCGGCATGACTGTCGCGCCGGAGCGAGCGGAACAGCAGACATCCGACCAGCAGCACCAGCGCTGGAACCGGGGCGAAAAAGAGCAGGTTGGGAAGCGAGAACCAGCGCGCGGCGACTTCGGGGTGGGCCAGAGGGGTCCATAGGCTGACCAAGACGATCGTTACCAGCACGGCAAGCGTCGTCGGCCGCCCCAGCGCCCGCATCCGGGTCTGGAGCGGTCCTTCGGTCTTGAGGACCAGCCAGGTCACGCCAAGCAGGGCATAGGCAATGACCAGACTGACCCCCGTGAACAGGCTGAAGGGCGTCAGCCAGTCCATCAATCCGCCGACATACGCCCCGTCGCGCACGTCGAACCCGTCGATGAACGCACCGAGCGCAAGTCCCTGCGAGAAGGTGGCGATATAAGAGCCCCAGATGAAGGCCTTATCCCAGAAAGGCTTGTGGCTTTCATCGGCCTTGAAGCGGAACTCGAACGCCACCCCGCGCCATATCAGCCCGGCGAGCATCAGCAGGATCGGTATGTAGAGGGCGCTCAGGATCACCGCATAGGCGAGCGGAAAGGCGGCCAGCAGCGCCGCGCCGCCGAGGACCAGCCAGGTTTCGTTGCCGTCCCAGACCGGCGCGACGCTGTTGACCATGACGTCGCGATCCTCCCGGCCCTTCACGAAGGGAAAGAGGATGCCGATCCCGAGATCGAAGCCGTCCATGATGACATACATCATCAGCCCGAACCCGATGATGATGGCCCACAGCAGGGGAAGGTCGATGCCCATGCGCTTCTCCTCTCAACCCAGTGCCGGATCGATGTCATCGGGCGCCGCCGATAGGGGCCGGGCCGGCCGCTGCGATTGCCCATGTTCGTGCGGAGGCACTCCATCGTCCTGTTGCTCAGGCCCTTTCGCGACCAGCTTCAACATGTAGCTCACGCCTGTCCCGAAGACCGCGATGTACATTACGATAAACACGATCAGCGTGGTTGAGAGCGCCAATGCGGAGTGGTTGGATACGGCGTCCTGCGTGCGCATCACGCCATAGACGATCCAGGGCTGCCGTCCGATCTCCGTCGTATACCAGCCGGCGAGAATGGCGATCAGGCCGGACGGTCCCATCCATGTCGCGAAACGCAGGAACCAGCGTCCCTCATAGAGGCGCCCGCGCCAGCGGCGCCATACCGCCCAGACTCCGAGCATTATCATGAGCAGACCAAAGCCGACCATGACCCGGAACGACCAGAACACGACGGTCGAGTTGGGCCTGTCCTCCGGTGCGAACTCGGCGAGGCCCGGTATCTCCCCGTCGAGGCTGTGGGTCAGGATAAGGCTACCGAGGCGCGGAACCTCGATCTTGTAACGGGTGGTCTCGGCTTCCATGTCCGGCCAGCCGAACAGCACGAGCGGCACGCCCTCGCCCGGCGTATTGCGCCAATGGCCTTCCATGGCGGCGATCTTTGCCGGCTGATGCTCCAGCGTGTTAAGACCGTGCACATCACCGATGACGGCCTGCAAAGGGGCCACGGCTAGGATCATCCACATGGCCATCGAGAACATGGTGCGGACTTGCGCATCCCTACGGCCGCGCAGAAGATGCCATGCGCCTGAAGCGCCCACGAACAACGCGGTTGCCAGGAACGCCGCCACTGTCATGTGGGCAAGGCGGTAGGGAAAGGAGGGGTTGAAGATCACCTTGAACCAGTCGACCGGGACGACGACATTGTTGATGATCTCATAGCCTTGGGGCGTCTGCATCCAGCTGTTGGAGGCAAGAATCCAAGTGGCTGAAATCAGGGTGCCCAGAGCCACCATGATCGTCGAGAAGAAATGCAGGCCCGGCCCGACCCGGTTCCACCCGAACAGCATGACGCCAAGGAAACCCGCCTCCAGGAAAAAGGCGGTCAGCACTTCATAGGCCAGCAGCGGCCCGGTGATCGACCCGGCGAAAGCGGAGAAATAGCTCCAGTTCGTGCCAAACTGATAGGCCATGACAAGACCGGAGACGACGCCCATCGCGAAGTTCACGGCGAAGATCTTCGACCAGTAATGATAAAGGTCGCGGTATACCGTGTCCTTTTTCCAGAGCCAAAGACCCTCCAGCACCGCGAGATAGCTCGCAAGGCCGATGGTGATGGCCGGAAATATGATATGAAAAGAAATGGTAAAGCCGAACTGGATGCGAGCCAGTTCCAGGGCGGTCAATCCGAACATGACTTGCGCGCTTCTCCTTCCTCCGCCACCTTCGCGGACGGATCATGCGAGTCAGTTCCATGGAAGGTCACCGGCCGCCGCGCTACCCTGTTTACCCGCAATTCGAAGATATCGGGACGGGCATAATGTCCTACCACATCGAGGTCGAATTTGCCCTGCGCGATCAGGCGTCTGTCGAGCGATGCCGTCAGAATGGCTTCGCGTCCGAACTCCGGGCCGGCCAGGACGGTGCCCAGCGGGTCAACAATGCAGGAGCCGCCCCGAATCAACGGTGTGTCGGCCGGGACCGCGGCCTCGCCTGCGAGATCCTCATGTGTAAGATACTGGCAGGCTGACAAGACGAAGCAGCGGCCCTCCAGCGCGATCATCTGCATAGACGGCAACCAGCAATCCCGGTCGTCGACGGTCGGCGCGCAATAGAGTTCGATGCCCTGGGCATACATGGCCGTCCGCAGCAGCGGCATATAGTTTTCCCAGCAAATGACGCTGCCCATACGACCGATACCTGTTTCGGCGACATCGAGGGTGGAACCGTCTCCGAAACCCCAGACCAACCGCTCGAGCGCAGTCGGCAAAAGCTTGCGATGTCGGCTGAGAAGACTACCGTCCGGCCCGAAGGTCAGCGCGCTGCAATAAAGCGTCGCCCCATCGCGTTCGATGACGCCCACGACCAGATACAGCCGATGACGGTGCGCAATGCGTGCGATCGCGACCATGTCCGGGCCCGGAACCTCGATCGCGCTTTCGAAATACTGCCGGAACGCCTCGCGCCCTTCCGGGCTGCGGGAGCCGAGACGGGCGCCGAAATCCCATCCTTTGGGATAGCCGCCGACGAAAGCTTCCGGAAAAACGGCAAGCGATGCGCCCTGCGCGGCCGCCTCGCCGGCAAGCCGGTCGAGTTTTGCGATCGTGGCGGCGGTGTCGAACATCACAGGCGCGGCCTGGATAACGGCGGCGCGGACGACGGGATCGGTCATTGGGTCATCTCCGGTAAGCCGGAAGGCGTTGCAGCCATGCGGCCTGCTTCGCCGCGCGGGCGCATCAATGTCAGTACGAAGATCGAGGCGGCTGCCGCCATGAGGCCCGCAGCGAGGAGCGACAGGGAAAAGCCGGATGCATAAGCCTGTCGGGCGAGAGGTTCGAGGGAAAGCCGCAGGGCGGCAGGCGCGGCGGCGATCGCGCTCTGTAGATCGCCGGCAACAATAGTATCGGCGATCGCCGCTTCCACTCCATGAGGAGCGAGCAGGCTACGGGTCGTCGTAGCAAGCACACCGGCGAGGATCGTAAAACCGAGCAGGATACCCGAGAAGCGCGCCGTAGTGCTGATGCCCGACGCCATGCCGGCCCGTTCCGGAACGACGGTCCCCATGATGGCCTTCTGAGTCTCGCCATTGAGCAGGCCGCCTCCCGCGCCCGTTACGAACATCGCGGCGAGGAGAAACGGCAAATGAAGCCTGTGAGCGGCGAAGGCCGCAAACAGGTTTCCGGTGGCCACGACGGCCAAGCCCAGCGACAGGATCTGGTGGCCGGACAGACGCCGGGACAGAAGTCTCCCGATCTGCGGGAAGAGCAGCATCGCAAAGGCAAAGGCGAGCATGGCGATGCCGGCATAGAGCGGCTTCAGCGCGAAGCCGTTCTGGAGCAGCAGCGGCAGGAGCGACGCCATAACCTGCGCTGCGGCCGCATAAGCGAACATCGCGAGGACCGCTCCCACGAACCGCCGCTCGCGGAACAGGGCCAGGTCGAGCATCGGGGCGTGGCTCCAGATCTCGACGAGAATGAACATGGCGAGCGCCGCAAGGCCCCAAGCAAACCGCGCCATGGTGCCGGTTGCCGTCCAGCCATGGGCTTGGCCGTGAATGAGCGCCCAGATGATGCCGAACATGGCGGCTGCGAACAACAGGATTCCCGGCGGATCGAGCCTGCGCGCACTGTCATTGCGGGTTTCGGACAGGAGCCTGGCAGCCGCTACGGCGAGCGCGAGGCAGATCGGCAGGTTGATGTAGAAGGCCCAACGCCACCCGGCAAGCGCGGCGATCACGCCGCCCGCGAGCGGCGAAAGCACCATGGTGAGGCCCATCATGCCGCCCCAGAAGGCCCAGGCACGGTCGCGTTCGCGGGCATCATGGAATCTGTGGCCGATGATCGCCAGTGCCGGCGCCAGGAGAAAGGCCGCGCCCACGCCCTGAAATGCGCGGGCCGCTGAAAGAAGCAGCGGCGTCGTGGCCGCGCCGCACAGGATGGATGAGGCAGCGAACGCCGCGATGCCCCACAGGAACAGTCGCTTGTGGCCGAACCGATCGGCGATCGCGCCCGCCGGGAGCAGCAACGAGGCAAAGCACAGCACATAGGCCCCGACCACCCACTCCAGCTCCGCGAAACTGGCGCCAAGGTCGCTCGCGATTCCAGGCAGAACCATTGCGACGACATTCGTGTCGAATACCGTCATGGCGCAGCCGATGGAGGCTACGATTAGCGTGGGCATAATGTTGGAGCAGGATGTCATTCGTCCTCGCGTCCCATCGCCAGTTTCAAGGCGTCGATCACACCCTGACGGAAAGATTGGCCGAGCGGCCTTAACGGCAAGCGATAATGCTCGGCAATATAGCCGAGATGCGCGAGCGCGAACTTGACCGGGATCGGATTGGATTCAACGAACATGGCCTCGTTGAGAGGGGCCATGCGATAGCTAAGCTTCCGCACAGTCGCCACATCACCGTGCAACGCGGCCGCGCATAGCAGACTCATCATCGCGGGAACGACATTGGCGGTTACCGAGATGTTGCCTCGCGTGCCATGCAGGATCAGCGACGCAGCCGTCGCGTCGTCGCCGCTGTAGACGGTGAAATCCGGCGACACCGCGCGCAGCAGAGAGATACCACGGGCGAGATCGCCGGTGGCGTCCTTAAGGCCGGCAATGTTGGGATGCTCAGCCAGACGCAGGACAACCTCATCGGACATATCCGTGATCGTGCGTCCGGGCACATTGTAGAGTATTAACGGAATATCGCTTGTATCCGCTATGGCACTGAAGTGCGCCAAGAGCCCCGCCTGGGTAGGCTTGTTGTAATAGGGCACGACGGAGAGTGCCGCGATGGCGCCTGCATCCCTGGTGGCTTTACTGAGTTCGATCGCTTCCGATGTGGCATTGGCTCCTGTTCCGGCAATGATCGGCAGGCGCTCAGCAGCGTGTTCCACCGCTTCGGCAATGGCGCGCTTGTGCTCCATCATCGAAACGGTGGCCGCCTCGCCGGTCGATCCCATGATGAGGAGGCCTGCGCTGCCCGATGTGGCGTGCCAGTCGGTTAATCGGCGGAAGGCTTTCCAGTCGATCGTTCGATTGGCCAGCATTGGCGTAACGAGCGCCGGGATGCTTCCGGCAGGAAGCGTCCCTCTGCGGAGCGCGCCCTCCGGCGGAGTAAGGTCATCCTGCAAAGGGGCGACGCACACGGTCATGATCAGCGGGACTGCAAATGCACTATCGGGCGGTTTCGGCCGCCTAGCAGTCGATGGAGAAGCTGGCCGCCCTGGGAGGACGCCGTCAACTGACGCCGCCAGAGTTCCGGCGGATGATTGACTGGCGTCTTGATCGTCGTGAAGCCGCACTCGCGCAGGGCGACGAACTGATCGGGCAATATATCCCCCGCCGCCCGGAGTTCTCCAGTGAAGCCATGCCGTTGGCGCAGCGTCGTGGCGGCGGTGAAGCCGCGTCCGTCGCGAAAGCTGGAGAAATCGATGACGATGAGGTCGATCAGATCGAGGAGGTTTACCAGAGGCTCTTTCAACGCGTCAGGCGAAATGCGAAGGCCGATCGGGCGGGCGGCACCGAGTGCCTCCCGGGTTATCCCCGCGATGGCCTGGGAGCCAAGGATGATTGGTCCCGCCTGTAGAGATGCGTTGGTTTCACCTTCGCGCCAGAGATCGTCGATCTCGCAGCCGTTCATGTCAATCACGGTCATAAGCAGCCTCCCTGAACGGCGCCGGCCCAACGCGGCGGTAAGTGTCGATGAAACGCTCGCCGCCATGGCGATGGACGAGATAGGCGTTGATGATCGCTTCTACCGTATCGACAGCCTGTTCCGACGAGACCGCCGGGCCGATGATCGAGCCGACCCGGGCCTGATCGTCCGAGGCGCCGCCCAAGGTGATCTGATAATATTCCTCTCCCGCCTTATCCAGGCCAAGCAGCCCGATATGGCCGACGTGGTGATGTCCGCAGGCGTTGATACAGCCGGAGATGTTCAGATCGAGCGGGCCGATCTCCCGCTGACGCGCCGGATCGCTGAAGCGGGTCGCGAGACGCTGCGCCACCGGGATCGAACGCGAGGTTGCAAGGCTGCAATAATCGAGGCCGGGGCAAGCGATGATGTCTGTGACCAGTCCATTGTTGGCGGTCGCCAGCCCGCCTTCCACCAGCGCGCGCCATAGCGAATGAAGTTGGTCCAATCGGACATGCGGCAGGACGAGGTTCTGCTCGTGCGAGACCCTGATCTCGCCGAAAGAGAAGTGGTCGGCAAGGTCGGCCACAAGGTCCATCTCGTCCGCGCTTGCATCGCCGGGAATGCCGCCCGGCGGTTTGAGCGAGACGACTGCGGAGACATAACCTGCTTTGCGATGGGGGTGCGTGTTGGTGCCTGCCCATGCCGCGAAACCGGCATCGCCGGTGCGAGCCGCCTCGAACGCCTCGCTTCGCATCGGAAGGGGCTCAAAGGGCAGCTCCACGAAGCGGGCGGCAAGCGCATCAAGCACATTGGACGCAAGGACATTATAGTCCGCAGGCATTGCCCTGAATTCCGCTTCGATCATGTCGATGAAAGTTTCTGACTTCATCTCCTTGATGAGGATCTTGATCCGCGCCTTGTAGATATTGTCGCGGCGCCCAAGCGCATTGTAGACCCGCAGGATCGCTTCCACATAGCGCAGAAGATCGCTGACGGGCAGCCAGTCGCGAACCCGAACGCCCACTACGGGCGTGCGTCCCAGCCCACCGCCGGCATAGATGGTGAAACCCGGCTCGCCAGCCTGGTTGCGGTGCGCCATGATGCCGATATCGTGAAAGCGGATTGCAGCCCTGTCGATCGGGCCGCCGGTGATCGCGATCTTGAACTTGCGGGGCAGATAGGTGAATTCGGGGTGGTCGGTCGACCATTGCCGCAGGATTTCGGCGAACAGGCGCGGGTCAATGATTTCCTCTGCCGCGGCGCCCGCAAAATGATCGGTCGTGACATTGCGCACACAATTGCCGCTCGTCTGGATGGCATGGAGGTCGGCCTCGGCCAGAACGGCAAGAATATCGGGCGCGTCCTCGAGCCTGATCCAGTTGAACTGAATATTTTGCCGGGTGGTGAAGTGGCCATAGCCGCGATCGAAGTGACGGGCGATATAGGCGAGCTGACGCAATTGCGCGGCGCTCATGACCCCGTAAGGCAAAGCGGCACGGAGCATATAACCATGAAGCTGAAGATAGAGCCCGTTCATCAGCCGGAACGGCTTGAACTCATCCTCCGTCAGCTCGCCTGACAGGCGGCGCTCGACCTGCCTGCGAAACTGCGCTGCCCGATCGCGCAGGAACTGGCGGTCATAGTCGTCATAGCGATAGATGCCGGCATAAGGCGAAGGCGAGCCTTGCGAAGGGGGCCACGGCAGCGGAACGGGGCGAGGCGGACGCTCGGCCTGTGTACCCAGATCGGCCCGGACGCTGGGGCCGGTGGAGCGGATCTGTTCGCGATAGCTCAGCGGCGCCGGAACGGCGCGGACATCGACCACGTCGGTGCCGTTCCGGGCGGCGGAGAGCTGTTCCTCAAGCGCCGTTTCATCGAAGCGCGTGGCCGAGGAGGCATATTCCACCCAGCGGAGTTTGTCGCCGAGCCAGACCGATGCGCCATCGCGCAGCCGATTTGCGGTGATAAGATGCGTGGAGGCTGTCATTGGCTACGCTTTCCTCAGGCCGCAATCCGGCGGTCGCGCCAGCCAAGGCGCGCACGCGCGTCGACGAGGCCAGCGACGAGCGCATCAATATGCGCATCGGTGTGATATGGGGTCGGCGTGAACCGAAGCCTTTCCTGTCCGCGCGCGACCGTCGGATAATTGATCGGCTGCGCGTAGATGCCGTGGTCTGCAAGCAGCAGGTCGCTGGTTGCCTTGCAAAGGTGCGCGTCGCCGATGATCAGTGGCACGATATGGCTCTGGGTTTCAGGAACGGGCATATCCGCCGCGCGCAACCGATCGACGAGCTTGCGCACCGTCTCCTGCTGCCGCGCCCGTTCCTCACCGCTCTCCTTGAGGTGCCGGATCGCGGCCGTGGCGCCCGCGGCCAGATGCGGACAGACAGAGGTGGTGAAGATAAAGCTGTCGGCGCAGCTGCGGATCACGTCGGTCAGGAGCGCAGGTCCGGCGACATAGCCACCCATCACGCCAAAGGCCTTCGCCAGCGTGCCCTCGATAAGCGTCACTCGGTGGGCAATACCCTCGCGATCGGCGATTCCGCCGCCGCGCGGGCCATAAAGGCCCACGGCGTGTACCTCGTCGAGATAGGTCATGGCGCCATATCGTTCGGCCACGTCGCAGATGTCGGCAATCGGCGCGATGTCGCCATCCATCGAATAGACGCTCTCGAATGCGACGATCTTGGGGCGGCCGGGATCGACGGCGCGCATCAGTTCCTCGAGATGCGCCACGTCATTGTGACGGAAGATGAAGCGTTCGGCGCCCGAACGGCGAATGCCTTCGATCATCGAATTGTGATTGAGCGCGTCGGAAAAGATAGCGCAGCCGGGTAGCAGGCGGCCCAGCGTGCCGAGTGCGGCGAGATTTGAAATCCAGCCCGATGTGAAAATGAGCGCCGCTTCCTTGCCATGCAGGTCGGCAAGTTCAGTCTCAAGGGCGACATGACTGCGATTGGTGCCGGAAATGTTGCGCGTTCCACCGGTGCCTGCGCCGAACTGATCTATAGCGCCATGCATCGCGGCCAGCACGTCGCGATTCTGACCCATGCCAAGATAGTCGTTGCTGCACCATACCGTCACCCGGCGGGCGTTACCGTCGGGCTGGCGCCACAACGCAGTCGGAAATTCACCGGCCATACGCTCCAGCTCTATGAAAGTGCGATAACGGCCATCGAGCTTCATTTGCGCGATCAGCGATTCGAAACGTGCTACATAGTCCATATTATTGGCCCTAATCTGCTATCTGGAGGATAGCTGAGGATCGGGCTTGCGCCCGAAGCGATAAGCATACAATATCCATATATATGGATAACAGGGCCAATGCAATGGATGATCAGATAACTTCGCACGATTGGATGCCGACAATTCGCAGAGGGGGCGGTCCGCTCTACCTTGCGATCGCGGACGCGCTTGCAGCCGACATCCAGGCTGGCGCGCTCACGCCGGGCGACCGGTTGCCTCCCCAGCGCTCGCTTGCAGAGGCGCTGAACATCGATTTCACCACCGTGAGCCGCGCTTATGCCGAGGCGAGGAAGCGAGGCTTGGTGGAAGGCCGCGTCGGGCAAGGCACCTATGTGCGGGTCGGGCGTGCGGCAACGGCTCGCGAACCGGCGGCATCCGGCCTCGTGGACATGGCGATGAACCTTCCGGCGAAGTTCGAGAATGCCGGTCTTGGCGAACGGTTATGGGAGGGTATAGCCAGCCTGGAGGCGGATGGCGGGCTCGATCTCATTCTGCGTTATCAGGAAGCTGGCGGTGCGGCGCGTGACCGTGCAGCCGGTGTGACGTGGCTTGCGGGACGATTGCCCGGCCTCTCGGTGGACCGGCTGCTGATCTGTCCCGGCGCACAGGGCGCCCTGCTATCTCTGCTGACCCTGCTTGCCCGTCCGCAGGTGCCAATCGCCGTCGAGGCGCTCTCCTATCCGGGGTTCCGTTCACTCGCGGCGCATCTCGCGATACCGCTGCTGCCAGTCGATATGGATGCCGAGGGACTCGTGCCGGATGCATTCGAGGAACGATGCCGGCGCGATGCGCCAGCATTGCTCTATTGCACGCCGACTCTCCACAATCCCACCACGGCGACCATGTCCCTGACCAGGCGCGAGGCGATTGCCGCCATCGCGCGGCGCCATGGCGTGCGCATCATCGAGGACGATGCCTATGGCAAATTGTCCGGGGATGCGCTTCCGCCGCTCGCCGCGCTGGCGCCTGACCTCGTCTATCATGTCGCGGGGCTGTCTAAATGCCTGTCACCCTCCTTGCGGATCGCTTATGTTGTCGTTCCCGACGTCCGTGATGCGGCGCGTCTTGCTGGCGCGATCCGCGCGACGACATCTATGGCCTCGCCCATCGGGGCAGCCATTGCCACGCATTGGATCGAGTCGGGCCTGGCCGATGAGGCGCTCGATGCGATCCGGACCGAAACCGAAATCCGCCGGAAGATGCTGACCGGGTTGCTCGGCGAGTACGGTATCGTGAGTGCGCCGAACGCGTTCCACGCCTGGCTGCCACTCTCTAATGGCTGGGGCCGCAGCGATCTCACCTCCCGCCTGCGTGCAGCCGGAATCGGCCTCGTGACCAGCGACGCCTTCGCTGTCGGCCCGGCGCCGGAAGCCGTGCGCATCGGCCTTGGCGCCGCTCCCACCCGCGACGCGCTCCTCCTCAGCCTCCAGCGCATCGCTGATCTCGCCGGTCAGTCGCCCGCCATGTCCTCCATGGTGATTTAATCGGCAATTTGAATGGATAATGTATTGACGTAATAGGCATACAATCTGCATATAATGCCACAGTCGAATCGCGGGAAGCTGGTTATGCGGGCATTCGGTTGGGCGAATGATCCCCCGACATTCGTCCAGCGAAGCGGTTCGACACCTTGTTTGGCGAGTCGTATTCTATGCAGCAACCAATCTGGAAACGCCGGCATCATCTGGATCGGATGACATTGAGCGGCCTCACGGCCGCTTTTTTCCAGTATCACGCCGTATCGGCCTACCTGCTCCTCGCCGCGGCGGCGGCCGCGCTGGCCTGTTATCGTCCCGCATCATGGGTTGAGACTCTGGCGGCAATTGCCGCCGCGGCTTTCGTCTATCCGCTGGTCTGGTATGCGTTGCACCGCTGGGTTCTGCACAGCCGCTGGATGTTCAAGTCGCCGCTGACCGCGCGCGTCTGGAAGCGGATCCATTACGATCACCACATGGACCCTCATCATCTGGAGGTCCTGTTTGGCGCGCTCTACACGACGCTACCGACGATTGCGCTCGCGACCGTGCCTCTGGGCTGGGGAATTGGCGGCTTTGGCGCCGCGATGGCGGCGCTGGCGACGGGGCTGATCGTCACCTGCATCTATGAGTTCGTCCACTGCGTCGAACATCTTCCCTACAAGCCGCGCAATCCGCTGCTCGCGCGGATGAAGGCGCTTCATCTCGCGCACCACTTCCATGATGAGACGGGCAATTTCGGGATCACCAATTTCGTCTGGGACCGTCTGTTCGGCACACTCTACGAACGGCGCGACCGTCCGGCCAAGAGTCCTACCGTGTTCAACCTCGGCTATGACGAGGCTGCGGCAAGCCGCTATCCTTGGGTAGGCCATCTTTCGGATGGGCCGCCGCCGCCCTCGACACGCCGACCAGCGGGAAGCCGCCGCGATGCGTGAACGCAGCAATATCCGCCGGATGGCAGGCTATGTGCCGGGCGCGAGGCCCACGCAGCCGGCCATTCGTCTCAACACGAACGAGAATCCGCTCGAGCCGTCGCCCGCCGCGATTGCGGCAATCGCCGACATCACACCGACGATGCTCCAACGCTATCCCGACCCGCGTGCCGCCGCGCTTTGCAAGGCCATCGCGGGTTATCATGCGCTTTCTCCGGATCAGGTTTTGGCGACCAACGGCAGCGATGAACTGCTCCGGCTTGCCGTCACCACTTTTGCCGACCCCGGCAAAGCAATCGGTATTCTGGACCCCGGCTACGATCTCTACGGTGTCCTTTCCGCCATCCAGGACTGTCCGCTTGCGCGGGTAAGCCTCGACGACAACTGGTTGCCGCCCGAAGATGCGGCGACCTGCTGGAACGAGGCCGGGGCGCGGCTTGTCCTGATTGCAAATCCGCAAGCGCCTTCCGGGCGTCTTCTGCCGCGCGAATGGCTCCTGAGAGTGGCCGCCGGCCTCGATGGTGTTCTTCTGGTGGACGAGGCCTATGTCGATTTCGTCGACCCTGCCCTCCAATATGGCCTCACAGAGGAAATCGGCCGGGTTCCCAATCTCATATTGTCAAGAACTCTCAGCAAGGGCCATGCGCTGGCGGGGCTGAGGCTCGGCTATGGCCTCGGCCCGGCGGATCTGATCGCGCCGATGAAGGACAAGGTGCGTGACAGCTACAATGTCGATGCGATTGCGCAGCATGTCGCCTGCGCCGCGCTTGTCGACACCGGGCAGGCGAAGAAAAGCTGGGATCTGGTACGTGCCGAGCGCCAGCGGCTTGCGGGTGCGCTCGGCGTTCTAGGTATCGAGACGCTTCCTTCGCAGGCGAACTTCCTGCTTGCCCGAATACCCTCCGTCTTCGGTGGCGCGCAGGAATTGCACGACGCGCTGGCCGCTCGCCGTATCTATGTAAGGCGGCTCACCGCACCTCGCCTGGCGCCTTTTTTGCGCATCAGTGTCGGCGCTCCAGAGGAGAACAATGCCCTCATAGCGGCGATCGAGAGCCTGCTCCCTCAGTCCGGACAATCGACGTGAACGGACTGACCGACGGCTTCATTGCCCTTTGGGTGCTCTCCTTCCTGTCGTGCGCGGTCATCGCGCTCGTTCAGGACCGGCGCGTCTGGCTCTGGCTTCTCCTGTCGTTGGCCGCCGGGCCGGTTGCCCCGGCCATGCTGCTTGTCAGGCGACGCGTATCTGCCGGCACAGTCGAACTTTGCGCTGAGTGTTTCACGCAACTCACCGGCGAGAGCGCCGTCTGCGTCCGCTGCGGGACCAGGGGAGGCAAGACCGAGCGGTCTGCCTGGCACCGACGCCACTGAATTCAAGTCGAAGGCGATTACCGGATATGTCTCAGGAAAAACTTCTGGCCAAAGTCGGCGGATGGCTTCTCATCGCGTTGCTCGCGCTCGTGGTGACGGCGCTTTCAAGAGATCAGGGCCACGCCGTCCAGATGGTGATCGTGATGCTTGCCGCGCTGGCCGCCGCCTTCATCACGATGTACAAGGCCGACTTCCGGGTCATCAACGGACTGGATCGGCCGCCGCCGGTCCGACGGGACCTTTACGATGACGAACCTGTCCGTTGGGGCGTTATCGCAACGGTCTTCTGGGCCATCGTGGGTTTCTCGGCCGGCTTGTTCATCGCCTTGCAGCTGGTTTTCCCGGCCCTCAATCTCGATGGCGCGTTGACGACATTCGGGCGCGTGCGTCCCCTTCATACATCGGTGGTGATTTTCGGCTTCGGCGGCAATGGCCTGATCGCGACCAGTTTCTATGTCGTGCAGCGCACCTGCCGGGCGCGGCTTGCCTTTCCGGCGCTCGCCCGGTTTGTATTCTGGGGCTACCAGCTGTTTCTGGTTCTGGCAGGCGCAGGCTATCTGTTCGGCGTCACCGGCGCCCGCGAATATGCCGAGCCGGAATGGTTCGCCGACCTCTGGCTGGTCGTGGTGTGGGTCTCCTATGGCGTTGTGTTCATCGGCACGCTCGCCAAGCGCACTGAGCCGCACATCTATGTCGCCAACTGGTTCTATCTCTCTTTCATCATCACCATCGCGCTGCTGCATATCGTCAATAATCTCGCGATCCCGGTCAGCATCTTCGGCTCCAAGAGCTACTCGCTCTTCGCGGGCGTGCAGGATGCGCTGACCCAGTGGTGGTACGGGCACAACGCAGTCGCCTTCTTCCTGACCGTGCCCTTCCTCGCGATGATGTATTACTTCGTGCCCAAGCAGGCCGAACGGCCGGTTTATTCCTACCGGCTTTCGATCCTGCACTTCTGGTCGCTGATCTTCATCTACATCTGGGCCGGGCCGCATCACCTGCACTACACCGCGCTGCCTGACTGGGCGCAAACGCTCGGCATGGTCTTCTCGGTGATCCTGTGGATGCCGAGTTGGGGCGGGATGATCAACGGCCTGATGACGCTGAACGGCGCATGGGACAAGATCCGCACCGACCCGATCATCCGCATGATGGTCTTCGCGCTCGCCTTCTACGGCATGGCCACCTTCGAGGGGCCGATGATGTCGATCAAGGCGGTCAACAGCCTGTCGCACTATACCGACTGGACGATCGGCCATGTTCACGCCGCCGCGCTCGGCTGGAACGGCATGATCACCTTTGCGGCACTCTATTTTCTGACGCCGCGCCTGTGGGGCAGGAAGCGGCTCTACTCGATCCGGATGGTCAACTGGCACTTCTGGCTCGCGACCGCCGGCATCGTTCTCTACGCCGCCTCGATGTGGGTCGCGGGCATCATGCAGGGTCTGATGTGGCGCGAATACGGCTCCAACGGCTACCTCGTCTATGCGTTCGCCGAGGTCGTCGCCGCGATGAAGCCCTATTACGCGATGCGGGCGCTGGGGGGCATCCTCTACCTCGCCGGCGGCGTCGTCATGGTCTGCAATATCTGGCTGACCATCGCTGGGCGTGAACGGCGTGAAGCGCCCATGAGCACACCGGCCTTCGACCCCGCCCGCGATCGTCCGATCCTTCCCGCCACCGCCGAAAGGAGCTGAAGCAGATGGCTACCCGCATCGTCGATCAGCACAAGCGTATCGAACGCAATGTGACTGTTCTCGGCATTCTGGCGTTCACTGCCGTGGCCATCGGCGGACTCGTCGAAATCGCGCCGCTCTTCTGGATCGAATCCACCGTCGAGAAGGTGGAGGGCATGCGTCCCTACACGCCGCTCGAACAGGCGGGGCGGGACATCTACGTTCGCGAGGGATGTTATAGCTGCCACAGCCAGCAGGTGCGGCCATTCCGCGACGAGGTGGAGCGCTATGGCCACTACAGCCTGGCGGCCGAAAGTATGTACGATCACCCCTTCCAATGGGGATCGAAGCGCACAGGTCCCGATCTTGCGCGCGTGGGCGGGCGCTATTCCGACGAATGGCATGTCCAGCATCTGATCGACCCGCGCAGCGTCGTGCCGGAATCGATCATGCCGCCCTACGCCTTTCTGGCCGACCAGCCTCTGGACACCCAATACATCGCTGATCACCTGGTCGCGCTGCGCCGCGCAGGCGTCCCTTATTCCGAGGAGGCCGTCCGCAACGCCGAGTCCGATCTTAAGGCGCAGGCCGATCCGGACGCCGATCATGCGGACCTGCTAAGCCGCTATCCCAAGGCGCAGGCCCGCGATTTCGACGGAAACCCGAACAAGCTCACCGAGATGGACGCGCTGGTGGCCTATCTTCAGATGATGGGAACGCTCGTCGATTTTGATGCGGCGCAGGCGCAGGAGCAGCGCCGATGACTTACGAAAGCGTTCGCGATTTCTCAGCCGCCTTCGGCTTCCTGATCATGGGTGGCACCTACATCGCCGCGATCGCCTGGACGTTCCGCTCCCGCGCGCGCGCCGCGCACGAGCGGGCGGCCCGTCTGATCTTCGATGATGAGGAGATCGCCGCCGTTAAGGATACCAACCGTGAGCGATAAGCGTGTCGACGAGGCAACCGGCGTCTCCACAGTCGGGCATGAATGGGACGGCATCGAGGAACTCGACAACCCGATGCCGCGCTGGTGGCTGTGGGCCTTCTACCTTTGCATCGCCTGGGGTGTGGTCTACGTCATTCTTTACCCTGCCTGGCCGCTGCTCGACCGCGCGACGTCCGGAGTTCTGGGTTGGTCCAGCCAAGGGCAACTCGAACAGGAGTTGGCAGCTGACCAGCAGCGGCGTGCGCCGATCCATGCCGCGCTCGCGAAGCTGCCGCTGGAGCAGATTGCCGACAATCCGGCGCTCTACGAAGCAGCCGTCGAAGGTGGCCGTTCCGCGTTCAAGGTGCATTGCGTCCAGTGCCACGGATCGGGCGCCACGGGCAGCGCGGGCTATCCCAATCTCAATGACGATGAGTGGCTCTGGGGCGGAAACATCTCGGAAATCCACTACACGATTACCCATGGGATCAGGAATCCGGGCAATAAGGATACCCGACTGTCCCAGATGCCTGCATTCGGTCGGGACGGTATCTTTACCGCCGACCAGGTCGGTGACGTGGTTTCCTATGTCCGCTTGATCTCCAAACAGCAGGGCGCCAGCACGGCGGCACAGCGCGGCCGACAACTGTTCGCCGACAATTGCGCCGCCTGCCATGGCGGGGACGGCAAGGGTAAGCGCGAATTCGGCGCGCCCGACTTGACCGATGCGATCTGGCTCTATGGCGGCGAGCGCGATGCGCTTACCGCGACGGTGACCAATTCGCGCAGCGGCGTCATGCCGGCCTGGGGGGGGCGGCTCGATCCGGTCACGATCAAGATGCTCAGCCTCTATGTCCATTCGCTCGGTGGTGGAGAGACCCTGGAATCCGGCTTGCCGTCTCCTGCGGATGCGGCAGAGTCCGAACGGACGGCGCCATGACCGCGCAACCCGCCCTGTTCGAGGCGCGGCGCAAGGTTTTTCCGCATGCCGTCGACGGCACCTATCGCCGCCTCAAGTGGGCGATCATGGTGGTTGCGCTCGGTATCTATTATCTCACGCCATGGATCCGCTGGGATCGCGGAGCGCACGCCCCTGACCAGGGGGTGCTGATCGATATCGCGCATCGCCGCTTCTATATGTTCTCAATCGAGATCTGGCCGCACGAATTCTATTATGTTGCCGGGCTTCTGATCATGGCCGGCATCGGCCTGTTCCTGGTCACATCGGCGGTAGGCCGCGCCTGGTGCGGCTATGCCTGTCCGCAGACTGTCTGGACCGACCTGTTCGTCCATGTTGAACGCTTCATCGATGGCGACCGCAACGCCCAGCTCAGGCTCCAGCGCGCGCCATGGGGTGTCGCAAAGATCGCCAAACGCACGGCAAAGCATGCAATATGGCTTGCGATCAGCATTGCCACCGGCGGCGCCTGGATTTTCTACTTCGCCGACGCCCCGGCGCTGCTGCGTGATCTGCTGCAAGGCACGGCGGCGCCCGTCGCCTATGCGACGATCGGTATCCTGACCGCCACGACTTATGTGTTCGGCGGCCTGCTGCGTGAGCAGGTCTGCATCTATATGTGCCCATGGCCGCGCATCCAGGCCGCGATGGTCGATGAGAAATCGCTGGTCGTCACCTACAAGCAATGGCGGGGCGAGCCGCGTATGCGCGGACTGAAACGATCCGCAGCTCCGTTGCGTCAGGAAGGCTTCGCGGACAGTCTGGTGAAGGCAGCCCCGGAGAGCGTGTTGTCCACGGGCGACTGCATCGACTGCAATGCCTGCGTCGCCGTCTGCCCCACGGGAATCGATATCCGCGAAGGGTCGCAGCTGGGCTGCATCACATGCGGCCTGTGCATCGATGCCTGCGATCGGGTGATGACACAGATCGGACGCCCGCCTAGGCTTATCGGCTATACGACCGCCCTCGATGCCCGTATCGCCCAGCAAGGCGGTGCGCCGCAAACGGCGCTTAAGCGCCTGCTGCGCCCGCGAACGCTGGCCTACTTCCTCCTGTGGGCGGGAATCGGGCTCGCCATGCTGTTTGCCCTTGGACAACGCCAGCGCGTCGATCTCAGCATTCTCCAGGACCGGAATCCAATATGGGTTCGCCTTTCCGATGGAGCGATCCGCAATAGCTATACGGTCGGCATCCGCAACATGGAGAGTCGTCCCCGCCCAATGGAAGTGGCGATCGAGGGCATGGAAGGCGCTGTGCTCTGGGGCGAACGCGACAGCCGCGAGACGGCAGGGCACCGCGTCATGGTCGAAGCGCCGGCCGATTCCGTCACCAAGCTACGGCTCTTTGTTGCCGCGCCGGGAACGGGGCCGGCACGTGCAGACCTGCGCTTTGCGCTCCGCGCGCTCGATGGAGATGATGGCGCGGACAGCGTGGCAAGTCGTTTCGAACGTCCCGGAGGCACACCATGAGGCGCTTTACCGGGTGGCATATCTCCGGGATCATCGCTGCCTTCTTCGGCATCGTGATGGCTGTCAATTTCCTCATGGCGACACTGGCGGTGAAAACCTTCGGGGGCACGGTGGTGGACGACAGCTTCGCTGCGGGCCAGCAGTTCAACAAATGGCTGACGCAGGCCCGCTCGCAGAAGGAAGAGGGCTGGGATGCCGCGATCGAGCTCTCGCCGTCCCGGAAGGTCCACGTTGTTCTCAGGCGTCCCGAGGGCGACACGACAGCGTTGCGGCTGACCGGCGCGGCTATTACTCCGCTGGGTCGCTCAACCGAACGCTCGCTCACATTCGCGGAAGATGGGGACGCATTCGTAACGACCGAGCCGCTTCCGCCCGGACGCTGGTTAGTCCGCATCGATGTCAAGGATGCACGGGGACGGCACGCCCGTTTCGCCGAGGATCTCGATGACCGCTGAAGCATCGGCCTCCAGCGGCGTTGATCGGCGCACCAGCCTGTTCAGCGTGCCTGGAATCCATTGTGCCGGATGCATCGCCAAGCTTGAGGGCGGCCTGAAGGGGGAAGGCGCCGTCATCGAAGCGCGGGTCAATTTCGGGATGAAACGCCTGCGCATCACGCACCGCGCGGATGTGTCCGAACAAGTGCTGCTTAGGGCGATCGAGCGGGTTGGCTTCGATGCGCAGCTCGTCGATGAAGGTGCGGCAACCGAAGCGCCCGATGAGCGCAAGCCACTGTTGAGGTCGCTTGGCGTAGCCGCCTTCGCGTCCATGAATGTGATGTTGCTTTCGGTGTCGGTCTGGGCCGGCGCGGCCGGGGCCACGCGCGATCTGTTCCATTGGATATCCGCGCTGATCGCCTTGCCCGCCGTCGCCTACGCAGGTCGCCCGTTCTTCACGAGCGCATGGCGCGCGGTCAACAGCCGCCGCACCAACATGGACGTGCCGGTGTCCGTCGGTATCATCCTGACCACCGCATACAGTCTCTATGAGACGATCACTGGCGGAGTGCATGTCTATTTCGACGGTGCGCTGACCTTGATCTTCTTCCTGCTGGCCGGACGCTATCTGGACGCGGCCATGCGCCGCCGCGCGTTCGACAGCGTCGCCGCTCTGCAAAAGCAGCGCCCCGCAAGAGCGCTGGTGCTGGCGCCGGATGGAAGCAGCCATTGGCGGCCCACCCAAGAACTCGCACCCGGAATGAGGATCCTCGTCGCGGCGGGAGAGCGCTCGGCGGCCGACGGGGTCATCGAGCATGGTTGCTCCCAGATCGACCGGTCTTTGGTGACAGGTGAAAGCGTGCCGGTGAGGGGCGAGGCCGGTGATCCGATCCTCGCGGGCATGCTGAATCTCGATGGCGCACTGACGGTGCGGATCACCGCTTGCGGTAACGACACAGCCCTCGCGGAGATCGGCGGACTGATGGAAGCGGCCTCGCAGGGACGCTCCCGCTATGTCCGCATCGCCGACCGCGCCGCACGGATTTATACGCCTCTGGTGCACAGCCTTGCCGCCATCGCGTTTGTCGGATGGCTCGCTTCGGGGGCGGGAGTGCATCACGCCGTCATGGTTGCGGTGTCGGTTCTTATCATCACCTGTCCCTGCGCGCTAGGCCTCGCGGTCCCGGTGGCGCAGGTCGTCGCCGTGGGGGCGCTGGCCCGCCGGGGCATCGTCGTAAAATCGGATTCCGCTCTCGAGCGACTTGCAGAAGCGGACATGGCGATATTCGACAAGACCGGCACTCTGACGCTCGGACAGCCTAAACTGCTCGGCCTGCCGCCGATGTCCGGCGATGCGGAGGCCGCCCTCTTCGCGCTCGCACGCGCAACCCGCCATCCCCTCGGTAGCGCGGTGGTGGCAGTGCTGGAGAAACGGGGCGTCCAACAGCTCGAGGCCGGGTCTTTCACCGAGGTCGCGGGCCTGGGAGTCGAGGCAGAGTTCGGTGGCCGACGGGCGCGCCTGGGGCGACCGGACTGGCTGGGTCTGGAAATCGCCGACGGAGAGGATGATCGGCTGCTGAGCACCGCCTTTATATTGGAGCCGGAGCCGCCCGTCCTTCTGAATTTCCGTGACGAACTGCGGCCCGAGGCTGCTGAAACGCTGGCGCGCCTCACGGCGCTGGGAATGGACTCCCTCATCCTTTCGGGGGACAGGAGCGGCGCCGTGGCGGCGGTGGGTGGCAGTCTTGGTGTGCGGAGCGTGGCGGAACTCACTCCGGCAGGGAAATCGCAGGCCATAGCGTCAATATGCGAGAGCGGTCGCAAGCCGCTGATGATCGGCGACGGCCTGAACGATGGTCCAGCGTTGCGGCAGGCCCATGTTTCCATGGCGCCCGCCGCCGCCAGCGATGTCGGCCAGTCAGCTGCCGACCTGCTGTTTCTCGGAAACTCGCTGATGCCTGTCGCTCAGGCAGTCCGCGCCGCGCGCCGTACAATGAGGCTGGTTCGTCAGAACCTGCTGATCGCCGGCGTGTACAATCTCTTTGCCATTCCCTTGGCCTTTGCAGGCGTCGTCACACCGCTTATCGCCGCAGTGGCGATGTCCTGTTCTTCAATCATCGTCGTTGCCAATTCGCTACGGTTGCGGTCAGCCGCATCATGAACGGACTGGCTATCCTCATCCCTGCCGCGCTGGCCCTCGGCCTCGGTGGTCTGATAGCATTCTTCTGGGCTATCAGAACCGGGCAGTTCGAAGACCTCGACGGCGCTAGCCATCGCATCCTGATCGATGACGACGGGCTAAAGGATCAGCTTCGGGAATGACCGATATTGCCGCCAACCTAGCGACAGTAAGAGAACAAATCGCTGGCGCTGCCCTGCGTTCTGATCGTGAAGCTGATGCGGTGCGCTTCGTGCTCGTAACCAAAACCGTTGCACCCGAACGGGTACTGGAAACCGTGCGCGCAGGCGCGGTCGACCTTGGTGAAAACAAGGTGCAGGAAGGACGAAAAAAGGCCGATGCGTTGGTTGGCGCGCCGGTCCGCTGGTCGATGATCGGTCACCTGCAATCCAACAAAGTAAAGGATGCGCTGCGCTTTGCCGCCGAGATCCAGTCGCTGGACCGGCTTTCGCTGACCACCGCGCTGGAAAAACGGCTGCAATATCTCGGACAAGGACTGGATGTCCTGGTGCAGGTAAACACGTCCGGCGAGGCCAGCAAATTCGGCCTTGCTCCCGAAGACGTGCCAGCTTTCCTGAAAGAGCTGACCGCCTTCGATGCACTTCGCCCCAAGGGGTTCATGACCCTTGCCACCTTCCGACGAAGCTGAAGTGCGCCGGTGCTTCCGATTGCTGCGAGACATTCGCGATCGCGCGCAGAACGCCTCGCCGCAAGGGGCAGTGCTGGCCGATCTTTCGATGGGTATGTCCGGCGATTATGTGTGGGCTATCGAGGAAGGCGCGACTACCGTACGGGTAGGTCAGGCGGTCTTTGGGACCCGGCCCTTTCCACCCTCATACTATTGGCCCAGCGCCGCAGGGACCAGCTGATGCTGTTCATTTTGATCCAGAGCCAGGTTGTCCACGGTCATGTGGGCAATAGCGCGGCGGTCTATCCCATGCCGGCTCAAGGCGTGACCGTTGCCGCGATCCCTACGGCTTTGCTGTCCAACCATCCCCATTATCCGACCATGCACGGGACGATCCTCGATGCGGGCCTCGTTGCCGACTTGTTGCAGGGTGTCGAGGAGCGCGGGCTTGTCGAACGGGCTGCGGTTCTGGTAACCGGCTATTTGGGTTCTGCGGAGGTAGCCGAGTGCGTCGCCCGCTTCGCAGCCAGTGCATTACAGCGAAATCCCAACCTTCGCTATCTGTGCGATCCTGTCATGGGAGTTTCCGCAAGGCGGGCGTGGCGTTGGCGTACAGGAGTCCACGATCAGCCGCCGGATACGCGACATGGAAGACGGACTCGGTTCTGCGCTGTTTCACCGTCACAGCGGCGGTGTATGCCTGACCGTTGCCGGACAGCGGCTTTTGTCGAAAGCCCAGAAGGTTCTTCGATACATCAATGAAGGCGCGGAGATCGTGGACGCCGGGGGGCGCGGCGCGGAAGGTCAATTGCGCGTGGGCATCTTCTCGTCCCTGGCCTCGGGGTTCCTGCAAGATCTTCTCCGGACCTTCGCCGCTGAGCACCCCGGCGTTCATGTCGAGGTTGCCGACGGCAATCCCGCGGAGCATGTCGCCGCGACGAGCACCACGAGCGTGTAACCGTGTTGCGGCAATAAATCGCAACGCCGCTCGTCATATCGCCGGCGCTGCTCACCACGAGGCACTCCCGAGACCGTCGGCTTGTCATCGAAAAAGCCGACACGCTCGCGCTGCTGGCGCTCATGATATTCCACGACGAGGTTGAGGCTTGGGTAAAAGCCATCGACAGGCAGGGCCTTGCGGCGGCCACGCCGATCTGGATCTCCGGTTAGAAATGGAAAGCAATGCTGACGCACGGCTTTCAGGCCTAGAAATTCGTCGCAGAGATCGAGCACATAGTGCTCATCGCGCAAAGCTGTTTTGGAAACGGCGCGGGGAGCCTTTGTGGCCAAAGGTTGCTTGAAGCCCCCTTCGCAAATCTGCGCCATGACCGTTTCCATATCCTGATGCTGATTGCTTCCACGCATGGCCTCCCAACGACCGTTGTGCGGATGCCAGGCCTGACCCGCGGCTCGGAGGGCCGCACGGAAACGCTTCGGATCGATGCCATTGGCATTGGCCATATCGACGGCGGTGATCAGTTGGCCTGGAATTATCATGTCTCCCGCAATCTGGAGCACCGCTGATCTGTCACAATTGAGCGCCCCATCAGTCCCGCGCCGTCGCACGCCCTCATTGCGGGGCGATGCCGGTGCATGGCCGCTAGGCCGCCAGGACTTGGGCGATCCCGCACAAATCTTCCGGGGAATATTGGACGTCGGAGGCAAACGAGTAAACTGTGCGGACGCGACTACCGTCCCAAACGAACTTGAAATGATCGCGTTGAACGGCGCGCTCCAGCACGTCGCCCCTGAGCACGCTCACGCAAAGGCCTGACGGTCGCTCGGCGGGCCGGAAAAGAAGGCCATCGAAGCCCGCTTCTGCAATCTGTCGGCCGCGCCGGCGCCGTTCGGCAAGATCAAGCTCGGGATCCCAGTCACGTCCATCGACAAACCGTCCTTTCACCTGCCGCGAGAGTTCGCGCATTTCCAGGCCGATCGGCGCTTCACCAGTCTTGCTGAGGAACGTCTCGCGCTTTCGGATCGAGATCGCCAATGCCGTTTGCATATCCGCGGCCAGTTCGAGCGCAGGGCGATCTGCGTCGAAGAAACGCGTACCGTCCGGGTTCGGATAGGTGAATGGCGCGTGGTTCCAGTTTTGCAGAAGCGGACCATTTCCGTCCACGACTTGGGCCCCGTTCATCAGGCGATCCCGTTCGCGCAAGCGCGGATTGGTCAGCGATTCAATCTCGGCCAGTGCATGGCTGCGATCATTTGCCACACGGGCGAACACGTCGATGGTGGGGAAGCGCGATGGAATGAGCGTGAAGAAGGGCTGCTCGATATCTTGCGCGATGAATTCATCCGCCACGTTGCGCATCCACATACTGTCTCACGCGATAGATATCCATCACCTGGCCGCCGCGCATGACATCAAGGGCGCTTTGCCCGTTGAACTGGGCATTGGGCCGGCGGATCCAACCATCGGCAGCGCGAGTGTCGGGTAACAGAATCTCGAGCGCTTTATGAATCGCCAGAAGGTGGGAAACGCGTTCGACCGTGTCGCGCGGGAGCGATCCGCCATCCTTCTTCCATTTGAAAAAGGTCGATCGGCCGGGTGATCCGAGCAGTAGCAACTGGTCCTCGATCGACAGCTGCCACAATTCCGCCAGCCCCTGGAATGCCTCCATTGCCGCCGGAATCGCGGACCGCCCCTCGCCCGCTTGGGCGGTGGGTTCGAGCTTAACCACGCATAATTCTCCCTCTCATCCAGATTTGGACTTGGAACGCAAATTGGTCCCGATATAGATAGTCCACATCGGGACTCGATGGCGATCCTAGTCCATGGTGGATTCGAGATCAAGAGTCGGCAGAATATGGAGCACCGTTATGGCCAAGGGCCACGACAAGTTTCAGTTTAGCGTCAACGGTGCCCTTCATGGCACCGGAGACAAAGTCCTGGATGGTAGCCAGATCCGCGAGATTGCGGGGCTGGAACCTGCCAGCGATTTCGTTCTGATCCAGATCGAAGGCGGCCTCGCCCGCTCGATCAGCATCGAGGAGCAGGTCAAGTTCGCCAGCGGCGAGATCGCGGTCTTCCTCTCGTTCACCAGCGACCGCACCTACAACTTCACCGTCAACGAGCGGGGCTGGGAATGGGGTTCCCCGACGATTCTCGCCGCCGACATCTATCGCTATGGCGAGATCGACGAAGAGCTTGAGCTCATCCTCGACAGCGCTGGCGATGCCGTCATCCCCAGCGATGGCGAGGTGGCGCTGGATGGCGCTGGGGTCGAACGGATCCGCAGCCGTGAACCCAAGATGGTAACCATCAAGGTCAACGGGCGGCCCCGGACCGTGGAAAAGCGCCCGCACAGCTACCGCGAGATCGCGGCGATCGCCTATAACAACGTGCTGCATGACAACAGTTCGGAGCAGGCGCATTTCGGGCGATCGGGCCTCAACATGCTCGCCTACGACCCGAGCCACGAGGATGGCGCCCTGTACCTCTTCGATGTGTCTGGCCGTCAGAGTGCGCACGCCCAGCTACTGTCCGACATTCCCCGCCTCGTCTCGGAGTCGGGCGATGTGATCGGCGTGGCGGATTTCTACGCAGGGATCTACAATTCGACGCCGGCACATAGCGAAGACATACATCAGGCCATCATGGAAAATCCGGATCTGCAAGTTATCACGCCGGCCGGAGGCGAAAGGCGCAGCGCGAATGCGATTGCTGTCGGCGATATGTTGAAGCTCAAACAGCAGAAGAGCTTCTTCCCATTTTTCACATCACAAGAGCGTGAGCAGCAAAAGTAGGGTTGGGGTTACCGATGCCCCCCGCGAACGGGTGCGGCCAATGGCCCCGACCACGCGGAGCGGACCGGCGCGAGGGACGGGTCGGGCTACAATCGCCCAATTCCGCTGAAGATTAGAGGTCCAGCTCAACGCCGGTGTGTTGCTCGATCTTTTTCTTGATCAGCCCTTTGGCGAGCGCCTTGAGGAGGTCGAGGCTGAAACCGCCTGCCTGTTTGGCCCCGGCCTTTGTCTCGCGCCAGATGGCGGGGTCGCGGATGGTGTCGAGGAAGTCGTGGCCTGCCCAGGTAATCTGACCGATCTGCCAGACCGCACCGGACAGTTTCGCCTGAATCGTGATAAGACCCGCCTCATCAAGCAAAGCCAGATGGTATTCGATCAGCTCAGCCTGCTCGCGCGGCATTTTGCCGGCACCATCTTCGCCCAGTATCTCGGCGATGTCGGGTGTCATCAATTCGAACGCCCGCCGACCGCCCTCAATCTCGAGCAACAGGTTGCGGACCAGATCCATGTCACGTTTCATCGCATAGACCTTAACTTCAGACCCGTCGGAAGAACAGTGATCAATCGATGCCCTCCGTAGGCCAGTCGCAACCTTACCGGTGTAAATAGGCGTCGAACCGGGACCCCATATCGGCGTCGAAGAGGGACCCCCTTTGGTGATGTCGGGCGGTTGTCCCGGTAGTCCATAGGAGGGACCCACGGCCGACGCCGCGCGCCTCCCCAAGCGCTGGCGGTGGCGGCCGTGGGAGGTTCCTGTGGACCCACCGGGTCAACCGCCGGGTGGGGGGTCCGGGGGGAGGGTTTTAGCTGCGGTTCCTGAGCCGCCAGCTATCGTTGCCGGTCTCGACGATGTCGCAGTGATGGGTGATGCGGTCGAGCAGCGCGGCCGTCATCTTCGGGTCGCCGAACACGGTTGGCCATTCGCCGAACGCCAGGTTGGTGGTGATGATCACCGAGGTGCGCTCGTAGAGCTTGCTAACAAGGTGGAACAGCAGTTGGCCGCCGGAGCGTGCGAACGGCAGATAGCCGAGCTCATCGAGCACGACGAGGTCGAGACGCGAGAGCTGGGCCGCGAGTGCGCCGGCCTTGCCGAGACGGCTCTCCTCCTCGAGCCGGTTCACCAGATCGACGGTGTTGAAGTAGCGGCCGCGGGCACCGGCACGCACCACGCTGGCGGTGATGGCAACCGCAAGATGGGTCTTGCCGGTCCCGGTGCCGCCGACCAGGACGATGTTGCGCTGGCCGGGCAGGAACGCGCCAGCATGGAGCGAGCGCACCAGCTCCTCGTTGATGGGCGTGCCTTCGAACACGAACGCGTCGAGGTCCTTCACCACCGGCAGCTTGGCCGCACTCATGCGATAGCGGATCGATGCCGCGTGGCGGTGAGCTGCCTCGGCACGCAGCAGATCGGTCAGGATCTCCATGGCGGTGCGCTTGCGCTGCACGCCGGTGGTGACCGCCTCATCGAACGCGCTGGCCATGCCCTTAAGACCGAGGCCGCTCATCGCGGCGATCATCTCATGCCGCTGCACGGGCGCCTCGCAGCAGGTCGTAGCGGGCGCAGTCGGCGGTCGGTGGGTGGCTGAGCGCGAGTGCGTCGGACGTGGTGATCGTCCTCGGCCGGGGCGGCTCACGCCGCCGCGCCAGGATGTTGAGGATCACATCGTCGCTGGCAGCGCCGGCAGCAAGCGCTTCGCGGATCGCAGCCTCGACCGCCTCAAGGCCGTCGGTGAGCACGGCGGACAACACGCGCACGAAGCGCCGGTCGGCTTCATCGCCAGTCCCGAGCTTGCGCCTGAGCCGTGCAAGCGCTGGCGGCAACTCCCAGCCCTGGAACGGTGCCCCGTTCCTGAGTGCGCCCGGCTTCTTGGCCAGCACTGGCAGGTAGTGCCAAGGATCGAGGATCATCCGATCCCGGCCGAAGAAGCGGGGATGCTCGGCCACGACCTCGTCGTCCAGGCGGACCACGATCCGGTCGGCGTAAGCGCGCACCTGCACCGCCCGCCGTGCCGCCTTGGCCATGACCGAGTAGCGGTTGCGGTCGAAGTTTATGAGGCAGGTGCCGGTCACCGCGTGCGGCGTCTCGTGGAAGCCGTCGAACGGCGCCAACATCGCCTGGAGCGCCGGACGTTCGGCGTCCCATGCCTGGGCGATGGTCAGCTCGCGTTGATCGGGATGCGGGTGCAGCGCTGCCCAGCGGCGGCACTCCGCCTCCAGCCACCCGTTCAGCTCCTCCAAGCTGGCGAAGCGTAGCCGGGGCTGGAAGAACCGCCCGCGCATCGTCTGCACCTGATGCTCAACCTGGCCCTTCTCCCAACCTGCTGCCGGCGAGCAGGCGGTGGGCTCGACCATGTAGTGGTCGGCCATGATCAGGAAGCGCCGGTTGAAGACCCGCTCCTTGCCAGTGAACACGGTCGTCACCGCGGTCTTCATGTTGTCGTAGATCCCGCGCGTCGGCACGCCGCCGAAGAACGCGAACGCCCGCGCATGGGCATCGAACACCATCTCCTGCGTCTCACGGGGATAGGCTCTCACGTACACAGCCCGCGACGCGCACAGCCGCATATGTGCGACCTTCACGCGCATCGGCTTGCCGGCGATCTCCACATCCTCGTGGCTCCAGTCGAACTGGTATGCCTCGCCGGGCCGGAACATCAGCGGGATGAACGCCGCAGCGCCGTCACCTGCATCCTTGCGCCGCTCGTCCAGCCAGCGCTTCGCATAACGCCGGACAGCATCGTAGGAGACCGTCAAACGCTCTCCTGAGCTTGTCGGTAGGCCCTCGCGCACCAGCAGATCGTGGATCCGCGTCATCCGCAGCCGTTCGCGCCGGGGCCGCACCTCGTTCTCGGCCAGCAGAGCGTCCAAGCGCTCCTGGAAAGGGCCGATCCGGGGAAGTGGCTGCACCGAGCGCCGATACGCGAAGCCCGCCTCAGGAGCGCGGATCGCCTTCCTCACCACTTTGCGCGACAACCGCAGATCCCGCGCGATCGCCTTGATCGACTTGCCATCGGCGTGCTCGCGCCGGATCCTTACTACCGTCTCCAAAATCAACATCCCGATCCCGCCGTCTGGTCATCACCAAACGGACGCACCTAAACCATCGAGATGGGGGTCCCTTTTAGACGCCGATCACCCCCATAACGGGGTCCTTCTTGCACGCCGATCCACACCTTACCGGCGTCATCGGCGTTCACACGCGGACGAGGTGATAGCGTCCATTTTTTCGGGCACCGACAAAGTGCAGAAGATTGCAGGCGCACAGGCCTGCAAGGTCGCGCCGCGCCGACTTGATGCTAACCCGCCAATGCGCAGCGACATCACGCGCTCTCATCGGTAAACCGCGCGCGACTCGGTCGAGTATCCAGCGCTGACGCTCATTGAGAGCGCCCGTTATTGGGTCGTTTACAGGGCCACTTTCAGGGCCATTTATTGGGTCAGGATTCGGCCAATATCTGCCCGTAGCCATCTCTTCCCGCCGACCATGCCCCAACGATGGACTGCCCGGTGCCACCATGGTCATTTCCGACAAAGCTGATTGCTGACTTTCGATGATACCCAGCACGAACGCCCGAATGACTGGAGACGTGGCAACCAAACGCAAGAAAAACACCGTGTCAGGCCCATGTTGAGCGGCCATCCAGTGTTTGGCGGAGCGTTCGCTGGCATGGGTTAATCGCATCAGTTGCTTGACGGCGCGATGCGTGTCTCCATGCTCCTTGCGCAGCAGATTGGCGATAGTTTCGGCATAGGCTTGGCGACTGGCGAGCGCGCCCTCCCAAGCTGGCAACATCCTGCCCTTTTTCGGCAACATCTTCCGGTCCTTTCCCACATATACTGTTGAGAGTGCGGGAATGCCGGAGAGGTCCGTAGTTCGCGCTGCAGCGGTTGGCCGCCCTGGCCACTGCAGTCCGGGTTCCGAAAGGGGCGAGCATTGCCGGATCTGGATCAACACGCACCGGGCAATGCAGACCAGCGGCCTACCGTGCGCGCGGCCGAATATGTCCGGATGTCGACCGACCATCAGAAATACTCGACCGAAAATCAGGCCGATGCGATCCGACACTACGCCGCGTCTCGCGGCATAGAGATTGTCAGGACGTATGCTGACGACGGCAAAAGCGGTCTATCGATCGACGGTCGCGCTTCTCTGCAGCGCCTGATTGCCGACGTCGAATCCGGCGTCGCCGACTTCCAGATGATCCTCGTCTACGATGTCAGCCGGTGGGGTCGTTTCCAGGACGCAGACGAGAGCGCCTATTACGAATACATCTGCCGCCGCTCCGGCATTCAGATCGCCTATTGTGCCGAGCAGTTCGAGAATGACGGGTCGCCCATGAGCACCATGTTCAAGGGCTTCAAGCGCGCCATGGCTGGCGAATACAGCCGGGAGCTTTCGGTAAAGGTCTTCGCCGGCCAGGGGCGGCTCATCGAAAAGGGTTATCGACAAGGCGGTCCCGCTGGCTTCGGCCTGCGTCGGACACTGATCGATGAGCACGGCAACGTCAAAGCGGTCCTCTGCCGCGGCGAACAAAAGAGCCTCCAGACCGATCGGGTCATCCTGACACCGGGCCCGCCCGAAGAGATTGACGTGGTTCGCGAGGTATATCGGAGCTTCGTTCATGAAGGACGCTCCGAACGCGAGATCGCCGAGGACCTTAATGCTCGAGGTGTTCTATCCGACCTCGAACGCCCCTGGACACGCGGCACCGTCCATCAGCTGCTGATCAACGAGAAATACGTCGGCGACAATGTCTGGA